>Ga0315537_1000641_pt1 | contig 27635 bp, 15 predicted proteins | sample SalMarSW160270MG_FD_203091 | JGI IMG/M metagenome (GOLD analysis project Ga0315537, IMG submission 203091) | Salt marsh sediment microbial communities from the Plum Island Ecosystem LTER, Massachusetts, United States - Salt Marsh Sediment SW1602-70 ...
CCAGTGTGATTAATGTACTGGATACCTGTCTGTTAAATCCTCCCTTCCGGGCTTCAGCCAGCGATTCCTGCAACCATTTCCCGGCTTCCTCGTACTGTTTTTCTTCCAGGTAAAGCTCACCGATATTGGTTTTCATCAGAGCGATCGTTTCCGGGTACGCATTGGCTTTTTCGTGAATATCCAGGGCTTTCATGAATTGTTCCAGAGCCGGCTTGAAATTTCCCTGCCAGAAATAGATTGTCCCGATGTTATTCATTGGAGCAGCTCTTCCCAACTCATTGTCCAATATAACGTAGAGGCTATCGGCTGTCTGATAGCTGGTAACTGCCTGTTCATATTCTCCCAGGGCGTTATGGATGTTTCCAAAATTCAGGTATGAACCAGCCATTGCCCAGGTATTCTCAACTTCTTTACTGATTTCCAGGCTCTTTTCCTCCATCTCGAACGCTTTCTGGTATTCACCCTTATACCGTGACAGTTCACCCAGTGAAGAAAAGGCAAACGCCAGTTTTGATCTGTCGTTGATTTCCCCGGCCATAACAGATGCTTTCGTATAGTGTTTCTCCGCTTCCATGAAATCTCCCCGTGACGTGAAGTGATATCCCATGTCAAGCTGCAGCTGGATCTCCTCTCCTTTGTCTCCCATACCTCTGTAGAGTTCCAGGGCTTCCCGGAGGAGGTCAATCGACTGCTCATCCCCTTTTGCAGAATATAATCTCCCGAGGGATGCTTTGCAGAAGGCGATCTGCCTGTCGTTTTTTATCTCCCGGGCTATTGAGAGGGCTGTATCAAAACTACCGGCTGCTTTTTCCATGTCGAAAAGGAAATATTGAGCTACCATACCCCTGTTTATGAGATTGTGTATCATCCCGGGTTTATCACCTGTTGTTTCCTGTATAGAGAGGCTCCTGTTGTAGCAACTGTCTGCCAGTTCGTATTTTTTGTCATCATAATATACATTCCCCAGTTCGGTCAGTGTTGAAGCATACCTGTAATTATCCGACAATTGTTCTTCTATCCCGAGGGCCACCCGGTAATTTTTAATCGCCTGGGGATAATCCTTCACTTTCCGGAACGTTGAACCCAGTTCTTCATAGACCTCTGATATCTCTTTCTGTTGATCGAGTGCCGTATAGATTTCCAGGGCTTCAGAGAAGTTTTCAATGGCTTTCTTAGGATCCCCGCTTTCGTTATACAATCCCCCCAATTTCGTGTAAGAATAAGCTTGTCCGGACCGGTTGTCGGCTTCCTTTCTCAATTTCAGTCCCAGTTGATGAGAACGGATTGCTTCTTCGAATTTTCCCAGGGTCCAGTTGACCTGGCCGATACTTGCCATGGAAAAACCGGCTCCATTCTTATCCCCAAGGTCCATTTTTATCCTGTACGCATTTTCATACAAGAGCCCGGCTGTATCGATTTTTCCTATTTCAAAGCAGAGGTAGGCAATATCATCCAGCACATCGGCTTCCCCGGCTTTATCTCCCAGTTCCCCGAAAACTCTTTTTCTCTCGTTATAGTATTGGATCGCTTTCTCATATTCTCCCAGTTTTTCAAACGATTTACCGATCCATTTGTAGTTATTGACCTGGCTTTTCAATCCATCCAGTGTGGCGGATCGTACATAGTAAGCATTGGACTGATGATAACTCTCTATTGCTTCAGTAAAATGACCCAGGTCATACAGGGTGGCGGCTTTCCCCTCAAGGGTTATTGCCAGGCTTTTGTTCATCTCACTGCTGCTGTCTGAACGGGCCCATTCCAGCTTTGCCTGGTATGCTTTTTCAAAAGCATACAGTGCTTCCGGGTAACGGTCAAGTCTTTTGAGCAATCCGGCACTGTTATTTATACAGAATGCCTTCCCTTTTACGAGCCCGTTTTCATCAAAAAGCTTCTCTGCCTCTTTGTAAGAGATCAATGCTTCATCAAATTTCATTTCATCTTCCTGGATCTTGGCTTTCACAAACCACGCCCATGCCAGGTACTCGTCATTCTGCAGGTTCCCGGCTACACGGAAAAGCAGGTTACTGATCCGGTATGCTTCTTCGAAGCGGTTCAGATTTCCAAACCGTTCAGCATCCATCTGCCAGTGAGTAAAGAATTCTCCCCGCTCAAAATCGTCCATATAAGCATTCAGCTTGTCCAGAAACCGGGCATCATCGGTTATCCCGGTCAATTCATCCCGCAAATCCTCTGAACCGATCGGTGTGGAGTAGATAACCCAGGTTGCATAGGTCTCGTTGATCTTCCAGTTTCTGCCGATATATTTTAACGGGAAGCTATTCACGTATTTCAGAAATGCCCGGATATCATCGGGTGTGGTATTATCCAACGCTTCGAGCAATGCTTTACCAATAAACCTCCCCTTTTCTGCCGGTTTATTCCATTCCGGGTTATCAACAGACTGGCTGCGGACAAACCGTGCTGTTTCAATCACATCCTCCTTCATAATCTCCAGGATGTCCCTTTCCAGGTCCGGATCAATGGAAGTAAGGATCTGGCGGGGGGCATAAATCGGTTTACTTTCCATGTCATGAAAAAAGATATGCATCAGGGTCAGATCGTGAAGGACACCGGTGTAATCCCTCTTTTTTATCCTGGCAGGCAACAGGATCATATCACCGGCAAGCAGGAGGGTTGAAGAGTCGGTTGTATCAGCAAGAATAACCGTTACCCGGGCAGTATTGGATGTTACAGCATCGACCACTGCATTACCCAGAGTCAGGTTATTCCTGTCCTTATATTGTTCAGTATTGACACCCAGGGCTTTCCCCTTACCTCCTTCAAATACTCCGTCATAACTTCCTGCATCAAGTACTGCTTCAACCCTTTCTGACTCTCTGTCCAATACCTCCTCAACCCGGAAATAAACCTCTTCCGTGACCTCCGTTTCCAGTGGATCTCTCTTCAACGGCTTATCCAAAATCTTCACCAGCAGGTAATAATCTGATATCGATTTCAGCAATATTCTTATTTTCTCCTTCTCTGCTACTTCACGGTAGTAATCAAGTGCATCCTCAAATCCGGAGAACGCAAGGTCGAGAGAATCCAAAAAGAAATGACAGTTCCCAATCCCTTCTGTACATTCACCGAGGAACAGAGGCCTGGGAGAAGCTTGTTTCATTTCCAGCTCAAATGCTTGCCGGTACAGATCCAGCGCATTCGCATTCTGATCACCGGCAAATAATGTATCCGCTTCTGTTTTGAGTTCATCGGGATTTTGTTGTTGAGCAACAAGGGAGGTGGTGAGAAGCAACAGGCAACAGACCAGGGGTATATTCCGGATTCGCATAAAGATCAGCATGTATGTTCAACCAGGAAATCTGACTGCAAGATAGTTGATTTTTACAGTATTTTCAATTCTGTTCTGCGGTTCTGGGCTCTGCCCTCGTTGGATTCATTGGTGTCGATGGGTCTGTCCAGCCCGTAGCCTTTGAACACCAGCCTGTCCGGATCGATGTGATGGGCAATCAGGTACTGATATACGGATCGGGCTCTATTCTCGGAGAGTATCTGGTTGTATTCAGGTGTCCCGACGTTATCGGTATGTCCGCTGATCTCAATCCGGATCCCGGGATTCTTCTCAAGAAATTGTATCACTTTGTTCAGCTCAGCTTCTGACTTGGGGAGAAGCGTATAGGAATCGGTCTCGTAGAAGATGTTTTTCAATATTACTTTTTCCCCGGTTTTCAGGGGTTGAAGCGGTACATCTTTGAGAAAGGGATCGGTAATCTCACGGATCCCTTTCAGCGAGAAGTTGTCGGAATAGAACAGGTAACCATCCCTTGAAACATTGAGTGCATAATCCTGGTTGGTGGGGATACAGACGAGGAATTCGCCGATTGGATCGGAGAAGGCTTCCATTACGATTTTTTTAGTAATGAGGTCGATCAGTTCAAATTTTGCAATCAGCGGCTTTAATGTCTCCTTGTCGAAAACCGAACCTTTCATATAGGTTACGTGGCCCGGTCGCACTTCATCATACAGCTCAAACTCAAAAATGTCCTTACCGGAATTACTCATGCGTGTAGATGAATAATAGGCCTTATCTCCTTTTGCATCAACGATCAGCCCGACCTCCTCGAAATAGGAGTTTATCGGATATCCCAGGTTTTTTGGGGGACCCCACTCACCGGTTTCATCCTTCCGGCTAACAAACAGGTCGAAATTTCCAAGTCCGGGTAGTCCGTTTGAAGAAAAATAGAGGGTCTGGTTGTCCGGATGAATAAATGGCGACATCTCATCACCTGCTGTATTGATCAGATCGCCGAGATTTTCCGGTTCTCCCCAATAACCATCTTCTGTAACGGTGCTTTGCCAGAGGTCGATCTTTCCTTTTCCTCCCGGCCTGCGGCTGCAGAAATAGATCGTCCTGCCATCAGGAGATATGGAGGGTTGAGCATCCCACTGAGGCGAGTTAATGGGTTTTGCTATATTCCGTGGAGCTGACCATTGATTTCCCAGCCAGGAGGAAAAATAAATATCGCAACTGCCAAGTCCATCCGGCCTGTTGCAGGCAGTAAAGAACATGAAATGACCATCGGCTGAAAGGGACTGTGCACCTTCATTCAGGTCTGAATTGATGGGTTTACCCATGTTTTTCCTTGGTGTCCATTTTCCATTTTCCCATTTGCTGATAAAAAAATCCTCCTGCATGTTTCTTGAAAATTCATCAAGCCCCCTGGTTTTTGGAATCTGAACGGTTACCACAAGGGTAAGCCCATCCGCTGTGATGGAAGGCCAATATTCATCATAGGAGGAATTGATGGCAGGCCCCAGGTTAACCGGGTTAAATGGCACCGGGTTGTTCACTGCTTCAATTGAAAATTCACAATGCATAATTCCGTTCATCGCACTTTCTTTCCGCTCATCACTGATCCCTTCCATATCAATGAATCGTTCATAATGGCCCTTTGCCTCTTCATATAATCCCGATAACCGCTCAAGCTGTGCCAGGTTGTACATGGCATTCGGGAAGAACTGCGGATCAATTGCAACCACCCGTTTATAGGATTTGATGGCAAGCGGATAATCCTTTATATCAGAACTGACCTCAGCCAGTAACAATTGAGCATCAATGAAGTTACTATCGATCTGAACAGCGTTTTTTAATTCGGTAATGGCTTCCTGCATAGCATAAAATTCGTAGTGCTGCTTTCCATTGTTAAAATGTTTCAATGCTTTGCTGGAATTGGTCCTGGGATAATGTTGAGCATCAGAAACAGCGATGGTTAGCAGGTATAGTATAAATATGAGCAGGTGCCGGGTCATTCCTCCTGGTATCATTTAGCTAAAATTAGTCAAAAAACCTGTTTATGATTTAATATAACGATATAAATACCGTATAAATTATGGGATGTGCATGTACTTATGGGATTGGATAGAAATCCTCCACCGGGGATTATGTTTTACATAGTCAACAATTACCGGAAGAATCTTATTGTATTGGCTCCACTCGGGCTGGAGGTATAAGTGACAATTTTCGCTGACCTTTTCTGCATTTATCTCTGCCCAGGGAATATCATTTTTTGTCCCGATGATCACTTTCAGCTCATTGGCTATATCAATAATTTCCTTCAGGGGTGGTGCATTCTGTTTGGGAGACAAACAGATCCAATCCCATATGCCGGTAAGGGGATAAGCCCCGCATGTTTCAACAAACGTTTCAACTCCATGTTTCTTTAGTTCCGAACACAAATAGGTAAGATCATACATCAACGGCTCTCCTCCGGTTACCACCACCGCCCTGGCCTTTGTATCGAGTGCATTTTCAATAACCCGGTCTGTTTCAACCAGCGGATGAATATCAGGATCCCAGGAGAATTTCGTGTCACACCAGCTACATCCTATATCACACCCACCAATGCGAATAAAATAAGCCGGCTTGCCAGTATGATACCCTTCACCCTGAATGGTGTAAAATTCTTCTACTAATGGTAATTTCTTTCCTCCGGTCATCTTGAAGGTTTTCTTAAAGAACAAATTTACTATTTTTATGTACTAATTTATAAACCATGAAAACAATAAGGTACATTTCAGTAGTGCTGGTTTGCATTCTCACCGTTTCTTGCAGCAAGCCCGTTACAGATGGAGAATGGATTGCGAGTTCCCCATCAGGCAAGCGATACACACAAATCAACCGTGGAGTTGAAACCATCATTCCCAACGGAAGGATTATTACCCCGGGTGGCATGAATCATGTGGTTGCCCCTCATCCGTTCGGACTTACCCTCAGTCCGGACGGAACCATTGCTGTTACGGCAAATTCCGGGATCAGGCCACTATCCATCACCATACTGCGTAACATTTTATCGGATAGTCCGGAGATACAGCAAATTCCCCCGGGAGCTGAGACAGATGCCGGTGTATTGGCTTCCGTTTTTATGGGCCTTGCTATCTCTCCCGATAATAATGTCATTTACGTTGCCGGAGGTCAGGAAAACCGAATATATTTTTTCGATCTTCAGACGGGGGATGAAAAAGGTTCCATTGACTGCAGTTATTCGGATGACAGCACAGATTTTACGCACGGATACATTGGAGACCTGGTGCTTAACAGCGACGGACGAAAAATTTATGGTGTTGACCAGATCAATTTCCGGATGATCATTGCAGATACTGAAACGGGCAGGTTGCTCCATTCTGTTCCGGTCGGGAGATATCCTTTTGGCATTGTCCTTTCTCCCGATGAAACAAAAGCATATGTTGCAAATGTCGGCATGTTTGAATACAGTGCCATTAAGGGTATCGATCCGGAAAACCTGAAAGAGACGGCGTTGAAATTTCCACCATTTGCATACCTTTCCGAAGAAGCAACTCACGGTATCAGAACGGATTCTCTTGAAATACCGGGACTGGGAGATCCGAATGTTCCGGAATCCTTTTCTGTCTGGACCGTTGATCTTTCCGATCCTGATCGACCACAGGTTGTTGGGAAAACAAAAACCGGATCACTGGTTGGCGAATTGATTGATGGTATCCCGGCAGTCGGAGGGTCAAGCCCCAATTCCCTGGTTGCCACAGACCGGTATGTATTTGTGAGTAACGGCAATAATGATAATGTTTCAGTGATCGATATTGAAAAGGATACCGTGGTCCATACCATCCATCTCGATCTCGATCCGCGGATAGATCATTTCCGGGGAAAAATACCTTTCGGACTGGCCATTTCTCCTGACCAGAGGCGCCTGTACGTCTGTGAATCAGGAATCAATGCAATTGCTGTTGTTGATATTGGCAGCTTTAACCTCCTGGGGCATATACCGGTCGGCTGGTTCCCTGCCAAAATTGAAGTCACCCCGGATGGAAAATACCTGGTCGTAAGCAATGCCAAGGGATATGGAAGCGGCCCTAACGGTGGTTATACATTCACCATGGGGGATGAGGGAAGTTACATCGGGCACCTGATGAATGGAACAGTCTCGGTAATTCCCACCCCAGCAGATAACCAGCTCAACCGATTGACAAAAAAGGTGATCGATAACAATTTTATATTCCATCATCCCGAAGACAAAAAATTTGCCTGGCGTGCTAACAATCCCATACCCCTCTATTCAGGCCAGAAAGAATCCCCCATCAAACACATCGTCTTCATATCAAAAGAGAACAGAACCTATGATGAGGTGTTTGGTCAGGTAAAGAGTGGGAAAGGGGATCCGGAACTGGCAAGATACGGCATGAATGCAACCTTTATGAACCGTGCAAAAACAGATACGGTTGTTGATGCCGATGTCATGATCAATCACCTTGCCCTGGCATCTCAGTTTGCAATGTGTGATAATTTCTATGTCGATTCCGATGTTTCGGCAGATGGTCACCGATGGCTTGTCAATACCTATCCCAATGAATGGGTGGAAACGTCAGCACCTGCAAGTTATGGTGGCAACCGGACCTTCCGGTCCGATTCAAAAGCCCCGGGGATATTAGGATTTACGGGAGCTGCAGGAGCAATCTATCCGGAAGACTATAACGAAGCCGGTTCGATGTGGGATCACCTTGAAAGACATGGTATCGATTTTTTTAACTTCGGATTCGGGATTATGTTTGATCCTTCATCCTATCACCCCTCCTATAAATACACCGGGATCCGACATTTGTATAATTACCCCGTACCCACGCCAATTTTTGACAGGACATCAAAATCATACCCTACCTATAACACGGCAATACCCGATCAGTTCAGGGTGGATATGTTCATCCGTGAATTCAATGAGAAGTGGATGGGTGAAGATAAAACAATGCCATCGCTGATTACGGTTATCATCCCGAATGACCATGGTGCAGGGGACCGGCCCGATGCAGGATATCCCTTCCGTGAGAGCTATATGGCAGATAATGACCTTGCCGTTGGCCGGATCATCGAATTCCTATCACACACTCCCTACTGGAAAAACATGGTAATTGTAATTACAGAAGATGACGCCCAGAACGGAGTCGACCACGTGGATGCCCATAGGAGCATCCTGATGGTCATCTCTCCCTATGCTAAACGGGATTATGTCGGGCACTTCCATTACAGCTTTGGAAGCATCTTTAAAACATTCTGGCATATTTTGGGATTGCCATACCTGAACCAGTATGATGCCGGTGCCAATGACCTGGGGGACCTCTTTACCGATGAACCCGACTATACCCCATATAACGCCATTATGGTCGACAACAGGATCTTCAATCCCCAAAAAGCACTTGATCCGTTCGATGAAGACTTCGATTGGAAAGCTCTTGATCAATCACCGGAAATCGATAAGGTGGAGGACATGATCAAAGACCGGAAGGAGGAGGAGAAAGACAGATTGGAAGAGAGGGAGAAGAGGTGACGAAGAGAGGGGGAGACTTAGAGACTGAGTGACTAAGAGATAAATGGACAGAGACTGTGTGACTATGAGACGGTGAGAAGGATGATCTTCGTCTGACCACTAAGCGCTGGAATGTGCAGTGGCAAGTTGGTCTGACGAATAAGGAAAGAGATGAGAAGTGAGTTGACAGAGTTACAAGTTATAGGTTGATAAGTTATAAGTCAAGTTCGCAGGAAAAAAGGAAGGACAATTGCATACCCCTCTCCAAATCCACAATCACCTGCTATCCATATCCTCAACCACCATATGACCATTGCCTTGCCTGCTTTCCTGCCTGCCAGGCAGGATTTCACCCCGTGAACAAAAAGCTCATTTTATTGTTTAATTAATAAACAAATAACGGCATGTGGATATCAGGCATGATAGTTGAACGTATAACAATAACGATAGGGCGGATGAACTTTAAATATCCAAATTTTATGTTTAAATTAACCCGCTCGATACTGTAACATCATGGATTAATCTTTTCTGACCAGTTGGTGCAGGAGAAAAACTGAAAGGATGAAAAACAGATTTTGTTTCATTATACTGGCTTTGTTACTATCTGTTGCTGGCCCTGTTAGTTCGCAGGCAAGCAGCGATGGTCCCCTTCCCTTCAACATGATTGAAGGGGGAGATCTGGCAGGCATCAAGGCTTTCTTTAAACAGCATGATGTCAATGGATATTATGGGGAGAAAAAGTTAACACCCCTGACGTATGCCATTGAACAGGATCAGTATAAGATTGTGAAACTACTGATAAAGCTCGGATCCGATGTAAATCAACTCTGCAATAATAAAACACCACTCATTCATACGGTTGAAGGCAATAATCTTAAGATAGCGCAGTATCTGGTCAAAAAAGGTGCCTCTGTAAACGATACTACACCAACACGGAATACTGCCTTGATTTATACTTCCGTTCAGGGGAGTATGGAGATGGCTCAGTTCCTGGTAAAAAACAAAATCAACATTAACAAAACCAACCAGGCTGGGAAAACTGCCCTGGACTATGCAAATGAATTCAATAACAGACCCGTGGGCGATTACCTTCGGTCACTTCATGCGAAAAGCATAGCGTCCTATTATCCGGATTACCTTGATGGACCGCACATCGTCTGGACCGGAGAGGATGAAGCCATTCAATTTTACATGAAGAGGGACAGTGCTAAAGATGAAACGGTTACGGAGTCAAAGATGCTGCTGATTGATAAATCACCCTTTCATTTCAAAGGCATGGCAGGCGATACCTCCACCTATATTGTAATTAAAGAAAAGAAACAACCACCCACCCGATACACCAATGTTGAAAAAATTATTGCCATTGGGGATGTGCATGGGGGATACGATAGCCTGACACATTTCCTGAAAATACAGGGTGTTATTGACAGTCAGCTGAATTGGTCATGGGGCGACGGGCACCTGGTCTTTATGGGAGATATATTTGACCGCGGAGAAAAAGTCACGGAATGTTTGTGGCTAATCTATAAACTGGAATACCAGGCACCCCAACATGGAGGAATGGTGCATTTAATACTTGGCAACCATGAACTGCTTGTCATGGGGGAGAGTATTAATGATATTGCGGAGAAATATAATTATATGACCAACTACCTCAATATATTCTACTCCGACTTTTATGCAAAAGATACCGAGTTTGGCCGGTGGCTGAGAACCAAAAATGTTGCCATAAAAATTGATGACAAACTTTTTGTTCATGGAGGAATCTCCCCATCCTTGCTGGAGAAGGATATAGGACTGGAAGAGATGAACCAGCTGGTTGCGAACTTTTTAACCAACAGGGTTGATTCATCTGATTTTGAAAAAACCAAATTCCTGTTGGGGGAGCAAGGCCCCTTATGGTACAGGGGGTATATCACCAGAAACGATACCTACCCCAGGATCAAAGAATCTGATTTGGATAACGTACTGGAATTCTTTGATGTTTCCTGTGTAATCATTGGCCATACTAACGTTTCAGAGGTTAAAGGTTTATATCACAACAAAGTGTTTGCGACCGATATCCCATTCTATCTTTCTAAGTTTTCATTTCAGGCATTGATGATTGAGGATGATCACTTTTTCGTCCTGGGTTGCGATGGGAATAAATATCCCCTGAAATAGCACTCATTTAACCTGGATTATGGCAGGTAGCATTATGCATACGAAGAAAGACCGGGTAAATCTTATTAAACCTGGAAGCTTCTCCTTTCTGATATTTCTTTTCTTTTTTCTGTACCTCATTGCTTCCGGATTTCATCACATTGGATTACCTGTTTACCAGGATCCGGTAATCTTAACAACCAATCCTGACGCAAATGGGATTGAATTGGAGATTGAACTGACCAAAGGGTACGCATTTTTGAATCCGCTGTTCGCCTTCTGGTACGAGGATACGCTGGGAAATTTCATTCATACACTCTATGTTGCCAGTTCTGTTGGAACGGGATATTTTCAATATGGTATACTGGTAGATGAAGAATGGAAACCGGCAGCTTTACGCAAGCCGGCTACACTGCCTGTCTGGGCACACAGAAGGGGAATTATGGCAGATGATAGCCTTTACATGCCAACTCCGGATAACCCGGTCCCGGATGCGGTAACGGGTGCAACTCCTCAAACGAACTTTGTCCTGAAAACAAAAACAAATGATAAAGAGCTGAGGTTCATCAATCTTTTTATGGAAATCAACCAATCGTACGATTGGAATGATTATTATACGCTTGATATTCTTCCGCAAGATCACAATTACAAAGACAATAGTCAACCGGCAATTGTCTATTCCGCTATGATCGATTTGAAAAACAACAATAAAACGTACAAAATGAGACCCATCGGTCACAGTCACATTGCAGGCAGGGATGGTTTAATTTACAGGGATATGGAAAACATTACAACCGCATTGTCCATCGTTCAGGAGGTACGGGTTACCGTGAAATAAACCGCTATCCCGGTAATTCTGTTGATTCTGCTTATGAAAAATCTTACCCGCTATATCCTCGTATTTTTCTTTTTCCTCGGGAGTTTGACGAGTGGAACGGGTCAGGCAACGGGTTTTACACTCGACCAGTTCAAACCCGGTTCAACACAATCGAAGATTCCGTTATTTCATGAAGAAAGCCCTATTGAAGTTACACTCGCAACGGATCTCAGAACGCTTATTTTTGATACCGGAGATGAGAGGGACTCTCACCCGGCAACCTTAACCTACCAGGAAGGCGCGGATACCCTCTCCCTTGAAGTGATGCTCAGGACAAGGGGGAACTTCCGGAGAGACCGCAAAATTTGTGATTTCCCTCCCCTTCGTATTGAGTTTGAAAAAGATATCCTGCCGGGCATGCTTTTTTCGGGCATGAAAGATGTGAAATTGGTCACCCATTGCAGGGACAAAATAACCAATCAACGGTATATCCTTGAGGAATACATGATCTATAAGATATACAACCTGTTTACTGATCTCAGTTACAAGGTACGACTGGCACAAGTAACCTATATCGATACGGAAGAGAGGATAAAACCGATTCATCAATTTGCCTTTTTCCTTGAACCGACAGGGAAAATGGCAGAACGGAATGGAGGAAGGGAGATTGAGTTAAAAGGCCTTACCTTGAATCACGTAAACCATCCACTAACAAACCTGTTTACCATTTTCCAATATTTTATTGCAAATACGGATTGGTCTATCAGGGCGCTTCATAATGTAAAGCTGGTCTCCTTCAGTTCTGAACCCATGGCTATCCCGGTTCCATATGACTTCGACTTCTGTGGCGTCATAAATACCTATTATTCGACACCGGATTCCATTCTTGGCATCGCCTCGGTTCGGCAACGTCTGTTTCGAAGCAATTGCCGGAAACTGGAGGAGCTTGATCCAACCTTCGATCTCTTCAGGGAAAAGAAACAACAGATCTATGATCTGTATCTTAATTTTCCCTATATCGAAGAGAAGAGAGTGAAGAAAATTTTGAAGTACTATGATGAATTCTATGAAACGATAAACGATGAAAAAGCTGCCAGAAGAGCTTTCGAGCAGTGTCCTTATCACTAAAAATAAATGACAAAAAAATTATTCATTAACACATCTCTTCTCATTTTTCTTCTGATCCAGTTTGCCTGTACCAATGAGAAAAAACCGGATGAGATCTGCATTCGCATCATTGAAACAACCGACGTACATGGTGCGATCTTTCCCTATGACTTTCTGAATGGCCGAGACACAAAAAACTCACTTGCCAGGATCCATGCTTTTGTCTCGAATGAGAGAAAAAATAACATCCAGGAAATCATTTTGTTAGACAATGGAGATATACTTCAGGGGGAGCCGGTTGTCTATTTTTCTAATTACATGGATACTGCATCCATTCATGTTTGTGCAGCGGCAATGAATTTCATGGAGTATGATGCGGCTACGGTTGGAAACCACGACATTGAAGCAGGTCATGATGTGTACGATAAACTGGTCAACGAATTCAACTTTCCATGGATGGCTGCAAATGCCATTGATATTGCAACCGGGGAACCCTATTTCCAGCCTTATACCATCATCAAGAGGAAAGGTTTACGGATTGCTGTCCTGGGACTGATCACTCCTGGGATCCCGCAGTGGCTCCCACCCCAATTATACAGTGGTATCTCTTTTGATGATATGGTGAAATCAGCTTCGTACTGGATAAACGAGATTGAAAAAAAGGAAAAACCGGATCTGATCGTTGGTCTTTTTCATGCGGGACATGACTATTCATATGGTGGTCATTTGAAGGATAAACCAGGTAATGAAAACGGATCACTCCTGGTTGCTGAACAGGTTCCCGGTTTTGATGTCATTTTTATTGGTCATGACCATGATATACTGCTTGACAGTTTAATCAATAGTGCAGGGGAAACCGTCTATATTATTGACCCCGGAAGCCATGCAAGGTATGCTGGAGCTGCAGATGTTTTCATGAAGTTCGATCACAGAAGGGGTAAATATGATAAAAAAATCTCCCTGGAACTGGTCGATGTATCAGAATATGACCCGGATCCGGAATTCCTTGATCACCTGCAATTGTATTTTCAGCAAACCAGACAATTTGTGGAGACGAAGGTGGCAACACTGACGGAAGATATATATAGCAGGGAGGCGCTTTTTGGCAATGCTGCCTTTACGGATCTTGTCCATGCTATCCAGCTCGATCTGACGGATGCTGATCTCTCTTTTACAGCACCGCTTGCCTTCAATACAGTGCTTGAAGCGGGAGTATTAACTGTCGGAGACCTGTTCAGGCTATACCGGTTTGAAAATTTCCTCTACTCTATGAACCTCACGGGAAGGGAGATCATCGATTACCTGGAATATTCATATGGGCAATGGTTTAATCACATGAAAAATGAGTCCGATCACCTGCTGAAGCTTGAACTGAATGACCAGGGTGAACCGGTAAGAAGCGGTCCGGGCAGTGCCGCCCGCCTCAGTGGCAGGTATTATAATTTTGATTCTGCAGCAGGAATAAACTATGTAGTCGACGTTTCAAAACCTGTTGGAGAGCGGATTACCATTACTACGTTTACCAGCGGTTCTTCCTTTGAAGAAGGGAAAACCTACCGAGTGGCCATCAATTCATACCGGGGTAGTGGAGGAGGTGGACATCTTACTTCCGGTGCAGGATTATCGGAAAAAGAGATGACTGAACGAATTACTTTTTCAACTACCAAAGACCTTCGGTTTTATATGATGGAATGGATGAACGCTCAACAGGTCATTGAACCGGCAGCATATGATAACTGGACAGTAATACCGCATTCGTGGTGGATGAAGGGAAAAGAGAGAGACAGAAATATCCTTTTTCCGTTTGAAGAGTGACACCCCTTCCTGATCTGACAGCCTGAAAAGGCTTACCCCCCGTGAATTTTAGTCAAATTTAACCTTCCCGGGGTTAAAAAACTGGCAAATAATCCTACTTTTGCAGATTGTTTCAGTAAAAACCAAAAAGAATGAAAATTATGATAAAAAAGTTACAACTCATTGTAATCCTTGTTATTGCTGTTGCTTCGTGTAAACCAGTTACTGATGAAGCAGTATCAGAAGTGAAAAAACCCGGGATAAAGAACATCATTTTCCTTATCGGAGACGGAATGGGTGTTTCACAGATATATGCCGGAATGACAGCCAATAAAGGGAACCTGGCATTGGAAAAATGCAAGCACATCGGATTCATCAAAACCTATTCCTCTGACAATTATATAACGGATTCAGCTGCAGGAGGCACTGCATTTTCCTGCGGGGAAAAAACAAAAAACGGCATGATCGGTATGGGGCCGGACAGTACATCATTGAAAACGATCCTTGAGATAGCAGAAGAACATGGCCTTTCAACAGGACTTATTTCCACCAGTGCTATCACCCACGCCACACCTGCCTCATTTATCGCACACGAAGTGAGCAGGAACAATTATGAAGAGATTGCCGCTGACTTTCTGGATACCGATATTGATCTGTTTATCGGTGGAGGAAGAGATCACTTTGCAAACCGGGAAGACGGACGGGATCTCATAAAGGAACTGGAAAACAACGAATATACGGTACTCAATTCCATGGATGAGATCGAGGATTTCTCAGGGGGTAAACTGGCGGGATTCACCGCAAATATGCATAATCCCCGGTATTCAGAAGGCAGAGGCAATATGCTTCCCCTGGCGGTGGAAACGGCAGTCCGTCTTCTGGGTACGAATGAGCAGGGATTCTTCCTGATGGTGGAAGGTTCGATGATTGACTGGGGAGGGCATGATAATGATACGGACTATATCGTCGAGGAGATGCTGGATTTTGACCGGGCAATTGCCGCCGCCCTTAACTTTGCTGAAAAAGATGGAGAGACACTGGTGGTCATTACCGCCGACCATGAAACCGGAGGGATGGCAATCCATGGTGGTGATTTCCAATCCGGAGAGGTTAGGGGAGCTTATACGAGTAAAGGCCATACCGGTGTGATGGTTCCGGTGTTTGCCTGTGGACCGGGTGCAGAGACCTTTATGGGTATTTATGAAAACACGGATATTTTTACCCGGTTTGTTGAACTCTTTGGATTTGACCTTCAATAAACCGGAGCAACATCCCACATCCCTTGCCTTATTTTTTCCCAAAACATGACCAGGATCGTTTACTTTTTGATGGTAATCATGACCGGACTCTCCCTGACGGTGTGTAATGTCCGGAATAATGCTTCAGGAAATCATTCACAGGAAACACCTGATGAGCCGGTTGACATTATTCCGGAGATCATTGTCCCGCAGTTACCGGATCAACTAAATGAAAGTTCCGGACTGATACTGTTCAGGGAGCTGCTCTGGACAATAAATGACAGTGGTGGGGACGCTGCCCTTTATGGTTTTGACCGGAATACCGGAGAAGTTAATCAGGTGGTCCGGATTGAAAATGGGGAAAATGATGATTGGGAATCATTGACTTCCAGCCAACAACAGATATTTATCGGAGATTTCGGAAACAATTGGGGTAACCGGAGAAACCTGAGAATATATGTCGTTGATAAATCGGATATACCGGCAGTGGGAGATGTAACCCTGACTGCTGAACGAATCGATTTCAGCTATTCAGACCAGGTAAACTTTACCTTTGGAATAAAAAATAGTCCCCATGATTGCGAAGCATTTATCTGGTTCAGGGATTCATTGTTCCTGTTTACCAAGGATTGGGCGACCAGAAATACAAAAGTCTATACACTACCAGCAAAACCAGGGATTTACAAGGCAGAACCGGTTGATTCATTCGCTGTGGAGTGCCTGATTACAGGAGCTGATATAAGCAGGAATATGAAAAAGCTGGTCCTTCTGGGGTATGCAGATTATGTTCCGTGTATCTGGTATTTTGATGGGATTGATAAGGGTAAACTTCTGGGTGGTAGCAGCATTAAGTTTAGCATGATTGAATATTTCGGAACTCAAACGGAGGGGATTGCTTTTTCAGGGAACGACACCCTTTATATCTCCTCGGAGCAGTCACAACTCCCCTCCCGTATCTACCGGTATGTACTGCCTGGAAATGGTTTCTAGTCTCTCAGTGTGAGTGACGCGTAACGCGTGACGAGTGACAAGTGCCACGGGCATTATTCCAAAGGAATTCTTCATAGGCATGGCAATGCAACCTTCAGGACAAATTGTTTCATGTGGTTTCATCTAGTTTCAGGTTGTTTCAAAATTGGTGTTAACATTAACTACTCACTGCTCATCGTCTCCCCCTCTCTCCCTTCTCAAATCCTCCTCCGCGGATTGACGTCTGGTGTATTCCGGTCCATGGAATACTTTCCCACAGAATTACCTGGCAGTTGGACCATCTTTTTGGGTACTCACGAACCCCGGGTTACCCCCGTGAAATAGCGATCTTCCCAGACGAACTGTTGAAGCGAAACATTATTGTACACCCCAGACATATTGCTGAAATGAATGGTCATTTCACAGGGTCACCCGGGGCTATTGATTATTATACCCCGCCGGGGTATTCTTCAAAACGAAACAATTTGTCCCGAAGCCCCATAGTGATCTGCCATAGGCCCCAAAGGGATGCCTTCGGCACATGCCTATGGCACATCCTTCAATCCTTTATCCTTTATCCTTTATCCTTTATCCTTTATCCTTTATCCTTTATCCTTTATCCTTGGCTCACCCCATCCTCCTCCTCCGGGAGTTTTAATAACAAACCGGTCTCCTGAATGAAGTTCAAGTCCATCGACACTGCCGAGCGGGATCTTTTCTCCCTGTCGTGTAACTACATATTGTTTCCCTCGTTTTCCCGGTTTGCCACCCTGCATGCCATACGGAGCTTCCACCCGATGCTGGGTAAGCAGTGAGAGGGAAACGTCGTCCAGGAAGGTGATTTCCCGAACCACTCCATTACCACCCTTTCGTTTTCCTTTGCCTCCGGATCCTTTACGGATAGCAAAGCGGTTGAGCAATACAGGGTATCGAAGTTCAAGTATTTCCGGATCGGTAATCCGGGTATTTGTCATGTGATGGTGAACGGCTGATGCACCGTTAAAATCTTTTCCTGCACCGCATCCACCGCATATGGTTTCATAGTAGCTGAATTTTTCATTCCCAAAGAGGACATTATTCATTGTTCCCTGACTGCATCCGAGTACACCAAATGCTTTCAGCAGGGTATCTGTCAGTCGCTGGCTGACCTCCACATTTCCTCCGACAATGGGCGGGCATTGCAAGGGATCATCCGGAAAATCAGGATCAAGAAGCCCTTTGGGAACGATCAGCTCCACCGGTTCAAGCAGTCCATCGTTCAGTGGAATATTTTCATTGATCAATAACCGCAAAACATAGATCACGACACTATCGACGATTGCTTTTGTAGCATTCATATTTCCCGGATGGACGTGACCGGTTCCGGTAAAATCTATTTTGCAGAGGTTATCATCGATTGCCACCCTGACTACCAGCGGTGTATGATCATCGAGAAATTCTTCTGCCTGGTAGATCCCATTCGGAATTTTCCCCAGTGTATTCTGCATTTTCTTTGTTGCATGGTAACGGATCTCATCCATGTAAGTTTTCACCATATCCAGACCATACTGTGCGACCATTTCAAGCAGGGCGCTTGCACCATAGCGATTTGCAGCCAGGGCGGCGTTGAGGTCAGCCAGGTTTTCTTCAACCGATCGGCTTGGCCAGGTTGAGTTTTCAAGAACTGACCGGATGCCTTCCCAATCTGCAATATGGTTCCATACCAGGTAAAACGGATCAATGATCACCCCTTCTTCAGCAAGGTTCTTTGCATCCGGCGGCATTGATGCGGGCCGGATACCGCCTATTTCCGCATGATGGGCTCTGTTAACAACATAGCCTGCCAGCTGTTCCCTGTCCGTAAACACAGGAGTGACCAGTGTGATATCCGGCAGGTGTGATCCCCCGTATTTCGGGTGGTTTGTGACGATAGTATCCCCCGGATTCATCGGGTACTCTTTCCTGATATTTCGCACACAAAGTCCGAGGCTGCCCAGGTGCACCGGGATGTGCGGTGCGTTTGTAACCAGTCGTCCTTCGGTATCCAGCAGGGCACATGAAAAATCGAGACGCTCCTTAACATTCACGGAAAATGAGGTTCGCTGGAGCATTGAACCCATGCTTTCAGCAATCGACGTAAACCGATTGGTAAACAGCTCCAGTTCAATTTCCCGGATACTTCCACCAGCAACCGGTTCATCCTGGTTCTGCCCGGAAATTCGTTTTAACAGGGCTGACCCAATACCATCGATAGTCATCTGCCATCCTTTTTCTATAAGTGATGTATTATACCTGTCCAGTATTAAAGCAAAACCATGAATTTCGGCTCCCGGTAAAAGATCTTTTCTCATGAACACCGGTATTTCCACCCATTCTCCTTCAAGATTGGAGCGAATGGAATGAGCCGGTGATGGAACATAGCTATTCAAAGCTGTTAATGGTCTGCTCTCATCTCCTCTTTTACCGGATGCGATCGTCCTGATGGACTCCACTTCAATGGCCCGGTATTCTGACCAGTGTCCAAAAATCCCTTCATATTTTGTCCGAAAATCCTGAAGTACCTGCAGTTTATTCACAAAGGGGATCTCGAGGCTTGAATCCTGTCCCTGGAACCGCAAATAAACAGCCCGCAGCCGAACTTCAATATCACTCCTTTTCACCCCTTCCTGTTTGACCCGATTAATTGCTTCCTCGTCAAGGCTGTTGAAAAGGTCTGATAATCCGGAAGAGATCTCTTCATAGGGTGCCAGCAACTGCTTCTCGGCAAATCGTTCAATGACGGCATTCCCAAGGCCATAAGCACTGAGCAAACCGGCATCCTCCGGGATCAATATCGTGGGAATATTCAGTAGTTCAGCAATGGCGCATGCGTGCAACCCTCCGGCACCACCAAAAGCCACCAGGGTATACTCTGAAGGATTGTACCCACGAGCAATGGATATTTTACGGATTGCAGCCGCCATGATCTCATTGGCAATCTGAAGGAAACCCCGGATCACTTCCATTTTATCAGGCTTTACGCCGCTTTTCTTTTCAATTTCAAGCAACAGTTCTTTAAAGCGGGATTCGGCTTCTTCCGGGAAAACCGGTATTCCAAATTGCTCTGTATCGAGCCTGCCTGCCAGCAGGTTAACATCTGTAATGGTCAACGGACCTCCGGCACCGTAACATGCCGGGCCCGGGAAAGCGCCTGCACTTTCCGGCCCAACACGCAACCTGTACCCATCAAAGGAACAGATTGAACCACCCCCGGCTGCAACCGTTTCTATGGAAAGGGCTGGGCTGAATATGTGAGCGTCACCTATTTCCAGTTCGAACCCATATTCAAATTCATTTCCATACCTGGCGACATCGGTACTGGTCCCTCCCATGTCAAACGATATCAGGTGATCAAAACCCGACTGCCGTGCAATGGCTGAAGCACCAACAACCCCGCCTGCCGGTCCACTCAGCAGGCTGTCCTTTGGCTGAAATTCCCTGGAACTGATCAATCCTCCGGCACTCGTCATGACAAAGATCGATTGATTTTGAATCTTTTCCGCCACATTCAATAAATAATTGCAAATCACCGGATAGAGATAGGAATTAACAATGGTGGTTTCAGCCCGTGGAAGGAATTTGATCATGTTGGACTGTTCGCTCGAAAGGGAGATATTCTTAAACCCGGCTTGCTTCAAAATGTCTCTGAACTGTTGTTCATGCTCCGGGTTCCGATAAGCATTCATAAATGCTATGGCAGCTGTATGGACTCCCCGGTTAATGAGTTTTTCTATTTTCCTCTTTACCGAAGAGATATCAAGAGCCGTTATGATTTCCCCCTTACTGTTCATTCGCTCATCCACCTCAACAACAAATTCATAGAGGGGATGAGTTTTGCGGATCTCCTGAGCGAAAATATCAGGTCTCTGCTGCGTTCCGATTTTTACTATATCCCGGAATCCACGGGTTACAAAAAAGGCTGTAGATATTCCCTTCCTTTCCAGCAATGTATTGGTCCCTTTTGTTGAACCCAGCTTGATCCTCAGTTCGGGCAAATCTTCGGTCAGCGCAGTCTGTGTTAATATACGGGCACCCAGAATGGGTGCTTCTTCCTCAGATATCAGTTCAAAACTATGTTGTTGATTATAATATTTGTCGGGCAGTTCATCGTTCAGACAGATCACCCGCTCCCCGGGATCATAGGAATGCACCCTTTTTTCTGCATGCTTATCTTTTAATAACCGGAAGGCATACCCTGTGAGAATATTCTTTTTTAATCCCCAGCTTTCACCAATCCGAAAGGTCCGGCGATCGATCCACTCCAGGATGGTTCCCCTGAGTGTACTGTTACTTAATACTTTGCATTTATGCACATGACCATCTGAATCAGTTGCAATACAATCGGTAAATGTACCGCCGGTATCGATGTATATTTCGTACGAAGGGTTTTTCATTTCTGATCACTTTCAACCATTCTCATCCGGAAAATCTTAAGGAAAATCAATATACTGATAAGCAATGAGATCGCTGAAACAACGATGATAGAACTCTGGTGATTCATCCATGTACCTCCTGAAACGGACAGGAATGCCTGTAAAATATTAGTAAGTCCAATAATCAATGTAATCCAGACAACCAGACCCATGAAAACATTTAACAGGAGTCCATTGACCCCTTTTTGTCCCATCAGGGCGATGTCATTTACTACAAATAAAAGGAAAACAGTGATAACCGGTAAAACCAGTCCATTCAAAGCCTGAGCAAGAATGATCACGGGGATTGGTTTCAGGTTGGTTAAACCGAAGACAAGGCCGGTAAGCAGCACAAAAATCCAAACAACCCGGAAGTTACGTCCTGTAACCTGCCACCTTGCTGTGGATCTCCCGGAAAAGAGGCTTTTGGCGGTAATTGCTGAAGCAAGCGGAGCAGTGACAGCCGATGTAAACCCGGCAGCAAACATGCCCAGTCCGAAAATATAGATTGCCCATCTACCCAGTTTCCCGGATAATGCACTGACCAGGTTTTCATAAGAAAATTCTGCGGTTACGGCTGTGCCGACGATCAGTACTGCCATCGAGATGATTCCTCCAAAAAGTATAGCTACAGACAATCCGAACCGCATCTCTTTAATTTGCTGGTCTTTATCGGCCAGGCCCGAACCCATGAACAGGTTATAGGGAACTACGGTAGTTCCTATCAATCCCAGAACCAGCAGACCTGCTCCGGAGTTCTGTGGAATTGAGGGGATAAAACTACCCTTCAGGATCTGGATAAACGATGGTTTTAGCAGGATGGCTGTGAGCAAAAACGCAAAACCCATAAATACCACAAGGTATCCCATCATTCTGGAGAGAATGCGCATGGATGGGATGCTCAGAACCAATGCTGCTATCACCCCAATAGCACACACAAGGATATACCTGGAAACGGGCCATATGATCTGAATTCCCGCAATAGCACCCAGCAGATTTCCCGTTTCATATGCGGCAGATCCGAAGATGATCGCACCGATAATCAGCACCAGGATTATAAGGCGAGATGATCTTCTTTCAAACTGCTTGGATATGGCTTCCCCAAGATTTCTCCCTGAATAAATGGTGATTCGTGCACTGGCTTCCTGCAAAAGAAGGCATGCCAGTGTCGAAAACAGCAGGGCCCAGAGCAGGGTAAACCCATGCACAGCACCGGCTTTAGCCGCTGTTGTAACTGTTCCCGGACCGATAAAGGCAGCTGAGATAACGGACCAGAACAGGATATTTAGCACTCGTTTTTTCAGCACTGGTTTGGGTTAATGTACCAAAGCAGGTTATTCTCCAAATGAGAAAAAATCACTCATCCAGCAGTTTATAGCCATCGTTGATGCCTTTTTCAACGGCAGGAATACCCTTAACCATCCACTCAGGTGCAGGTTCTCCTTTCAGAAAATGGTTGTAATACTGGGAGACACGAATGGTAAAATCGACTTGGTTGGGTCGTTTTCCCAGGCCATGGTTTTCCCCATTATAATTTAGCAACCAGGCGGGTTTTCCCAATCGCCGTAACGCCACAAAAAATTCAATTCCCTGGTACCAGGGCACAGCACCATCTTCATCATTATGCAGCATGAGTACCGGTGTTTCAATTTTAGGAACAAAGAAGATCGGTGAATTCTGGATATAATGGACCGGTTTTTCCCACAATGTGCCACCAATCCGGCTCTGGGTTTGTTCATACTGAAACATTCTGCTCATTCCTGATGACCAGCGTATTCCACCATAAGCACTGGTCATATTGCTGACCGGAGCACCGGAATGGGCACAGGCAAACAGGTTAGTCCTGGTGACCAGGTATGCGATCTGGTAACCTCCCCAGCTATGCCCGTTTAATCCAATGTGATCCTTATCCACATAATCAAACCGGTCGATCAGAGCCATCGTGCCACTGACTACAGCGTTATAAGCACTTTCACCCGGGTAGCCGATCGTATACGGAATATCAGGTACAAACACGAGATATCCATTACTGACATAATAGGTATAGTTCATCGAGGATCTCAGGGGACGAGGTGTGGAATGACGGTGAATGCCGTCTGAACTTCGTTCATAGAAATAAACGATCATGGGGTATTTCTTGTCAGGGTCAAAATTCTCCGGTTTATAGAGTATTCCCTGTAATTTTTCCTGGTCAAAGGATATCCATTCCACCAACCCGGCTGTACCCCAGAGATATTTTTCCTGCTGGGGATTTGTATTGGATATGCGTACAGGACTGGTAAAATTAAGATCAGCTATCCACAGATCCGGGTAGGTCTGAAAATCCTGTTTGGTAAATATCAGCAGGTCCTTATTTTTAGCTTTCGTATAAACATTGAAGCTGTAGTCATTCATCATTATCTTTTTCGGATCGCTGACTTTCGCCGGATCAAGTGTAAAGAATCCCGCCTGTTTGGTATACTCATGAAATGCACTCAGCAACATCGTTTCTTTGGGGTCGATCGTAACCTCATCCGGGTCAAGCCGCTCATAACTGAACCGGATGTTGCTTTTCCGGCCGAAACCATTGGTCAGGTTTACCGGTTTCTCTTTCCCGGCAGGATCGATTTTCCAGAAATCGTACCGGTCGGCTATCAACACATAATCATCCTGACCAATCCAACCGGCAGTCCAATATGGTCTTGGATCACTGGGTGTATCGTGCAGCTCATTATAGAAATTCACTGGAATTTTTTTTGTAAGGGATACAACCTGATCTGTAATCATTGATCGGGCATACCAGCTGCTATCTGCTGTCTCCCACCAGAGCAGGTATTTACCGTTGGGTGACAGGCTGACGGAGGAGGCTGCTTTTCTGATCAGGAGCTTTCTTTTTCCCGTGGTAATATCAACCCGGTATATATCCTCGTACCGGTTTGCCTCCCATGAGATCAGTTTCCTGTAAGGAAGGTCAGAAGTTCCAAGGGCTATATTCCCGTCCCCTTTCAGGATGGTTCTCAGGTCAGGTATTTTTTCATCGGCCAATTGGACCACCTTTTTACTCTTGAGGTGAATTACGGCATCATACGTTCTTTTTTTCTCCCGGTCAGCATTAACCAGCTGCATTGGTTGTAAATAGGGATCTTTCCAGTTCCAGATATCCACTTTGTACTTCTCTTCATCCAACAGGGTATCTTCTTTCTCGGGTTGGGGTTTTGGGGCGGTGCCGAAAAAGAGTTTTGATCCGTCATCTGAAAAGTAGAGGTTTGAATTTTCACTGGGACTCCATCCCTCCGGCACCCCGGGTGTTACAGTATCGGCAAGCATAGTAGCGGTAGCCTCTTTGGAATTCCAACCATATAAACTGAATACTTTTGCTTTTATCGTATCTTCCGAATGGAGGAAAGCCACCTGCTCACCCTCCCTGTCGTTAACAAGCTGTTTGACTTCACCCTCTTTTTCCCAGATCACATTCGCTTCTTCGGAAGATGTATTAAAATTGAATACCCGGGAATAATCAATTGAATCGCCGGTCACTTCAGTAAAGCTGATCAGGTCTCCTTCCTGTGAGAAAGTATAATCGGTAATATTCGGATATTCGTACTTTATGGTTGAAACCGGGTTAAGAATGACAAGGTCGGTTCCTTTTGCCTTTTTCAGCTTCTGCATCTCTTCCTTTTCCTTCCTGGCTTCCTCCTTCTCCTCTTCTGTCAGCTCCTCCTTTTCTGCTTTCTCTTTCTCCGGTTCATCGGGTATTATCTTTTCAAGATGGTAAACGATCCAGGAGGAATTTTCTTCGGCTACGCGGTATGATTTCACCTTCTCAATTTTTTGGATGTCATTGGTTGCCAGTGACCAGATGCCAAGCGAATCTTTTGGCATATCATCCCCTTTTTTCTTCTCTTTTTTTGCCTGTCTTGTAACGGCAAATTGTGGTTTGATCATAAAAACAAGAAAATCGGAACCGGGAGTAAAATGTGCCTGATATCCTCTTGAAACCGAATCCAGGGCTCCTGTCCTGACATTTTTCAGATAGAGCCATCCATCTCCCTGCTGTGGGTTTATTTCATAACTTACCCACTTCCCATCATCGGAAACGATCGGGCTCCTTAAATCTTTCCAGGAATCATAGACGGAATGGTCGAGTGGAACTTTCTGCGATGTCTGCGAAAAAAGTAGAAGGGGAAACAAAAACAGACAGAATGTTAAATAGAACGTCGTTTTTTTCATATCATGGTAAATTTTAATGTAATATACATGGTAAACTTACTAAAATAGAACCATTGCATCTTATAAATTGACCTGTTATGCAACTATTTCTGGAGAAGTCTCCATGCTGCTTTAACCACTCCCACCAGGCCAATTGATGCCCAGAAAAATTCAAGGATAACGAATGGGATAAAATCGATCAGGATGGATGCATAACCGGCGACTGAGGCACCGATAAAATTCATGAGGGTGTAGCTCAATGAATCGGATGGGATCCATTTGAACAGGTTTAGAATAAATGCCAGTAAAAGCAAACTCACACCGATTGAGCCTATGAGTATTGAATGATCCATATTTCAAATGCGTTAAACGATTAATAAATTTTAAATATAAATTAATTTTAAATACATTTATCGTCTTTATTTTTAGAGATCGAACTAAGGTATTTATTCAATGCAAGCCACTCAACTAATTCATGAATTTCACCTGAACTTTGGTAATCCTCGAAAAGCCCCACGAATTTTCTTTTCCCCGGGAAGGGTAAATCTGATCGGTGAGCACACGGATTACAACGGCGGATACGTATTCCCCTGTGCCTTGAGCTACGGAACGTACCTGCTTGCCAGGGAAACCGATTCTCAGTTTATTAAGTTTGCTTCACTGAATTTTGATTATACCACTTCTATACCCCTGAGCAGGCTTTCAGAAAAGGTTGGTAATGAATGGGTCAATTACCCGCTGGGAGTGATGGATGAATTAAAAAAAGCCGGTCTGGCTCTTACAACCGGGATGGAGATGCTTTTTTACGGGAACATACCAAACGGGGCAGGATTGTCATCCTCCGCTTCTATTGAAACGGTGACTGCATTCATGGTAAATGCCCTGTTCGGAAATCACCAGCTTGAGTTGAAGGAGATGGCCCTCCTGTGCCAGCGGGCTGAAAATAATTTCGTGGGTGTCAACTGCGGGATCATGGACCAGTTTGCAGTATCATTTGGGAAGAAGGATCATGCGATTTTTCTCAATTGCGATACACTGGATCATGAACTGGTACAGCTGAAATTAAGCGGGTTAAAACTGGTAATCTCCAACACCAACAAGCAACGGCAGCTTGCCGATTCGAAATACAATGAACGGCACGGCGAATGTGAAACTGCCGTAGCCGAATTGAACCGTGTTAAAGCAATACGGAATCTTGGAGAACTTTCCCTGGCAGCTTTTGAAGAAATCGCGGATCATATCCGGGATGAGACAGTTCGAAGGAGAGCCAGGCACGTCGTTTCCGAGGATCAGCGTTGTGTAGATGCAGTCGCTGCATTAAAAAAGGGGAATATGGTTGCCTTCGGGGAATTAATGAACGGGTCGCATGACTCTCTCCGTGAGGATTATGATGTCACCGGGAAGGAGCTGGACACCCTTGTTGATGAAGCAAGGAAGATTGGTGGAGTACTTGGGTCCCGGATGACCGGTGCCGGGTTTGGAGGCTGCACCGTAAGCCTGGTAAAGGAAGCATCCGTGGAATTTTTCATCGACACGGTAGGAAAACAGTATGAGAAACAGACGGGTCTGAAAGCCGATTTTTATGTGGCGGATGTGGGTGACGGTGTACGGGAGATCAATCCCTGAGATGACCTGCCTGAATCCCCTGAAAGTACAAAAACCATACATCAGTATACATAACTACAATGGAACAAAGCTTTAACCTTGGATGGATTGACTACACGATCATGCTGGTCTATTTCGTTTTTGTGATCGGAATTGGCTGGGCACTAAATCGATACATGAAATCGGCAACGGCATTCCTGGAGGCTGGACGCTCTCTCCCTGCATGGGTTACCGGACTGGCATTCATTTCAGCCAACCTGGGAGCATTGGAGGTGATCGGTATGGCTGCCTCAGGAGCAAAGTATGGTATGATGACCATCCACTTCTACCTGATCGGCGCCATTCCCGGAATGGTATTCCTCGGGTTATTCATGATGCCCTTTTACTACGGATCAAAAGCCCGCTCCGTTCCGGAATATTTGAAGTTGCGGTTCGATGAAAAGACGAGGGCATTCAACGCCTTTGCGTTTGCCATCATGACGGTTCTTGCCTCGGGGATATCGATGTATGCGCTGGCATTGTTAGCACAGGTCCTTTTGCCATTCGACTTTAC
>Ga0315537_1000648_pt1 | contig 27499 bp, 14 predicted proteins | sample SalMarSW160270MG_FD_203091 | JGI IMG/M metagenome (GOLD analysis project Ga0315537, IMG submission 203091) | Salt marsh sediment microbial communities from the Plum Island Ecosystem LTER, Massachusetts, United States - Salt Marsh Sediment SW1602-70 ...
TCATCCGATTATGCGGGCTCGGGGGATCCAACATCTGCCACCTGGACAGACTTTACCGGATATTCATTATCAGAAACGGGATTTGAACTGGTTGAATCGGGAGATATCTTACTGGATGGCTTTACGGGATCCATTTACATTGCTTTTGTGTTTACATCTACTGATCTTGAAAGTAAAACATGGGAAGTGGATGATGTAAAGGTGAAAACGCTCTCTGACATTAGCTACAATACGGCGTATGATATGTACCAGTTCAACGGTTCCACCTGGTCCGAGGAAGAAAATTTGTTTGTTCTGGATTCGGATGAATACGATGCCATGGGAGCTCCCGGGGCATACGATAACTTCTCATCCAGCGTTCTTCCGGAAAGCTATTTGCCCCAGTATTTAAATGAAAATTTACCCTATGCACAGGAGGAGGATATCGTTGCCGTAATGTACAGGTATTATGACGGAACAACCATCTGGAAAGCCGATGAATATTTTCTCTCAGGAGGGCTATGGACAGTCTACAAACCGGTAATCGGACAATCAAGCCAGTTTGTTCAGAATGGAGAGAAATGGGTCTTTGACCCAACCGTTATGTTCACACTGGTTTCTTCCGATTTCCAGATCATCGTGGATTATGTTAATGACAATGTCGATCCGGAATACGTGGACAGCTATGGTACCGGTGAATCATACTTTGGCGCAAGCGCCTTTTATGGGAATTTTGATATACGCCCGGGACACCATGAATTCGATCCGGATTCATGGGAAGAGGCTCTTAAAGAGGCAATTGGAATAGCCCTGTTACCCACTAAATTCCCAAATGCCGTAACACAGGTCGAGGGTATTGATGTATACTATGTTGCCACCTTCGCTACCTATAGTGGTTCTGATGGTACTTATTCCATTACATTCCAATGCACTAAATCGGGGCCGGATCCAGAATTCACCTACATAGAAGGACCGACTCCAAAGTAGTCTTGCAATTAACAAATGTTACAGCTAAAGCTGCCTTGATCAGGGCAGCTTTTTTTACCTCTTTGCATGGGGTAAAAAATCTTCAGAAGGGAAAACCTGTTTTTTTCTGCTTCCTGAAACGGACAGCATGTTCTCTTACTATTTTGTTAAGATTTTTTTAACACCAACCAATTTTCGATTAATGAATGAAACTGCATGATAAATGGTTTCATACCGGTGATGAACAGGGCCGTTAAATATAAGAAAATAAGACCTGAAAGTCTTTATATAATTATTGGATTATTGGATTTATATATGTAAGATGCTGATAAATAAAGAATTAAATAAGCAAGTTGAAAACTCTTCTGAAATGTTAATAATTAGGAATCAATCGATGTTGCCAAACCTTTTGTCAATTCATAAATTGCAATACTCAATTTATTGGGGGGGGCCAATCCTACTTTTCAACATAACAATTGCTTAACAATAATTATTTTCATAATGGGAGAATTGCTTGCTCAAAAAAAAGATGTTGAAGCAAATGAAGGCACCGCTGTACAGAAATTGCCTCTCGAAGAGATAACCCAAACCAGGGTAAAGGAAGAGAGGAATATTTATACACACGATGAAGCCTTTGCAGCCTCCCTTGACTATTTCAACGGAGATGAACTTGCAGCCAGGGTCTGGGTCAACAAATATGCGTTAAAGGACTCCTTTGGAAACCTCTATGAACGAACTCCTGATGATATGCACCACAGGATGGCTCGTGAGATCCACAGGATTGAGTTGAAATATCCCAATCCATTAAGTAAAGAGATCATTTACAATGTCTTGAGGAATTTCACCTATATCGTACCGCAGGGTGGTCCGATGACCGGAATTGGTAATGGTTTCCAGATCGCCTCTTTATCCAATTGTTTTGTCATCGGGAACGGAGGGGATTCGGATTCCTACGGTGGGATTCTTAAGATTGATCAGGAGCAGGTACAATTGATGAAACGCAGGGGTGGTGTAGGACATGATCTGACACACATCAGGCCATCCGGAAGTCCGGTTCTCAACAGTGCATTGACATCCACCGGTGTTGTGCCATTCATGGAACGGTACTCGAACTCGACGCGTGAAGTAGCGCAGGATGGACGCAGGGGAGCCCTTATGCTGACCATATCTGTCAAACATCCCGATGCTGAAAAATTTATCGATGCAAAGCTCCAGGCAGGAAAGGTCACCGGCGCAAATGTTTCCGTAAAGATCGATGATGAATTCATGAAAGCCGTAACCAATGGCGGATCCTACATACAACAGTACCCGGTTCATTCAAAAGAACCCACGGTCAGAAAGGAAATCGATGCACGAAAATTGTGGGCAAAAATTGTTTACAACGCCTGGCTTTCGGCCGAACCAGGAATACTTTTCTGGGATACAGTGATCCGTGAATCCGTACCGGATTGCTATGCAGATCTGGGTTACCGGACCGTTGCAACCAATCCGTGTGGCGAAATACCCCTCTGTCCCTATGACAGCTGCCGGCTGCTGGCAATCAATTTATACAGTTATGTAAACGATCCCTTTACCGAAAAAGCAAAATTCGATTTTGAACGCTATAAGGAGCATGCTGGTCTGGCACAACGGATCATGGATGACATCATTGATCTGGAACTGGAGAAAATAGATTCCATCCTGAAGAAAATCAATGCGGACCCGGAAGGCGACGAGATAAAAGAAGTGGAGAAAAATCTCTGGACGAACATCAGTCACAAAACCCGAGAGGGAAGAAGAACCGGTATTGGGATAACCGCTGAGGGGGATATGATCGCTGCCCTGGGATTGCGATACGGTAGTGAAGATGCCATCGATTTTTCCACAGAAGTACACAAAACGCTTGCCCTTGAGGCGTACAGATCTTCTGTGTACCTCGCAAAAGAGAGGGGCCCCTTTGCCCTCTATGATGCTGAACGGGAAAAAAATAATCCGTTCATTCGACGAATCAGAGAAGCCGATGAGGGTTTGTATAACTATATGCTTAAACATGGACGAAGAAACATTGCCCTGCTAACCATTGCACCTACGGGTACCACCAGCCTGATGACTCAAACCACTTCGGGCATCGAACCGGTATTTCGCCCGGTGTACAAACGGAGAAGAAAGGTGAATCCGAATGATCAGGATGTTCAAATCAATTTTGTGGATGAGATGGGGGATGCCTGGGAAGAATACAATGTGTTTCACCACAAATTTGTCGACTGGCTTAAATCGCAGGATTATGATCCTGAAGAGGTGAAAACATATGATGAAGAGGAGGTAGAGGAGATTGTGAGGAAATCACCCTATTATAAGGCAACCTCGAATGACGTTGACTGGGTTAGCAAAGTCAAGATGCAGGGAGCCATTCAAAAATGGGTTGATCACTCCATCAGTGTAACCATTAATCTTCCCAGGGATGTTGACAGCGATCTTGTTGCAACCCTCTACGTTGCGGCATGGGAATCGGGGTGTAAAGGAGCTACCATCTATCGTGAAGGCTCAAGAGATGGAGTCCTGTTTACCAACCAGAGAGAAGATGTTGTTTTCCATAAACGACCCAAAGTACTGGATGCAGAGATCATTCGTTTCAACAACAACAACGAAAAATGGATTGCTTTCGTCGGAATAAAAGATGGTAAACCGTATGAAATCTTTACCGGGCTGGCAGATGAGGAGATGTTTCCCATTCCGAAATCCATCCACAGAGGACAGATTGTGAAGAATAAGGATGATAATGGCAGGAACAGGTATGACTTCCAATACACCGATAAATATGGTTATATAAATACCGCCGGCGGACTCTCCCATATGTTCAAGCCGGAATTCTGGAATTATGCCAAGCTCATTTCCGGCGTGTTGAGACATGGCATGCCAATTCCCCATGTCGTGAACCTGGTTTCATCACTACAGCTCGACAGTGAAACGATCAATACCTGGAAGAATGGAGTGGAAAGGGCATTGAAAAAGTATATTCCGGATGGTACAAAAGCAAAAGGAGGAACCTGTTCCGACTGCAAATCCAATAACCTGGTGTATCAGGAAGGATGCCTGGTTTGCATGGATTGCGGCTCATCAAAATGCGGATAGAATATAATGCAGGAGAAATAAGAAACCCGGAATAACCTCCGGGTTTTTTGTTTCTTACAATCCATATTTTTCGATAATCTCCTGTTTTGTCAATCCCAGAATACCATATTTTTTACCAATTTTCACAAAGGCTTCCAGGGCTTTGTCCAGGTGATGGATCTCATGCCCGGCAGAGATTTGTGTGCGGATCCTTGCCTGACCATTGGGTACAACGGGAAAGAAAAAGCCAATGGCATAGATTCCTTCGTTGTACAGATCCTTTGAGAAGTCCTGTGAAAGTTTCGCATTGAACAGCATGACCGGGACGATGGGTGTATCTCCTTCTTTCAATACAAAACCTGCCTCCGTCAAACCTTTTCTCCAGTGCTTCGTATTGTTTTCCAATTTATCCCGACGTTCGGTGCTTTTTGAAAGAATTTCCAGCACTTTCAGCACTCCGGAAACCACAACCGGAGCAATGGTATTGGAGAAGAGGTAGGGACGGGCTTTTTGCCTGCACATCTCCACCAGCTCTTTTCTGCCTGACACGCACCCCCCGGAAGCTCCTCCAAGAGCTTTCCCAAAGGTGGTGGTGATGATATCAACATTCCCCAGAACGCCACATTTCTCATGTGTTCCTCTTCCGGTTTTACCGATGAAACCGGTGGCGTGTGAATCATCGACAAACAGCATGGCACCATATTTATCACAAAGTACGGCCATCTCATCTAGCTTTGCCGTATCCCCATCCATCGAAAAGACACCGTCGGTAATGACCATTTTAAACCGTTGGTTGGCATGGAGCTGCAATTTGCTTTCCAGGTGCTCCATGTTCGAGTGTTTAAACGTGTCATGCATGGCGCTGCACAATCGGATCCCATCAACAATGGAAGCATGTACCAATCGGTCAGAGATCATAACATCCTGGTCCGATAAAACGGCTTCGAAAACTCCTGCATTGGCATCCATACAGGAAGGGAAAAGAATGGTATCTTCCGTTCCCAGAAATTGAGTCATGCGGTTTTCAAGTTCCCGGTGGATATCCTGTGTCCCGCAGATAAACCGTACAGATGACATGCCATAACCCCTGGTATTTAGTCCTTCGTGGGCAGCTTTCACCACATCAGGATGGCTCGATAGGCCAAGGTAGTTATTGGCGCACATGTTGATTACTTTTTTCAGGGAAGACCCTGTGGGAAATTCAACCTCAATATCCGCTGCCTGGCTGGAATGGATAAACCGTTCTTCCTTAAAGATCCCGGCATTTTTTATCTGATCAATCTGATCCAGATAAATTTTTCTAATTGTTTCACTATAACTCATGGATAGATTATGGTTTGATTAAAACAGACTGGGTAGAACAATCCTGCCATAGGACACTTGAACCTGGTTCTCTGTCAGGATTTTAATTTGTGATTATCCGGTAAATTCCCGGATCAGGGTAACAATCTTATTGACTGAATCAAAAGCTTCAGGTGTTGCTCTATCGTCCGGGATGCTAATTGAGTATTTGTTCTCCAGGAAACGTTTCAGGGAAACCATTGAAAACGAATCCACAATACCTCCGGAGATGAGAGGTGTATCGTATGTTATCTCCTCGTCGTCTTCCTCAAGGTATTCCTCAATTACATAGTTCAGGACAACATCTTTTATCTCTTCCATTTTTACGCTGTTTAAGTTAATAAATCATTGGTGTCTGTCTGTTATTCATCCTCTTCAAGGGTGGAAGTATCGCCAATCTCTTCTCCCCACTCTTTTGCATGAAGGATACGTCTCATAATTTTCCCGCTCCTTGTTTTCGGCAGTGTGTCCATGTATTCAATCTCCTGGGGCATGGCAAGGGGAGATAATTTCTTCCGGATGAAATTCATGATCTTCAGTTCAAGTTCATTGTTTGGTTCAAATCCGGGTTTCAGCGTAACGAATGCTTTAACGACTTCCATATTTACATCATCCGGTTTTGCCACTACAGCCGACTCGCTGACTGCTTCGTGTTCCAGCAGAGCCGATTCCACTTCGAATGGACTCACCAGGTGTCCGCCGGTATTGATAACATCATCGTCCCTGCCGATGAACCAGAAATAACCATCGCTGTCGAGGCTTGCCCTATCGCCGGGCAAATACCACCCCTTTTTGAACTTCTTCCTGAACATCTCATCGTTGTTCCAATAGGTTCTCATCATGGCAGGCCATCCCGGTTTGAAAGCAATTAGTCCCACTTTCCCGGGTTCGGTAAAGGGTTCAAATGTTTTCGAATCCACAACCGTACCGGTAATTCCAGGGAATACCTTACCCATGGATCCCGGTTTTACTTTCATTCCCGGGAAATTGGTGATCATAATCGATCCGGTCTCGGTCTGCCAGTAAGAATCCAGAAATGGTTTGTTAAACACCTTTTCCGACCACACAACAGCTTCTGCATTGAGGGGTTCTCCAACGCTTGCAAGATGACGAAGAGTACTCAGATCGAACCGTTTAACCAGTTCATTTCCTGCTTTCATCAACGAACGGATTGCGGTGGGTGCGGAGTACCAAACCGATATGTGGTATTTTTCAATAAATCGATACCAGGCTTCAGCAGAAAACCCGGTATCGAGCACAGCCTGTGTGATCCCCATGCTCCATGGACCGATGATCCCATACGATGTCCCTGTAACCCATCCCGGATCAGCAGTACACCAATAGATATCATCTTCCTGGAGATCCAGGACCCATTTGGTTGTAAGGTATTGAGAGATCAGTGAATAATGGACGTGTTTTACTCCCTTGGGCTGCCCGGTTGTCCCTGATGTATAATGCAGTACAGAAGGGGATTCTGACGTTGTTGGAAAAACCTCAAATTGATCCACCGGTTCAGCATCTTCAAGTGAAAAAGCAACTTCATTTTTCTGCAGTGGTTTCCGGTCATCATAGTCAACAATAATGATATGTTCCAGTGATGGCAGAAGATCCACGATTTTTCTAACTTTTGACAGATGCTTACGCTGTGTTATGATAGCCCGTGTCTGAGCGTTTTCGAGCCTGACATGGAGTGATTCATCACCGAAAGCAGAAAAGAGAGGTTGTACGATGGCTCCAATTTTCAGCACACCAAGAAATGACAGATAAAGTTCAGGTATGCGTTCCATAAAGAGGCATACCCGGTCCTCCTCTTTTATTCCCAGATTTCGCAAAAAAGCACCGATGGTATTGCTGGCCACCCGGATATCATTGAATGTAAACTGTTTTTCATTCCCGCCAAAACCTTCCCAGAAGAGAGCCACCCTGTCTCCTTTGCCCTGCAGGCATATCCTGTCGGAACAGTACCAGCCAATGTTAATGATATTTCCATCGGAATAGTCTAATTCCTTCTCTGCAATGGACCAGTCAAATGTTCTGATCCTCTCATTATAAGCGCCAATATTTGCCATAAAGCTTCAAGAAAATGATAATTTTGAAAGGAACACAAGGTAGCACTAATTTGGTAAAAGTCGGGTATCTGACCTCCAGTTTTTCATCTTTTCTACAACACATAAGGGTCTGTAACTTTACCGGCATTTCCCATTTTTAATCCAATCGTTCCTGATTTTTGCAAAAGTATCTATGGCATACCGGATATGTTCGGTGGTATGTGCTGCACTGATCTGGACCCGGATTCTGGACTTCCCCTTGGGCACAACCGGATAGTAAAAACCGATAACATAGATACCATTGTCCAGCAGTTCGGATGCAAGTTCCTGTGATAATTGGGCATCGTTGGGAAGGTGTCCCAGCATGATGGGAACAATGGGATGGGTTCCGGGTACAATGGTATAGCCAGCATCGGTCACTCCTTTTCTGAATAACATGGTATTCTCCATGAGCTTGTCCCTCAGGTCGTTGGTTGCGGAGATCATGTTTAGTACTTCAAGGGTTGCTCCTACAATGGGAGGGGCAAGGGAATTGGAAAAAAGGTATGGTCTGGAGCGCTGCCGCAGCATATCGATGATCTCTTTCCTGCCGGATACACAACCACCAGAAGCTCCTCCAAGCGCTTTACCAAAGGTGGTCGTGATCAGGTCAACCCTTCCAAGGGCATTACAATATTCAGCACTTCCTCGTCCGTTCTTACCAATAAAACCGGTAGCATGAGAATCATCAACACATACCAGGGCGTTATATTTCTCAGCCAGATCACAGATCTTATCGACCCGGGCAATGATCCCGTCCATTGAGAAGACACCGTCGGTTACGATTAATTTGAATCTTGCCTGTTCACATTCGGGCTGTTTTAACTGTTCTTCCAAATCGGCCATATCGTTGTTTATGTAACGAAACCGATTGGCTTTGCAGAGGCGTACACCATCGATGATGGAAGCGTGATTCAATTCATCCGAGATGATGGCAGATTCGGATCCGAGCAACGGTTCAAACACTCCGCCGTTTGCATCGAATGCCGAGGAGTAGAGGATCGTATCTTCAGTACCAAGGAATTCCGACATCTTCTGTTCTAATTCTTTATGAATATCCTGTGTTCCGCAAATGAAGCGAACAGAAGACATGCCAAATCCATGATTGTCGAGTGTCCTTTTTGCTGCCTCAATGATACGCGGATGAGACGATAACCCGAGGTAATTATTGGCGCAAAAATTCAGCACCCTTAATCCCTTTTTCGTTTCAATCTCAATTCCCTGGGGAGTGGTGATGATCCTTTCCTCTTTATAGAGACCTCCTTCTTTTATTGCAAGCAGCTCCTTTTTTAAATGTTCTTTAAATTTACTATACATAAGCTTTACCGGTTTTCCGATGGAGCAAGTACAAATACAATTCTTCTCTTGTCAGGTAACCCCCATCAGCACATCGCATTACTCCCACTGTAGAATAACCTTACCACTATCTCCACGTTCCATTGCATCAAATCCTTTCTGGAATTCGTCGATACCAAGCCGGTGAGTAATTACGGGTGAAATATCCAACCCGGAAATAAGCATCTGTTCCATTTTATACCAGGTTTCAAACATTTCCCTGCCATAAATGCCCTTCAGATGCAATGCTTTAAAAATGATTTTATCCCACTGGACAGTGGTATGATTTGGCAGAATGCCAAGCAGTGCAATTTTCGATCCGTTGTACATGTTTTCAATCATCTCTTCAAAAGCACTTGGCGAACCGGACATTTCCAGTCCAACATCAAATCCCACCATTCCCAATGCTGTAATGGTATCCTTAATTTTTTCTCCTTTTGACGGGTTGACGGTCATGGTAGCACCAAGCTGTTTAGCGATCTCTAACCTGGCATCGCTCAGGTCGCTTACAACGATATACCGTGCACCTGCAAAGCGGCAGATAGCCACTGCCATGCTGCCAATCAAACCGGCACCGGTGATCAGAACATCTTCCCCGATCACTGGAAAAGAGAGGGCGGTATGGGTTGCGTTTCCAAAAGGATCCATGATGGAGGCCAGCTCGTCACTGATCCTGTCATCCACTTTGATCACGTTCTCTGAAGGAAGGACCAGGTATTCTGCAAATGCACCGTCGCGGTGGACACCAATGCCGATGGAATTCTGGCATACATGTTTTTTCCCTCTACGGCAATTCCTGCAGTGCCCGCAGGCAATATGTCCTTCTCCCGTAACCCGGTCACCGATATGAATGTTTTTAACCCCGGATCCTGTTTTATATACAGTTCCCATGTATTCATGCCCAATGGTCATGGGTGTTTTTATGGTACGCCGGGCCCAATCATTCCAGAGATAAATGTGCAGATCCGTTCCGCAGATTGCGGTCTTCCGGATTTTGACCATGACGTCGTTGATCCCTACTTCGGGAATGGGGACATCCTCCATCCAAATACCTTTTCCGGGTTTGGATTTTACCAGAGCTTTCATTTTTCCCATAGTATATGCAAATTGTAATGTGTTATTCCTGATCGAATTTCCAGATGATAGTCTCCCGGGAATCCAACCCGAAATTAACATAATTCTTCTGTAAAAAAAATGAGATTTGATCAGAACCTGTCAGGCAAATCGACCTTCTCAAAGAGGGCCCAATTGAAATAAAATAGATGGAGGGGGTTTCATATAACTGACTATATTTGTATAAATATCCATTAAATAAGATGAAAGTTTCAAACAGACCCGTTCGTGTTCGATTTGCACCGAGTCCGACCGGACCACTTCACATGGGTGGAATGAGAACCGCCCTGTTTAATTTTCTCTTTGCAAGAAAACATAACGGGATATTTATCCTGAGAATTGAAGATACCGATCAGTCCCGGTTGGTAGAAGGTGCTGAACAATATATCGTCGATTCATTGGAGTGGTGTAATCTGCAGGTTGATGAGGGAGTGACAGCAGGGGGTGATTTCGGGCCGTACCGCCAATCGGAAAGAAAAATGATCTATAAGAAATATTCAGATAAACTGGTAAGCGAGGGAAAGGCTTATGTAGCCTTTGACACTCCGGAAGAATTGGAAGTGGTCCGGCAGGAGTATGCCAGCCAGCAGAAAACGTTTACTTACGATGTCCATAATCGAAACAGACTGAATAACTCGCTTACCCTTTCCGGGAAGGAGGTGGAACGCAAGATTCATTCGGGAACCCCCTATGCTGTTCGATTTAAAATCCCGGAGAATGTTGATTTGAAATTCCGTGATATTATCCGGGACGAAATTGTAGTAAACACGTCGACACTGGATGATAAGGTTCTGTTTAAATCGGATGGCATGCCGACCTATCACCTGGCAAATGTTATCGATGATCACCTGATGAAAATTTCTCATGTCATCCGTGGCGAAGAATGGCTTCCTTCACTGCCTTTGCACATTCTTCTCTATCAGGCGTTCGGTTGGGAATCCACAATGCCCCGGTTTGCTCACATGCCCCTTACCCTGAAACCGGACGGGAAGGGAAAGCTGAGTAAACGGGATGGCGACCGGCTGGGATTCCCTGTTTTTCCGTTGGAATGGACCAACCCGGAGACAGGAGAAAAATCTTCAGGGTATCGCGAGTCTGGTTATTTCCCCGAAGCGTTTTTAAATATGCTTGCCTTCCTGGGATGGAACCCGGGAACCGCCAAGGAAATCTTCTCCATGGAGGAATTGATAGAAGCATTCACACTGGAAAGAGTGGTGAAAGCCGGTTCCCGCTTTGATCCGGAAAAAGCAAAATGGTTCAACCATCACTATCTTCAGATGAAGAGCAATAGCGAACTGGCAGAAAGGTATCTCGAAATATTGATTGGGAAAGGGATCAAAGCAGAGAAGAAATTTGTACAACAGGTTGTTGAACTGGTTAAGGAACGAGCCGATTTTATCTCCGATTTATGGGACCACTCCTTCTTCTTCTTTCAGCCGCCAGAAACGTATGACAGGAATGTGGTGAATAAACGATGGAAGGAACAGACCCCAATGATCATGAAAGAACTCATGACCCTGCTTTCTGATGTGAACGATTTTACTGCATCCAATACTGAATCCGTGGTAAAGGAATGGATTGCCGGAAAGGACCTGGGAATGGGTGAGGTGATGAATGTCTTTCGCCTGCTTATTGTAGGAGCTCTGATGGGACCACATCTCTTTGATATCATTGAAATCCTCGGAAAAGAAGAAACCCTGAACCGGATCAACAGGGGATTGAAACAAATAGAGGGAACAACTTAAGTTGGAATTTTCTAAAACACGACTTAAGTTGGATGATCACCTGAAATAAAACCATTTACTTGCAGAGAATGCAAAAATTTCATACCATTAAATACCTTAAATATTAGCCAGCGGAGGAAAATTTGAAGATCTCAATTAACCAACTGAACAAAATCTATAAGAACGGGACCCAGGCGCTGAAGGATGTGAACCTGGAGATAGAAAACGGCATGTTTGGCCTGTTAGGTCCGAATGGAGCCGGGAAATCCACGTTGATGCGTATCCTGGTTACATTGATGAAACCCTCTTCCGGAAGGATCAAAGTAAATGACTGGGATCTTCAGAAAAACAGGCGGCAAATCCGTTCCTTACTGGGATACCTACCCCAGGATTTCCGGTTTTTCTCAAAACTGAAAACCTGGGAGTTCCTCGATTATTCTGCCGGATTGGCTGGATTAAAACGGGGAAAACTCAGGAACCAGCAGGTTGATGAGATGTTGGATCAGGTTGGATTATATGAGGTGAGGGACCGCATGGCGAATAAGCTTTCGGGCGGTATGAAAAGAAGATTGGGTATCGCACAGGCACTGATCGGGAATCCCAGGATAATCGTGGTGGATGAACCAACAACCGGGCTGGATCCGGAGGAACGGATCAAATTCAGAAATCTCCTGTCGGACATGAGCCAGAAGGATATCATCATCGTGCTGTCAACCCATATTGTGGCTGATATCTCCAGCACCTGTAAAAACATGGCCCTGCTGAATGAAGGAGAAGTGGTTTTTAATGGGCCACCGGAACAGCTGATCGATGTGGCCAAAGACCATGTCTTTCTGATTCAGGCTACAATGGGTGATTTTGAAACCATCAAGGAGCGGTTTCCTGTTATATCCACCATCCCTTCTGAAACGGGATGGGAGGTACAGGTTGTGGCGGACACCATCGATGGTTTTCATGCTGAAAAGATCCATCCGAGCCTGGAACATGCTTACGTCTATTTTATGGAATATCAACAGGATCGTGTGGTGTATTAAACGACAATGACCTGATGCATGTACTTATAACTGGAACCGCATAACGAAAACCTGAGAAACAGGATGCTATCCATTAGAAAAATATCCATTATTGCCCGCTTTGAGATCAAAACCCTCCTACGGAGCTGGCTTTTTCGGATCTTTGCAGGACTTTCCCTGGTTATTCTGATCTTTTTTGATATTGCCGGCATCACAGAAGTTGGTGAGGGTATCTGGTTAATCAGTGGTATTCCCGCCAATATTCCACTGGCTAATTTGTTTATGCTGAATATTGCGCAGGCCATAATTGCTGCCTTCCTCGCTACTGAATTCCTGAAAAGGGATCATAAACTGGATACCACTGAAGTCGTCTATATGCGATCCATGAGCAATAGTGATTACGTGCTTGGTAAGACCCTTGGGATATTGATCGTGTTTTTCCTGTTAAATTTCCTTGTATTAGCCATTGCAGCGGTCATGAACCTGACAAACCCGACCATTGCATTCGATTTACCAGCCTACCTTATCTATCCTGTATTAATTTCTCTTCCCACACTGATTTACATTTTAGGGCTCTCCTTCCTGTTGATGATCCTGATCAGAAACCAGGCTGTGACCATAGTCGTATTGTTAGGTTATATAGCATCCCTGCTTTTCTATCTGGGGAAAAAATTTTATTTCCTCTTTGATTACATGGCATTCTCACTCCCCCTCATGAAATCTGATTTTGTTGGTTTTGGCAATACCCTGGAGATGATTGCACAACGCGGTATCTATTTTAGCCTGGGATGCAGTTTCATCTTTTTAACCATCATCCTGTTTAAACGATTGCCTCAATCCAGAATCATGACCCGGGTATCGTGGGTTGCCATGATCCTCCTTTTGGCTGTTGCCGGTTTGCTTGTTAAATTTTACATGGATCCCATTTATCAGGGAAAGCGATTGAGAGAAAACATGGTCACCCTGAATAATCAATACGCCGATGATCCGCAGGTTACGGTAACACATTGTGACCTGAACGTGGTACACAGAAACGAGGAGATTGAAGTTACGGCCAGACTTAGATTTGTGAACAGCACGGAAACGGCTATCCCGGAGTATCTCTTCACCTTAAACCCGGGGTTGGAGGTCCTGGAAGTGTCTCGTAACGAACATTCATTGTCGTTTGAACGGGACCTGCACCTGGTTCATATTCAGCCGGACAGTCACCTCTCCCCGGGGGCAGAGGATTCACTAATCCTGCGGTATAAAGGGGTAATTGATGACCAGGCCTCCTATCTGGATATTGATGAGTCGCTCCGGTCCGGTGAATTGCGCCTGGATATGCTGACCGTAAAACGTTTGTATTCGTTTGTTACCCCTGAATACCTTCTTCTGACTTGTGAACTATTATGGTATCCTGAAGCCGGAGTGAATTATTGCTCGACCATCCCCGGCTATCACAGAACATCCTTTGTGAACTATACATTAACGGTATCCTCTGACAAACATCTTAAGGCGTTTTCTCAGGGTCAGATGACCCGCGTGAGTGATGGAAATTTTCGTTTCGTCCCGGAGAATCCCTTATCCCGGATATCACTGGTGATTGGGAAGTACGTCCGGCAAACCATAACGTGTGATTCGGTGGAGTATAACCTGTTAACACTGGAAGGTCATAATTACTTTGAGCCCTATATGGATCAGCTGGGTGATACCCTTATTCCGGTGATCCGGGAGCTCAAGCAGGATTATGAACGGGAAATTGATTTACCCTATCTGTTCACAAGATGCTCCCTGGTGGAAGTGCCCATCCAGTTTACATCCTATCCCCGGTTCTGGACGATGAGTCAGGAAACGGTTCAACCCGAAATGATCTTCCTTCCTGAAAAGGGATTACCCATCTGGCAGGCAGATTTTAAAGAAGGATTGGACCGGCAGAAAAGAAATGCCGAGAGAAATAACCAGGTTGTATCTGACAAAGAACTCCAGGCAAAGCTGCTGGGTCAGTTCATTCGTGCCACCATCACAACAGGAAACGAGGAAACATGGTTCTATGGGGAAAATATCGGATATGGAAGAAGCGCCTACTCCATTTACCCCAATTATTGTAATTATGTCTACTATATTAAATCGGAGAGCTGTCCTATTGTCAATATGGCACTGGAATCATTTCTGGATAAAGAGGCAGCAGGATCAAATGATTTCTGGAGCAGAAACTGGCGTGGATTAAGTGATGAAGAGAGAGCCAACCTCGCCCTGCAGGAAAAGAGCTTCAACCAGATCCTGCTTGATCCGGAAGAAAACGACGTGATCTATCATATTATCCGGCTCAAAGGCCTTTACCTTTTTACCCTGCTGGAAAGCAAAATTGGAGCGGAACGATTTAAAGAATCATTGTTGTCTCTGCTCGAAGAGAACGCATTCAAATCCCTGGATCTGGAGGAGCTTGGTCAGGCCCTCCAGAAGGAGTACTCACTGGATGTCCAAACCCAGGTAGATGACTGGTTCAAAAGCAATAAATTACCCGGATTCCTGATTGGTGGTTTGGAAAGCTATGAATTCATTGACGGTGACCGAACCCGTTACCAGGTCCGGTTTAAGGCATCCAATCCGGAACCGGTTGAAGGATTGTTCATGTTGAGCTTCAGGACAGGAGATAGTGAAGGCGGCTATACATATTACGGCGGGTATTACAGCGGGCCACAGGGAAGCGATGAAACTGCAAGCAGGATAATTTATCTTGAACCGGGACAAACCAAGGAGATCGGAGCAGTCCTGGATGCCCCGCCCCGATCATTGACCATCAATTCTGTGATCTCACAGAATATTCCATCCATCATTGATTTTAACTTTGGTGAAAATGAAGTAAATCGCAGGGCATCAGCATTTGAGGGAGAACGAGTACTCCGGTCAGATTTCTCTTTTGAGAATCCGGATGAAATTATTGTTGACAATGAAGACCCTACCTTTGAACTGGTTGAAGCCTATACGGACAGTTATTTAAGGAAACTGGTTAAGGAGCATTCCAAAACAGGGGAACAAAAATATACCGGAGTTCGCTGGTGGAGACCGCCAGTGAATTGGCAGACCATAACACAATCGGGGTTCTATGGTAAATACATACGCTCCGCAGTGTACACCAAATCAGGATCCGGGGAGAATAAAGCGATCTGGAAAACACCAATCGAGGAGGAGGGATTTTATGATGTATATTGTCACATTGGTGATGCAACGGGCGTCTTATACAGGGACCGAAACCAGCAGAATGCGAAATACCATTTCAAGGTTTTTCATGATGAAGGAATAGAAGAAACCATTATGGAACTTCAAAACAGCGAGAATGGATGGAATTTTCTGGGAACCTATTTCCTCTCATCCGATACGGCAAAAGTGGAGATGTCAAACGATTCAGAAGGGAGAATGGTCGTTGCCGATGCCATAAAATGGGTGAAACAATAAGATCCGGGAACAGGCGATGCAAACATTGAACAGTAAAAAATGAAATACTAAAATGATGAAGATCAATCAAACCCTTTCGCAGACGATAAAACTTCTGATTCCCCTGTTGTTTTTTTCGTGGACGCAACCTTTGGCTTTGTCACAAACACTGGTTACGCTGGAACAGGCACTTGATATAGCGGAGATGAATAGTCCGGATATCCGGCATTCCAGGTTGAATCTCCAGCGTTATGAGGAGACATTGAATGCTCAGCATGCCTCCTATAAATCGAAGCTGGCTCTTTCAGTTACACCGCTCTATTACAGCCACGATCGGGAATTCTACGAATTCTATTCCACCTGGAACACCAGCGAAACATTTCGGTCATCCGGTGCTTTTACCATCTCGCAACCCATTAAGTTCACTGATGGTGTCCTGACAATTTCAGACCAGTTCTCTTTCCAGAACTCCTACAGTGAATTCAGTGATGAAACCAACCAGGCATTCAGCAACAACCTCTACATCCGGTTCGATCAGCCACTCTTTACCTACAACCGGTCTAAAATGCAGCTTGAAGAACTGGAGCTGGATTATGAGAATGCGGCTCTGAGTTATGCCATTCAAAAACTGGCGATTGAAAAAAATGTTACCCAGAGTTTCTATAATGTCTTTGATTATCAAATGGGACTTCAGATTGTTGAAGAGGAATACAAGAACCAGCAAACCAGTTATGAAATCATAAAAAACAAGGTGGACGGCGGGTTGTCAGCCATGGAAGAGCTGTATCAGGCTGAACTGAACCTGATGACCAGTCAATCAAACCTCCAGAACCAGCGGGTTGCTCTGGAGAACGCAAAGGATGCATTCAAACAGCTCATCGGTCTCTCTCTTTACGAAGAAATAGCCGTACTGGCGGATGTATCCATTCCTGAAGTGACCGTTGAAATGGAAAAAGCAATAGATCATGCACTGAAAAACAGGATGGAACTCCGGCAACGGGAGATCAGCATTGAAAATTCACAGTTTGAAATGATCCGAACAGCCGCGATGAATGAGTTCAAAGGGAATGTATCCATTGCTGTCGGTCTCTTCGGAGATGATGAAAAGGTGCAGAACATCTATTCCTCACCCACCGATAACCAGCAGGTAAGTGTGTCGTTCGAGATTCCCATCTGGGACTGGGGTGAGAAAAAAGCCCGGCTTAAAGCAGCGGAAGCAGCCATGCAATCTCAGGAACTCTACCTGGAAGACGAAAACAACAACATTATCATCAACATAAGAACCATTTACCGTAATTTGCAAAACCTGCTGACACAAATTGCAATAGCGGATCAAAACCAGAAAAATGCTGAACTCACCTACGAGATTAACCTGGAACGGTACCGAAACGGAGATCTTACCAGCATGGATCTCAGCCTGTTTCAAAATCAACTCTCAGAAAAGAAAATTGCCTATTCAAGAGCATTGATCAATTATAAAATTGAACTGCTGAATCTGAAGATACAATCATTATGGGATTTTATCGAAAACAAATCCATCGTCCCGGAAGAGTTCACCCGGTCAGGTTGAGCAGTTGAAAATCAAATATGAGGAACCATCTAAAACCGAAACATAATACATTGAAGATAATGAGTACAAATCCATTCAATTTGAAAAATTCGATTGTTGTCGTCACAGTAATCACCACCCTGCTATCCTCCTGCCACAACAGGGAAGATGAGCTGGATACGGAGATTTCCGTACCCGTTACAGTGGAGGAAGTCAAAGCCAGATCGATTGAGCAATACGTTTCTTCAACGGGTACTGTTCTTCCAACCAAGGAAGTGTTACTTAAATCCCAGATTCCGGGCTATTACCGGGTAATGATTAATCCCGTTACCGGCCGGAAATTTGCACTGGGGGATATCATAAAACAAGGCCAGATCATCATTCGATTGGAAGATCCAGCCTTTGAGAATGAGATAAAAATTGAATCGCAAAAGCTCAATCTGGATATTTCTGAACGGGAATTCAATAAACAGCAATCGTTGTATGATAAAGGGGGAGTAACACTGCGGGAGTTGAAGAATGCAGAGATCAGCTTTATCAATGCGAAATATGCCTATGAGAATGCCCTCCTGCAACTGGAAAAAATGAACATCAAAGCACCGTTCAAAGGAGTCATTGTCGACCTGCCGTATTATACGGAAGGGACACGGATTGAAGCGTCACTTCCCATGGTGAAGCTCATGGATTACAGCCAGCTTTACCTGGAGATTCAAATGCCGGAAAAGGAACTGGGGAAAGTGAAGGTTAATCAACCGGTCCGGATTATGAATTATTCCCTGCCGGAGGATACCCTGTCGGGAAACATTACCCAATTGTCTCCGGCTATTAATTCTGAAACAAGAACATTTAAGGGATCGGTCATGATCGCAAATCCAAACCTTTTGCTTCGACCGGGTATGTTCGTTCGGGCTGAAATAGTGGTGGCAAGTAAAGATAGTACCATTGTAATCCCGAAAGATATTATCCTCGTTAAACAGCGCGGTAAAACCGTTTTCGTTGTCGATAAGGGAGCAGCAGAAGAACGAATCCTGGTAACCGGCCTTGAAAATCCGACACACGTTGAAGTGATTGGAGGACTTAAACTGAATGAGAGGCTGGTGGTCAGTGGATTTGAAACCCTCAGAAACCAGTCAAAGGTGAGAATTATCCGGTGATGCCTGAGGAAAGATGATAGGTTACGTTAAAAGATCAACTGGTGAAAAAAATAACTGAATTTTCCGTCAATTATCCCATAACCATTTTTATGATCGTTCTGGCAGTTATTCTGCTTGGCATCATATCGTTTGGCAAACTGGGAATAGACCTGTTTCCTGATCTGAATAACCCGAGAATATTCGTTGAAATAAAAGCCGGTGAAAAACCACCGGAGGAGATCGAAAAACAATATGTGGAAAATATTGAATCGCTCTCTATCCGACAGAAAGGAGCCATTCAGGTCTCGTCAATATGCCGGGTTGGATCAGCTCAGATTACCGTTGAATATTCCTGGAATACAGACATGGATGAAGCCTTTCTTGACCTTCAGAAAACCTTAACAGGCTTTGGTCAGAATGCTGAAATAGAAGAGTTTAACATTACTCAGCACGATCCGAATGCCGTACCGGTGATGATTGTTGGGATTACTCACAGCTCCATCAGGGATATGAATGAACTTCGGAAATCGGCAGAGAATTATCTGAGGAATGAGCTGATCCGGTTGGAAGGAATAGCGGAAGTGAAATTATCGGGACAGGAGGAGAGTGAAGTATTGATTGAAACGAACAATTACCTTCTCGAAGCCCATAACCTGACCACCAGTGAAATCACCACCAGGATACAGAGCTTTAACCGAAATGTGTCCGGTGGATCCATAGTCGAAATGGGACGGCAATATATCATTAAAGGCGTTAGCTTGCTTGAGGATCTGGACGATATTGGAAACATCATCGTTGGGTACAAATCACCCGGAACTCCGGGAATCGATCAATCAAACCTGACAAATCAGCAAGAGACGGAGGTGAATATCGATAACGTACCGATTTTTTTGAAGGATGTGGCTACCATCAAATACCAGAATAAAGACCCGGTGAATATTGTACGGATAAACCAGGAGCGGTGCATCGGATTGTCAATCTATAAAGAGACAAAATTCAATACCGTGAAAGCCGTAAAAGATCTCAAAGAGGCGTTTAAGGATATTCAAAAAGCGCTTCCGGGATATGAATTTATTGTCATCCGTGACCAGGGGAACTTTATCACGTCCGCCATTAATGAAGTCGAACAAACCGGATTGATCGGGATTCTGCTGGCCATCATCATCCTGTATCTCTTTCTTCGCCGTATCGGAACAACATTTATCATCAGTGTTGCCATTCCGGTTTCCATTATTGCCACGTTTAACCTGATGTATTTCAATGGCCTTACCATAAATATCATGACACTGGGTGGACTGGCACTGGGTGCCGGAATGCTGGTAGACAATGCCATCGTGGTTATGGAAAACATCTTTCGGAACCTTGAATCCGGAATGTCTGTCAAGGATGCAGCAATCAAAGGAACAGCAGAAGTCGGAGGTGCTATTACTGCCTCAACCATAACCACTATTGTTGTCTTTTTACCCATCGTATACCTGCATGGAGCATCCGGTGAACTGTTTAAAGACCAGGCATGGACCGTTGCCTTCTCCCTGATCTCTTCCCTGTTTGTTGCCATCCTGGTCATTCCTGTTCTGGTTCACCGGTTTGTTAAAAAACCTCCTGCATTGGCCGTTAAGGGATCGGTGCAGTTCAAATGGTATCCTGCCGTGTTGAGCAAGATCATCGATCGCCGATGGATCATTATACCGATAGCTACCCTGCTCGTTGCTGCCTCAATCCTGCTCATCCCACTGGTTGGCAGTGAATTCATGCCCAGCACGGATATAAGGGAATTTTCTCTGGAACTGGAATTGCCGGAAGGAACCCAATTGGATCGAACAGCCACCACCGTTAAGACCGTCGAGCAGATGATCATGGATGTCCTGGGAGATGACCTGGATGTAATCTATAGTCAAATAGGCGCCTCATCCGAAACAGGATCAGGTGAACAGGCCATTTTTGAGGACGAAAATACTGCTTCAATAAAAATTATCCTGAACAAAGAGAGAGAGCTTTCCAGCAATACCATCATATCCTCATTGGGGATGGTCCTGAATGATATCCCCGACATGGAAGTTCGATTCCTCAAGGATGAGACAGCCTTGCAGGAGATCCTGGGAACCAGTGATGCCCCAATTGAAATAGAAATACAGGGAGAGGATTTCCGGCAGATCGAACAACTCACGGAAGAGGTGTTGGAAGTGGTTGTGAATATGGACCAGTTGTATAACGTAAAAACCTCTATCGAAGAAGGATTCCCGGAAATTGAAGTTGTCATCGATAGACTCAGGGCAGGAATGTACAATGTGGATGTCAATAGCATCAGCAATCAGTTGACGGACCAATTGATGGGGAAAAAAGCCGGAGAACTTGAGGATGAGGGGGAAATGAAGGATATAACCATCAAACTGCCCGATATCAGCCTTTCCCAGTTACACAATACATTGATCAAAAGTGGTACTCAAACCTTTCATCTCTCAGATCTGGCAACGATCAAAACTACGGTTGCTCCCAAAGAGATACATCGGAGGAACCAGACACGCATTGGTAAAATCATGGCTCAGTATAGGGAAGATATTGCCTTCGATCATCTGATACACCAGCTGGAAGAAAATATATCACAAATCGAACTGCCTCCCGATTACAGGATCCAACTGGTTGGTGAAGAGCTAAAACGGAAGGAATCGATGAGTAGCCTGACATTCGCACTGCTGCTATCCATCATCCTTGTCTATATGGTACTTGCTTCCCAGTTTGAATCACTGGTCCATCCCTTCACCATCCTGCTTACCATTCCCCTGGCAGGTGTCGGTGCAGTCCTGATCTTTTTTATCCTTGGACTATCGTTTAACATCATGGCCTATATCGGGATCATCATGCTGGCAGGCATTGCAGTGAATGATTCCATTATCCTGGTAGATGTTGTCAATCAACGGATCCGGGAGGGGATGTCCCGGAAAGAGGCAATCATTGAAGGAGGACGGGTTCGTATCCGGCCCATTGTAATGACAAGCATAACTACCATTCTTGCTCTGTTGCCCCTTACCTTCGGATTCGGCGAGAGTGCATCACTGCGGTCTCCCATGGCCCTCGCCGTGATCGGGGGACTGGTAACGTCTACCCTGTTGACACTGGTGGTTATTCCTTGTGTCTATTATGTTTTGGATCAGTTGAAAGATATACTGTCACGCTCCCAAAGGGATCCCTTCGGGGAAAGCCGCAAAGATAATTGACGGATGAATAAGAACGGATGAAATTCATCATACATAGGAAAACGCTGATCAGTATGTTGTTCATTGGATTAACCTTACTGGGTTATATATCCTATAAACACCTCCCGGTTGAATTGATCCCCAATGCAGAACTCCCTATGTTGATAGTGAACGTGGCAAGCCCGCTCGAGGTTGACCCGAAGTACATGGAAAATGCAGCAGTGATCCCCCTGGAAGGGGTGATCGGGTCCCTGGAAGGAATAGAAGAGATTGAATCCACCGCCAGTTCGAGAAGGGGAGTCATCTACATCTCATTTTCCCAAAAAACAAACATCAAATATGCATACCTGAAATTGCAGGAACGGGTTGAAGCCATAAAGCCAACCCTCCCGGAAGGATTTTATGTCCAGGTGGTAAAGATTGATATAGAACAGCTATCCAATCAATTCATGGGATTACAGGTCCGGGGCAGTGGAGGTACAGACCGGGTTAGGAACGTGGTAGACCAGGAAATCAAACCAGAACTGGAGAATGTTGATGGAATTGCCAATGTAGAGGTGTTTGGCGGGAGAGAAAAATCGATCGAGATTATCCTGGATGAAGAGGCATGCAGAGCCCATGGAATCTCTCCGTCACGGGTTAGGAATCTGCTTTCTCAGAGCACCAAAACCAAAACCTTTGTAGGGGATGTGGTCGAGAATAACCGCCGGTATTTTGTGAATGTTACAGCGGAGTATCTTGAGATAGATGATATTCAAAACCTCGTAGTGGATGGCAGGGGCCCCATCTTGCTAAAAGACGTTGCTGAGATCTTCTTTGGTGTTAAAGAAGAATCTTCCTATAGCCGGGTCAACGGAAAAGAAGCCGTTACCATCCAGCTCGTCAGGGACCTGCAGGTGAATATGATCGATCTTTCCCACAGAACCAGTGAGGTTATTGAAAAACTCAACCATGATCTGCGCTCAAAAGATATTGAAATTGTTATCCAGAATAATATGGCAGAGACCATGGAGGAGAATATCAACCTCATCATCCGGCTTGCTCTCATTGGAGGATTGCTGGCCATCTGTTTACTCTGGATCTTCCTTAAAAACCTCCGGTTGGTGGTTACCGTTGCCCTTGCCATTCCCATATCTGTATTTACGGCATTTAACTTCTTTTATGCTTTTAACATTTCAATAAACAGCTTAACCCTGGTGGGAATGGCCCTTGCCATTGGTATGCTATTGGATAACAGTGTAGTTGTGCTGGAAAATATATACCGTATCGCAACCAGGAAAAAAGATGTTGACAAAATAGTGCTACAGGGGACAAAGGAAGTATGGCGTTCGGTTTTTGCTGGAACCCTTACCACGATGGCGGTTTTTCTGCCCTTCCTTTTTGCATCGAACTTTCTTGTAAGCCTGCTGGGGAAACACGTGGGTGTCTCGATCATCTCAACGTTGGGCGTCTCCCTTCTGGTAGCCCTTCTGCTTATTCCGATGACATCCCACTTCTTCCTTAAAAAAAGATTGCAGAAAGGGAAGTTGAGGTTCCAGACCTTATCGTCAGATAACCGGCTGGTAAGGATCTATATTGTTTTGCTTAAAGCCTGTATGCGTTTTCCTGCAAGAACGATCATCGGAGCTGTTTTCCTCTTTTTCATTGCGGTTTTTATTAGCCTGGCAATAAGCATCAGTTCCATGCAGGAAGTGGATACACCGGAATTTAACCTCTATGTAACCATGCCGGGTGGTGCTACCCTGGAAACAACCAACCATATCGTGGAGCAGATTGAAGAAAACATCGAGACCCTGGAAGAGAAAGGTGATGTTATCAGTAAGGTGTATGAGGAGGAGGCCGTTGTGACCATCAATTTGCAGGAAGATTATGAGAAAATCGGTGAACGGACTTTGGCTCAGATAAAACGGGAGATACAGGACCGGGTTAGTGATATCCGGGCTGCTGAAATATCATTAGACAGACCCTCTTCAGGGTATGGCGGTGGGGGTATGACAGGTGGAGATCCGGGTGGCGGATTCGAACGGTTGCTTGGCATCGGCACAGAGGAGGAAAAGGTGTTGATCAAGGGACAGGATTTTGAACGCATGCGGAATGTCGCCGAAGATGTCAGGTACTTCCTGGAAAGTCTCTCTTCAATAAACTCCGCATCCATGAGCATTGCCGATAACCGGCCGGAGATCCATATCACCTTCGACCAGCATATCCTGAGTCAATATGGTATATCCCTGGCTTCAATCGCAAATGAACTAAATTCTTTCCAGAGCGAATTTTCATCCGGTATTACTTTCAAACAAGGGACTGAGGAATACGATATCATCATTAAAAACAGGGCTGAGGAGGAGACACAACCCATGACCATAGATGACCTGAAGCAACTTTCAATACAGGGGGCAAGCGGCAGCAGCTATGAGCTGGAAAACCTGGGGGATATAATCTATGCAACGGGTAACAGTGAAATAAACCGGGTGAACCAGGAAAAACAGATTGAGGTCCGTTACCAGTTGATTCCGGAAGTGCTGAACTCAAAATCGCTTCTTACTGCTGCAAGACTCGAAATCGACCAGATGGTTGCTGCTATGCCTATTCCTGCAGGAGTGGCGATTGAGGTGTTTCACGAGGAGAATGAATTGAAGGATTTCTATTTCCTGATTCTCGCGGCAATCATATTGATTTACATGATAATGGCAGCCGTATTTGAATCCTTATCAACTCCCGTGGTCTTAATGTTCTCTATTCCCCTTGCTGCCATCGGATCCCTCATTGCCCTGATCCTGACAGGGAACTCCCTCTTTAATGCAAATACACTCACGGGATTTCTGATCCTGCTGGGGGTGGTGGTGAATAACGGTATTATACTGATCGATTATTCCAGGATCCTCCGGCAGCAGGGATTTAACCGGTCCAGAGCCCTCATGATGGCAGGGCTGGCACGCATCAGACCCATCTTGATTACTGCAGTCACCACCATTGTAGCTATGCTTCCCCTTGCCATGGGGAAGGCAGAATACGTAACATCCATCGGAGCTCCGTTTGCCATAACGGTGATCGGAGGATTATCGCTGAGTACCCTGCTTACACTGCTGTTTATTCCAACGTTTAATACCGGACTCTCCAATGCCCTGACCTGGCTGAATAACCTGGATTGGAAAGAGAAAACAATACAACTTGTTGTATTTGCACTGTTTGTCGCGCTCATTTTCCTTCGGATTGACCGGTTTGTTATGAAGCTTCTTTGCCTGTTTTTGATCATCATATTGATACCGGGACTAACCTATTTTGTAAAAACAAGCCTCCGACAGGCAAAATCAAAACTTATAGAAGAGAGAGATCCGATATTGATAAAAATCCGAAGCCTGGTTAAAGTGTATGACAGGGATAGCCGATTTATCAGGGAATGGAAGGCTGCACAGCGAAAAAGAACAGCCACAGATGGAGAAGAACCAATGACCCGAAGACGGTTATTTGAAGATCTGATCTGGCAGTTGCCCCTCTTAGGCTTCCTTCTCTATTTCACCTATTTTTACCTGAAGAGCAAATTCTGGTTTTTTGTAATGCCTCATATTATCTTCCTTTTCTTCTTCCCGGTTTGGAAACCGGTAAGCATCTTTTTACAGGGACACTTGAAGGAGAAGAAAAAAGCATTCATTAAACGAATTCAGAATGTTTTTTTAAAGCTGATTTACTGGGGCTTTCCGATGCTGAACCTGGTTCTTTTCCAATTACGGTGGGATAACCTCATCCTGGTTGTTTTTATCGCAATCTTCTGGTACCTGGTGCTGGGCATTTATGCCATTTCCGATAAGATCCACCGGGAAGAAATCAATATTTACAGATTGACCGGTAAATTCAAACGGTTCAGAACCAGTCTGTACAGGGTGGTGGTTGCCATACCACTGATTGGGCGGAGGAGGAAGCCTTTTCGTGCTCTCGGAGGAGTAACCCTTGAAATTGGAAAGGGAATGTTCGGATTGCTTGGACCGAATGGTGCCGGGAAAACAACCCTCATGAGAATTATTTGTGGGATCCTGGAACAAAGCTATGGCAAAGTGACTATCAATGGATTTGATACCCTGGAAAAGAGAGAAGAACTGCAGGGACTGATTGGATACCTGCCACAGGAATTCGGCATGTATGAAAACATGACGGCATACGAATTTTTGAACTACCAGGCAATGCTTAAAAACCTCATTGACAAAGAGAAAAGAGAAGAAATGGTGAATCATGTTCTCTCGTCAGTCCATATGGAAGGGCACAAGCATGAAAAGATCTCCTCTTATTCCGGCGGTATGAAACAGCGAATCGGTATCGCACAGATCCTGTTGCACCTGCCACGAATACTGGTGGTGGATGAACCGACTGCCGGATTGGATCCGAGGGAAAGGATCCGGTTCCGAAACCTGCTGGTGGAGCTTAGCCGGGAAAGGGTAGTCGTCTTTTCAACCCATATCATTGAAGATATTGCCAGTTCATGCAATATGGTCGCCGTGCTGGACCACGGGAAGCTGAAATACCTTGGTGAACCATCAAAAATGGCAAAGATTGCAGAAGGACACGTCTGGCAATTCCAGGTTTCAGCAGAAGCATTTCACCAGTTGCAGCAAGAACTGCTGATCGTTCATCACATGCAGGATGGCGATCAGATCAGGGTCAGATGTGTCGCCGAGAAAGCACCGGTGCCGGAAGCGAAACCGGTGAAAGCCCTGCTGGAGGATTCATACCTTTACCTTCTGAAAGGGAACAATAAAGGCTAAATACGATATCGATGAATTGGAGTAAAAAAGTAGCAAATGGTATCATCCTGCTGGTAAAAATGATCCGGTATAACCTGAAGATCGTTTTTGCCAATAAATTCCTCTATTTTCTACTCGCCGCATTCGCATTTTTTGTTCTGGTTACAGTTATTGACCTCTTTTCCGGAACCGGTGCTACCATTGAGGGGGTCTATTATTTATTGCTGTTCCCGGGAATATTGCTGATCTTCTATCCCACAGCCTTCGGCATACAGAATGATGAAGATTCCAGAATGCTTGAAATTATTTTTGGTATTCCAAATTACCGGTACAAAGTATGGCTGGTGCGCCTGGCATTGATCTATCTCATCGTCTTTTTGCTGTTGCTTGCACTGGGATTACTCAGCTCATTTGCACTGGTCAGGATCCCGGTTTTCGAAATGTCATTCCAGCTCATGTTTCCGATATTCTTTATCGGAAGCCTTGCCTTTATGCTTTCAACATTGATAAAGAATGGAAATGGTACTGCGGTAGTCATGGTCGTGATCGGAGTTGGATTTCTCATAGCTGCTGAGCCTCTCGAAGATAGTGCATGGAATATTTTTCTCAATCCCTTCGACCTGCCCGGGGATATGAATCAGGTCATATGGGCTGAAGTTTCCATGAAAAACCGCCTTTACCTTCTGACAGGAATGATACTTGCCAACCTGTATGGCCTCTATAACCTCCAGGCCAGGGAGAAGTTTGTATAATTAATGCCTCAAATGTCTTAAATTAGCAAATGCCTCAAGTTTGTAAATGGGGTAAAACAAACACTTTGTCCTT
>Ga0315537_1000650_pt1 | contig 27461 bp, 31 predicted proteins | sample SalMarSW160270MG_FD_203091 | JGI IMG/M metagenome (GOLD analysis project Ga0315537, IMG submission 203091) | Salt marsh sediment microbial communities from the Plum Island Ecosystem LTER, Massachusetts, United States - Salt Marsh Sediment SW1602-70 ...
CAGGCTTCTGGGAAACAAGGAGATTCTGCCTTTAGCCTCGGAACTGATAGAGAGGGTAACTAAAGGAATAAAGAAGGAACTGCTGCCAATAGTCAAGTTGGAAGGAGTGGGCCGCGTGCGCGGGCGAATAATATACAATGCAGGATACAAGACAATTGGCGACATAAAGCACGCACCGCTTGACAGCTTGACAAATCTGCCGTTGATAGGGCCGAGATTAGCTAAGAAAATCAAAGAGCAAGTTGGCGGTTTCGTCAAGAAGGAAACGTGGGAGAAACTCGAAAAAGGCGAAGAGTGGAAACAAAAAGCACTAACAGAATATTAGCCTTTATCTTTGGCGAACGATTCCGCCTGCTTAGCTGCCGTGCCCAGATAGTTTTTCGGGTTCAAAGCCTCATCAATTTCTTTCTCGCTCAGCTTGCCGCGCACGAACTTGTCTTCGAGAAGAATCTCTTTGAAGTGCCGTTTTTCAAGCTCGCTCTTTATAGTTAGTTTCCGAAGCATCTCATAAGCTTCTTGCCTGTTCACACCTTTCCTTGTAAGCGCCATCATCACGGCTTCCGACATGGCGCGTCCCTGAGTTAAACTAATATTCCGCAACATTCGCTGCTCATCAACCCGCAAGTTAGCCACAACGTTGCTCATCAAAAGAAGCATGTAATCAACCAGAATGCACGACTCTGGAAAAATGAACCGCTCAGCCGAGGACTGGGCTAGGTCCCTTTCATGCCACGTGACAATATTCTCAAGCGCTGGAATAACCAAGCTTCTAACGATTCGGGCTAAACCGCAAACTCTTTCACAAGTTTCGGGATTCCGCTTATGAGGCATTGTGGAACTGCCAACCTGCTTCTCCTTCTCAAACGACTCAAAGAGCTCTCCAATTTCGGGCCGCTGCAATTCTCGTATTTCCGTGGCAAAATTGTCCAGCGAAGAAGCGATCATGGCTAGGAGACAGACAAGCTCGGCGTAGCGGTCTCTCTGCACGATCTGCGTGGAAATCTCGGCTGCATGAATGCCCAGTCGCTTCATAACGAGTTCTTGAATGCGCACGGCATGTTCGCCTAAACCAGCTTGGGTGCCAACGGCGCCGCTCATCTTTCCAACCAAAACACGATCTCTGCAGTCATTTAGCCGCTTGATGTGCCGTGAAACCTCATATCCCCAGACTGCGAATTTGAAGCCTAAAGTGATTGGCAACGCGTGTTGCCCGTGAGTTCTTCCAATCATCACCGTTTCCTTGTACTGCGCAGCCTGTTTTTGCAAGATGCTCTTTAGCGTGGCTAGTTTTTTCCCGATGATTTCTGAGGCGTCTTTCAACTGCAGGGCATTGGCGGTGTCTACAATGTCGTAGCTTGTGGCTCCGAGGTGAACGTATGCGCCGCTTGAGCCGCACACTTCGGATAACGCGCGAACTAAAGACGCAATGTCATGTTTTATTTCCTTTTCAATGGCTTTCACGCGCTCTACCTTTACGTATTTGGTAGAAGCCATAGCTGCGATTTTTTCAGCATCCTTCCGCGGGATGTTGCCGACTTCAGCGTGCGCCAAAGCCAACGCAGCCTCAACGTCAAGTAATCTTTGAACACGCGCTTCTTCCTCGAAGATCCGTCGCATTTCGGCTGTTCCGTAACGGCCCGTATCTATGGGTAGGATAGGCAATTAATTTTCCCTCGACAGAAGAATACGCGGATTAAAGATTAATGTTTTACCAAACGATAACAGAATAAACGGAATGTGAAAGCTACTTGGGTATGAAAGCAACCATCGCGGTGTTGGACAAACGAGGCGGCAACGCAACACTCAGCTCACATGATAAGCAGCATTGTGTACGTTTAGAAGATGCAACAGTCCTCTTTGATGGGCGAATTTACTCGCCAATTCTGGGCGCTTCAGGTACAGAAATCATTGCCAAAAAACTCCAACAGGCAGACCCCCTCAAGGCAAGCGAGGCGTTTCTTAAGGAGGTTGAGGGTGACTTTTCATTCATGATAGCGGAGCCGGAGAGAATCATTGCAGGAAGAGACCCTGTCGGTGTTCAACCGCTATATTATGGTGAGAACAGGACCGTTGCGGCTCTTGCTTCCAACCGAAAAGCCTTGTGGAAACTTGGAATAGAAAAAACGCAGTCCTTTCCACCTGGGCACTTGGCATTTGTCAGCCGAGAAGGCTTCAAGTTTAAGCCTATTAAGACTCTTGTTTACTCAGAACCAAAAGCGGTAACCATGCAAAAGGCAGCGGAAACTCTTCAGAAGTTGCTGGAACATTCTGTCCGCAGGCGAGTTTTTGGGACGAAGGAAATTGCGGTTGCGTTCTCTGGAGGTTTAGACAGCAGCATTGTCGCGTTTCTGGCAAAAAAGTGTCAAGCGAATGTTCACTTGATTCACGTAAGCTTGGAAAACCGTCCTGAAACGGAAGAGGCGAAGAAAGCAGCCGACGAATTGAACCTGCCTATTCAGGTTTATCTGTTTAGAGAAGCGGATGTTGAAAAGGTCGTTTCTAGGGTTGTGGAGCTTATCGAAGAAGCCGATCCCGTCAAGGCAAGCATTGGAGTGGCTTTTTATTGGACCGCTGAAAAAACGGCTGAGGCGGGATTTAGGGTGCTACTGGCAGGGCAAGGTGCAGATGAGCTTTTTGGAGGCTATCAACGTTACGTTAACGATTACTTGTTGTATGGAAAGGAAAAAGTAAGAAAAACCATGTTTGATGACGTCATTAAGCTTCATGAGAGCAACATTGAGAGAGATGTGAAAATCTGCAGTTTCCACGATGTGGAGCTACGTTTGCCCTTCGCCTCATATCAAATCGCCAAGTTTGCCTTAAACCTACCTATTGAATTGAAAATCGAAAGGATCACAGATACGCTGAGAAAATTAGTGTTAAGAAAAGTCGCACTGAACATGGGATTGCCCTCGTCAATAGCGGAGAAGCCTAAAAAGGCTGTGCAATACGCCACAGGGATAAATGACGCTCTCAAGAAAATAGCGAAAAAACAAAAGACAACTATAGCCGAATATGTAAACAAACTCTTTCTCAGCCAAATGACCGAAAAATGATATTTGATATCCTCGTCAAAGTTTTAACCTGAAGTTCAATGTATATATAAGGGAGGGGGTAGGCTCTCACAGAGCACTAGTGCCATGTCTTGGTTGAAAATAAATGAGAAAAGGAAGAAACTCTGAGATATCTCTTGAGAGAAAACACGCGTACGCAACGGATAAATTGGGTATGGTGAAGCGGAAACTCACTCGATTACCTGAATTGCACCTTCAGGACACTGGGCTTCGCATGCGCGGCAGACTAAGCACTCATCAACATTAACTGGGACAGATTTGCCATCTTTGATCTCAAAGACGCCTACTGGACAAGTGTTAACGCAGGTTTCGCATCCGTTGCACCTGTTATTATCGACTACTACTTTTACCATATTTTATACCTCTCGTAAGTTTGATTCAAACTCCGTCAGTGAAATAAAAGTGTTTAGGTTGGTTAGTGAATTTCTTCACGTAGTCTTAAGAGGATTCCGTTGATTGTTGTCTCAGCTTTCTCTTTCCGCCGCTGATAATCCGCAAGTGACTTCTTGTACGCCTCTAACGGGAGCTCACCTCTGCTGTGGCGAACTTCAATAGTCCTCATATTTGTTCCAACTTCAACGAACTCGATTTCTGCAATATCAAGCTGCCGAATTAAATCCGCATAAACGCCGCCTGCACTACGGAAAATCTTCTTTAATCTAGCTATGTTCTTGGACAAGGTATCTAAGCGAACTTCCAATGTCCTCCGTTGCACTTTATATCGGCGCCTTGGAATCTTGCCTTTCCGCGCTCTCGCTTTAAGAGACTTCAATTCTGAGGTTAGTCTGTTTTTCTCTTCGTAGGCTTCATTAAAGGCTCTAACGTGATCCGGGCTAAGGCCTATGGAGGCTTTTGGCGCTGCAACTCGCAGCGGTGCTGAAGTTTTAGGTCTTTTCCAAACAGCTACAATTACGGTTCCGACCGCCGCTAAAGTCCACATCCACAGAGTGGGGCGGAAAGACAGCCACAGAGGATTATAGTCGTAAGTAATCTGCAAAACGTCTTCGGAAGGAACAGCGTAATCTATGTTGCTGACGCCTTTTCTGCTAATTGACAGCGTTTCCTGAAAGATTTCTCTGATTAAATTTGAGGAAGGATCTATTGATGAAAGTTGCGGCTCTAGAAACCTTGCCCCTTCGGGAGGAACAAAGTTAACGGTAGCCTCATCAACATAGTAGTTAAAAGCTGGGAAAAGATCAAAATTCAAAATAAAGCGTGTGGTCTGCCCAGAAGATGCACTGGGCAAAGTGTAATCAGCCAACAGTAGAGCAGACCCACCGCTATTCAGAGACGAGACGAAAGTGACGTTAACAAAGCGTGTGTTGCCACTACTAGTTAGAACGTCGGTTGTCAGGATTCTGCCAAATTCGTCTCTTGCGGCAATGTTCGAAGCGTCAAGAGGCAAACCTATTTCAAGAGAACCGATGCTGGCCGTTGAGTTATTGGTGATGCGGTAACTGTCGGAGACCGTTATATCGCCTACGGGGCTTATTGCGACCTGACGATTTAGTTCGTTTATGTTGATTATTTGAAGACTGCCAGCACTTAGGGAAAAAGTGGCCGTCGCTGGAGAATAAGAGAACGCAGGCAAATTCTCCTTAACAAAAGTAGTTGTTTGAACCTCACCATCATCCTTTGCGATAGTTATGCTTTGGGCAACCTCAGGAAGAACGAGCATGACATTGCAGGTGGCAGCGTCTTTAACGAGACTGGGGTAGGCTGGGAAATCAAGGCTGAACACGCCGAAAGTCACATCTTGACTGACAAGGCTATTCGAAAGAACAAATACCACAGTAAAAACTTGAGGAGACCCTTGTGGAAAACTTATTTTTGCGCCGTAAAAACCGCTTCGGTCTGCTAATTGCACGCCGAGGTTTACTGGAAAAACGTTGTTGTCGTCATACGCTATGCCTTTGAGGACGTAGGAACCGTACTTATGCGGGAACCCGATTAGGAAACCACCCGTTAATTGTCCAGTTACGTGTATTGTATCGCGTAAGACGACGTGTCCAGAGTACATGACCTCAACTTGATGGTCAACGCGTTGTATAGTATAGTTGTCATCCTGCGCCAAAACCGTTTGTGAATTAAGCGAAAAGGGCAAGAGAACAGCCAGTGAAAAAACCATAAGCACGATTATGGCAGTGGTTCTCTTCACTTGAATTCACCAAGTTTAGGTTTCTCTATGTTATCAACAGCTTATTTATTTACTTTTAGAAAAAGCTGTACCACGCGAGTATTTAGTTTTTGGCTAGTAGAATGCTGTTAAGGCGGTTGCGTGTTCTCTAGTGCTCGGAAAAGACTATAGCCCCCTTATTTAAAGTATGAAACGAAGAGTGAATTGTGGGTTCTTTGTCAATCTTGACTAAAAACTGGGCGTTGCTGGCTTGTTTTATCAAAAAACCTAGCAGAGCCCGCCTTGTTTAAAATAGTAGTTCTCTTCTTTCTTAGAACCGAAGCTTCTCACGCCTTCTTTTTTCAGCTGCTTTCTAAGCTTTTCAGCGTATTCCTTAGTCAATTTGCCCCTCTTCTCCAAATACGCAATTATCGCCTCCGCCTGCGCTTCTGTATCGCAACGCCGTATGAAATCGACAACAGTGGGATCATAATTGCGAAATTTGTCAGACAGCGACTTTTCCGCTGTATCAGAATCTGTTCTAACAGCGCCTATCGCGACCTTGCTTTCCCCGCCTTCAAGTTCCTCTGATAAATTCGGAAACATTTTTTTAAACGATTTTTTGTCGGTCTCCATGGCCGCGACCTTCAAGCACTGCTGTTCTCGATAATATGTGGAAGCGCATCCTTAAGTGCCTTTTTCCTAATGAAACGACTTTTGTGGCTGAAGCAAAACCAATTGACAGCGCTAAAACTATTTACAGGGGAATAAATTTTTGTGTGGGGTTTTCTTCAAGCAGTCTTTCTAACTCTTTAATGTTAAGCCCTTTGAGTTCATCTCCGAAAATCTCGCATTTTCTCTTGCGACCTGCTTCCTCTGAGCTTCGAACAACGATTTCAGCTATTTGTTTGCCTGAAGTCTCGGCGTATATGTGAAAGGAGGCTTCTGGTTTTCCCTTTTTAGTTGCTGTAGTCCACTCGGTTTTAGAAATTTTTATGCCGTTCTTCTTGAGAAGACTCGGGATTTCATCGGGCACATCATGATACAACGCTATGTCGATGTCGCTTCCTTGGCGGATAGTCCCACGCCAAACGCTCCCGATTAAGAGGGGTCCGTGTTCCTTGAGGGTTTTCATTATTTTCAAGGCTTCTTTGCGCATTTGGATTAACCGTTCTTTTCTGGCTGGTCCTTCATTTGCTTCAGCGATTTTGTCAAGTTCTATGGCAACTTCAAGGTTTGTTGGGAGAAAGTGAACGCCTAGAGTTTTTGCAGCCTTTAATTTGGCTTGTTTATATTCCTTTTCAGCTCCAAAATATAGTAGGGTAGCCGCTTCCCTTGCGATTTTGCGCCTTAAATCAGAATCAACGTTCAAAGCTTCACCATGCAACTGACAAATCAGCATTTAAGTACCTTTTCGTACAATTCCACTGTTTTTTCAGCAACTTTGCTCCATGTAAATTCGTTTAGGACCCTTTTTCTGCCGTTCTTTCCCAGCCATTTCCGTTTTTCCGAGTTTTCCAGCGCGCTTATTATGCCCCACGCAATGTCTGAGGGGTTATTTGGATCTATGTGGTAGCCACATTGTTCTTCGCCGCGGCAGATAACTATTTCTCGCATTCCACTGACGCCTGTAGCACCCACCACAACAGGGCGTTCCATGCTCATTGCTTCAAGGGCAACTATGCCGAAGGGTTCATAGTGGCTTGGAAAAACTGCGATGTCGCAAGCAGCATAATGTAAGATGCGTTCTTCTTCGGGAATGAAGTCGAAACAAAATTTCACGTATTCATCTAGCCTCATGGTTCTGGTCAAATTTGTCAGATATTCTTGTAGGTCGCCTACGCCCACTATGACCAACTTTGCTTTGGGAATCTTGGACAAAACATGCGGCATTGCCATAATCAACTTGTCAACGCCTTTGACACCCACAAGTCTTCCCAGAAAGAGAATCATAGAGCCGTCATCTTTGAGACCGTACAATTCCCTGATTTTCCGCACTTTTTCCGCAGACACACTTTTAGGATCATATTTTTGCGGGTCAACTCCATTATACGCGACGTGGATTTTGTCTCGTGGGAACCCCAGTTGTACTAACTCATCCTTCATGGCGTACGATACTGTAACAATCATGTTGGCCATATTGGCTCCGCGCAATTCGATGTTGCTTACCACGTTAGAACCATTTCCTAAGGTTCTTCCCTTCTCGGTTGAGTGAACATGAAAGGCTAGAGGCAGTCCGCTTTCTTTTTTCACGGTAACTCCTCCAATTACTGAAAGCCAGTCATGAGCAACCACAATGTCGTATTTTATGTCTTCTTTTCTGATGAGTTCATTGATGAGTTTGGATGCAGTTAGGTAATTGTAAACGAGGAGGTTGCCGAATAAATGTATGCCTCTGCCCCACTTTTTGATGTCTTCCGCGATTACGTCGGGCAGCGTGTCGGAAACATCGATGTGTAATGGACGGTGGATTTCTATTCCGCGCCAAATTTCTCTCCTTGGAAGAGTACCAGCATCATCATTCATCGTGAAAACAGTTACATCGTGATCCATGAGGACAAATTTGCGCGTTATTTCAGCAGCGTAGGTTCCCAGTCCGCCCACAATTTTAGGCGGGTACTCGTAAACAAACACAGCAATCTTCATTCTTGGTGTTCACCATTTTCCAGTGTAGCATACGAAACCTTCGTACTAAAGCTTTGCTTATTTCAGTTCAGTAAAACCGCTGAGAAACTTTGATTAGGTTGTGTGCGCATATAACCAATAGGTGTAGTGTAACGAATGAGTTTATCACCTACTAAACGTGAAATATTAGAAACCATGTTATTGCACGACAAACCCATAAGACCGATACAGATAGCGAAGGAAATTGGAAAAGAATTCCCTTCCGTTATGATGCACATAATTGGGCTTAGTCGCATGGGATACGCAACCTCGCCTGAAAAAGGACAGTACACTATAACGGAAAAAGGCAAAAAAGCGCTTGGCGTGCCCGAGATCAATAGAGATAACGCGAGAGCAATATTAGCGCACGTGCCACATGATAAATCATTTCACTTTTACGCGAGCGTAGGAAAACCGTTAAGCCTCAATGCGCATAGCCTTCAGGATTTTCGTGACAAGATTCTGAAAGTCAATGCGGACTCCATAGATTTTCACATGAGCCGGGGAGATTTTGAAGCTTGGTTTGCAGGACTCGGAGATGGGGAGCTTGCGAAAAAAACAGCGCTGTTAAAAGAAAAGAAAATGGTTGGAGAGGAACCGCGTAGAAGGCTGCATGAGATTGTTGAGAATCGGTGCATAGTATTAGCTAGAATGGCTGAGCATGCGGTTTCGCCTGAGTGATTCAGCTATTACTTCAGGGATTTGAAGCGTTTTCCGAGCTTTCCCAGAACTTGCTGTATCGTCGTGTACTCCATCTCTTCGGCGCTTAAACGCGCTGGTTCAAATTCGCCCATGTTCCGCAGCGCGCAGGCGTTGTACATGGCTTCACGCCTCGCCAAAGCAAAAGCGGGGTCATCGAACAAGTCAGCAATCATGGGGTTTCCTTCATCATCGCATGAAATTTGGCCGTTTGCTACTTGAAAGCCTATGGCAACGATTCTTGGCGGACCGTCGAAGACTGTGCATTTTGATGCTTTCAGTCCTACTGGCATAATTGGACCCCAATGGCTTCCTCGCATCCATCCTTGTACGAAATAGCTGTGCATGAAAGGCACCAAGATTTCGCCTACGGCTGGAAGACCGTGTTGCGCTCGGGCAATCATGACGGGGTCATCTTTTCCCACGTATTTTCCAGCTATCAACGAGAGCTTACTCACGCTGCTTGAGGCGCAGATCAGGTTGTCGCTTGCTCTCCAGACGCGAGAGACAACATAACGCCCAACAGTTCCAATTAGAGCTATCAATTCGTACATTTCTTCGGGACATTTGAGGATTATAGATTTATTTTCTTTCGTATCTATTACTTCGAATTTGAAGCCGCAAATCATGTGTGGGTCAATAACGAGACCAGCGGTGTTCATTGGATCGGCGAAAATGCGGAAGAGAGGATAGTTGAATGAGCCGGCAGAGGTTTTGTCAGCCGCGAAAACTACGATTGGATCAGAGGTTCTCTCCTCTATCTCCATTTCTGCAACGCCAGGACCCATTCCGCGGACGTTCCCGCTGAACGCGGTCTTCAAAAGGTCTTGGCCTGCGGCGTAGAGCTTCAGCTTTGAAGCTTTGTTTGCACATTCTTTGAAGGTGTCCCAAGCGAGCCTGTGAATTTCGTGGTTTTGTTCTCCTTTTTCATGCACCATGAGCAGTTCAAGGTCGTCGCCAGCGTTGAAAACATAAAAGTTGTTTATAACGCCTTTTTCTACTGCTTTTTTTAGGCTTTTCTCAGCGACATCAAACAGAGGTTTAGGAACAATATAGTGTCCAGCTAAAGAGCCGACATCACACTTGATTATGGAGATTGTAACTTTGTTTGGCAATATACAACCCCGATTTAAAGCTTGGGCGAAGTGAATTTAAGTTTTTTCAGATGTTTCGGAAAAAAAGCTTGTAGAAACTATGAAATAATAAGAGTTGCATAGTCAAGTGCAGGAGTGTGATGGCGCTGAGTGAGGTCAGAGTGGTTTCTGCGAAGATCCCTGAAGAAGTTTACAAAGAGATGGTCTTACGCGTTCCAGAAGGTGACAGAAGTAATTTTATCCGAGAGGCCATAATGGAAAAACTTCAAAACACACCTAGGGCAAACAAGCTTCTTGAGCTAGAAGAGAGAATGGGCAAAATTGAGCAGCAATTTGGAGAAGTCAGAAAGTACCTTGCAGACTTGGAATTGCTCACGTACCAGCATGGGAAGATTAATCCACACACATTCTGCATTGACGAAATAGACCATAAGATAGTGGATTACCTTTTGCATTACAAGGGCGCGACCACGCCGGAACTGGCAGAGTACGTGAAGACAAACAGGTGGCTGGTCCTAAACAGGTTGAGAAAGATGCAGAGAAACTCGAAAAAGCAGTTCGGCAAAGCCATAATAGACTATTATGCGGGAGAGAAGTCTGGAAAGAAAAAAGCTTGGTGGATAAACGAAGAATTAATTCAGGAATAGCAGCGTTTAGCTTAAGTTTTAAGGTGTAATTACTCTGTTGGATGGGCCCGTAGCCCAGTACGGATTAAGGCGTCGGCCTCCGGGCGCTTCTGCGGAAGAAAGCCGAAGAACAGGGGTTCAAATCCCCTCGGGCCCGCCAAAAAGCAAAAAGTTTCAAATATCGGTTTAAATCATCGGGGTTAAGGATTGATTCTTTGTCATTTTGGAAAAATACGCGGAAATTGAGCTTTAAGTTAGATTTTAAAGTGGCTACTATCTAGAAACGGTTAGGTCTTACCGTTGTTTTCGTTGCGTAGACGACAGTTGGCTCTTAAGATTTTACAAGTTTCATTGGTTTTCCGCAGCAGACTAGGGTTCCTTTTCCTGCCTCAAGAACTTTAACTTTGTTGCCGCATATCTCACAGAAATATATCTCTCCAACTTTGGTCATTTTCTCACCTCTCCTTTTCTTTTATAAGTTTTGGACGCTATGAGTTTGAGCCATACTTTTACCGATTTCCTTTTTTACTTCTGCGGTGTGTATTAGAAAAAGGCTGTTGGATAACAGCAGACGAGTAAATACTAGTTTACGTTAGTACCGCAGTATTCTGAAAGATCAACAATTACTTTTTCGTTCCAATGAGCAGTTTCAACTCTGTTATGTGTTCTTGTTCATCCATTATGACATGCCTTACCTTGTGTTCTAGTTGGAAGGATTCGTACTTCAATTCTTCCTTCATTTCCTGTATTTTCTTCAGAATCCCCAGGTAAATGTCAACCGCATGCTTTTCGTCCTTGAGGTTTACTTCTAAAATCTTGCTTACAGTTTTGGCTGGATGCGTTTCTGCCATGCCCATGGAAGGCACTCCACCTAAGTAACTGCCAATCATTTCTCTGAACATTTCTTCATGTTTCTTCTCATCGTCAGCAATCTCCTTCAACCTTGCAATTATCGGCTCTGCGTTCAGTCCATCCACCTGCTCTGCATGAGCCAAATACTGTATCCTAGCGGCATGTTCCAATTCCAAAGCTTTGTTCAACATGCTAAAAAGCTCTTCCTTTGTCGTTCTAATCACCTCCTTATATCAAGCAAATAAGTGGTAACCATTTGTCACTTCTTGAACAAAGATTTTTTCCTTCAATGTGATCTCACATACGAGAAAAAGAGGGAATCGCGGGAGATATCTTCATCCCTTTTAGTGTTTGAGACCTTTAGCTACAGATTCACCTAAGTGGGGGTCGGCTTTGGTTAGGTTTTTAATCGCTCGCTGTTGGATTGGTTTGTCGATGTGCATAAGATCTGCTATGAGGTTGTCCACGAGATGCTCTTTTTCCATTTTGCTCAGCGAACGATATTTCTCTCCAGCTTGTTGGAAGTCATTGGTTTTTCTGATTTTCTGACGAGTCACCTTTCCCTCAACTTGATATACATGTGGGCTACCCGCTGCTGCTTCCGCGGGGGAACCACCGGCTATGCTACTGGGCTCATAATTGACTGGCCCACTGAATTTTCCCAACTGCATGGCTCCATCGCGCTGGTTGTTGTTGACCGCCTCTGTTGGGCGGTTGATGGGAAGTTGCAGGTAGTTCGGTCCCAGCCGATGGCGTTGAGTGTCCGCATAGGAAAATGTTCTACCTTGGAGCAACTTGTCAGCGGAGAACTCTATGCCTGGAACGATGCTGGCAGGACAGAAGGCGGCCTGCTCAACTTCAGCGAAGAAGTTGTTAGGGTTGCGATTCAGAACCATTTTGCCTACTGGCATTAAGGGGAATTTGTCCTCAGGCCAAGTCTTTGTGGGATCGAGTGGATCGAAGTCTTGTTTTGATTCGTCAGCGATTTCCATCAGCTGGACGTTAAGTTCATACTCAACCTCTCCGCCCTTAGCAATGGTATTCCAGAGGTCCCTAGTAAGATAATCTGGGTCGACACCTGCAAGTCGGGTTGCTTCTTGGCGGTCAAGGCTTTGCACCCCCAATTTTGGTTTCCAATGGTATTTCACATAAACAGCCTTTCCCTTGGAGTTCACCCATACATAGGTGTTAACGCCGAAGCCCTCCATCATCCTGAAGCTTTTTGGCGTTCCGCGGTCGGTGAAGAGCCAGATAATCATGTGGGTCGATTCCGGCGTCAGTGATATGAAATCCCAGAAGCGGTTATGCGTGGAGGAGGCTGATGGTATATTGTTGTCTGGTGCGCCTTTGAAGGCGTGAACCATGTCTGGGAACTTGATGGCGTCACGAATGAAGAACACTGGAAGGTTGTTCCCGACTAGGTCATAATTGCCTTCTTCGGTGTAGAATTTGACGGCAAAACCCCGTGGATCCCTCACGGTGTCAGCAGAACCTCGTCCTCCTGTGACCGTAGAAAATCTTATGAATACGGGGGTCTTCTTCTTCGGATCTTGGAGAAATTTTGCCTTGGTATAAGGTGTCATACTCTTGTACACCTGAAAGTAGCCATGTGCTCCCGCTCCCTTGGCATGGACAACCCTTTCGGGGATACGCTCTCTGTCAAAGTGGGCCATCTTCTCAATAAGCTGGGTGTCTTGTAACAACACTGGTCCACGTTCGCCGGCAGTCAACGAGTTCTGATTGTCAGTTATCGGAACCCCCTGATTCGTGGTTAAATGTCTCTTTTTCACGATTTCATCTTTCATAATTCATAATATACTCCTTTTCCATTTCATGGCATCTAAACATTTGATGTATCAAGTTTATTTAAGAGTTATTGTTACCTAATAAGAACTATGAATGGCTCTCAGAAATCAGACGCCTCGATAATCGAAACTCTCCGCAAAAAAGGATATAAGGCTACTACGCAAAGGATAGCGATCTGTCGATTTGCACTCCGTAGCCGAGATCATCCGAACGCGCAGAGAATCTACGATGAAGTCAAGAAGGTTCATCCAACAGTCAGTCTTGCCACAGTCTATAAAACACTTCGAATTCTGAGGGAACAAGACCTGATTCAAGAATTGGATTTGCCAGAAAGTCAGGCAAGATTCGATTCCAACATGAAACCTCACATAAACCTAGTCTGCCTACGATGTGGCAACATTAGGGATCTAGACGATCTCACAGCGCAAGAAATAGTCGGAAGGGCTGCGGCTGCTGCAAAATTCACTGTTACAGGGCAGCGTCTGGATTTATATGGCGTCTGTGAAAAGTGCAAAACAAGATCACGATCCACTCAAAGTATCAAAAGGTGATACCAAGCCTTTTAACGATTCATTATTTTCCATAAACACGAAAAGAAAATCATATTCGATCAGAAATAGATAATGTACGCGGATTTTTGGACCAAAAACCGAGAATTTAAACCTCGCCCTGTCCACGGTGTAATGGTAGCCCGGGGGAGATTCGAACATCCGTTTTGTCCTTTCAACGTTTTAAACCAGCATTTTCAACACGGGGAATTTGAATTGGGATTTGAATCTACGCGGGCCCGCCAAAGTAACAATAATCAACTACGCAGACGACAGGTTCTGGATAAATTTCAAAACGATCTTAGGTTGGTTCAACGCCGTCTTCAGCGTTTTCCAAGGGCTCTTAAAGTAATTAATTAAGGATAGCCTCTTGTATCTCTTGACAGCCATTGAAGCTATTTCTCTTACCTCAATCGGCGCAAAATCTTCGGTTCTTATCAATGGCATCCCCCAAGTTTGTCTCACCTCGGCGAAAGCTCGGGATGTCAAATTCTCTTGAATATATCCCTTCTCTTTGCATTCTTTGTACAGTCTGGTTCCCAATGACGGCGTTGCAATATGAAGAAGCATTCCAACGTCAAATTCCCTCTTAAGCCTAAGGGCGAGCTCAACAGTCTTCAACATGTTTTCCTTCTTTTCACCTGGAAAACCAATAATATAAAACGCCGCTGTTTTTAGTCCTATATCCTTGCACATTTTAGCAACTTTCACTACTTCCTTTAATTTTAGGCTCTTATCGATAATGTTATCTAAGACGTATTGGTCCCCAGATTCGATGCTGAAGAAGACGCTTTGGCATCCTGACTTTTTCATTTTCTTTAATAGGCTTAGAGTCAAGAAGTCAGCTCTTATTCCATTCGGTGTTTCCCAACTGAATTTGATGGCTTTTTCAATTATTTTATCGCAGATTGCTTCGAATCTTTTTAGGTCAAATGTTAGATTGTCATCCTCAAAGAATATGGTCTTAACTCGATACTTGTTTACCACATGTTCTATGTGATTTATAACATAATTTACAGAGTGCGCTCTAAACATTTTCCCCATGTGCAGGTGAACCGAGCAGAAGCAGCAATTAAAAGGACAGCCCCTACTGGTTATCATGGACATTGCCCTATTCTGAAAGCTACGATATTCTATCTTTTTGGGGCTAAGATATTGCTCCATGTCCACTAAATGGTAAGCTGGATAAGGGAGTTCATCCAAGTTTTTAATTAATGGTCTTGGCGAATTTTGCGTTATTTCCCCATCATCCTTACGGTGGGCAATTCCTTGCACATCGCTTATCTTTTTAGTTCCCTCGAAGAACTTGGCAATATCAAGCATCGTATATTCTCCTTCACCGATCACCGCAATGTCGATGTTCTTCGCCTCTTCCAAGAATTCCACGGGCACTGCGGTTACATGCGGACCGCCTACAACCGTCAAAATGCTTGAGTCTATATCTTTAACAATGTTACCAACTCTAATCGCATGCTCCACTTGGCATGTAAAGGGGTTCGCTATGCCCACGATGTCTGGTTTTCTCCTTCGGATTTCCTCTTTTATTCTTTCATAAGGCATACCAACGATTATTGTGTCTCCAATTTTCCGGAATGAAGAACCTGTCATGAACGCGTCTAAAATTTCCACTTTATGTCCTGCTTTATCGAGCACCGCCGCTATGTACATCAGACCTAAGGGAAGATTGCCCGCTGGCGGATCTGAGCCAGGATAAAATGTCTGCGGTGGATTGATGAGAAGCACTTTCATCGTTTTTACCATTAGGTATAAGTGGCATTTTTGAAATATTTAAACTAGTTTATAAATTGGGGACACTCAAGAAGTTGATAGTTTATGGGAGAAAAAGTGATTGTTGCATGGAGCGGTGGCAAAGACAGCGCTCTTGCTCTTTACGAGATTCTGAATTCTGGCAGTTACGAGGTACTTGAACTGCTGACGACGGTTACGAAAGATTATGACAGGATCAGCATTCATGGCGTGCGGCGTGTTTTGCTTGAGCAACAAGCGAAAGCTCTGCGTATCCCACTTGAGGAAGTGTTTATCACGAAAGGCGCTTCTGACGCGGAGTACGAGGGTGAACTGCTGAAAACGCTCAAGAGGCACCGAGATAACGGCGTCTTCTCTGTGGTGTTTGGAGACATTTTTCTAGAAGACGTGAGAAAATACCGCGAGCGGATCTTGGAGAAAGCTGGGATGAATGGAATTTTTCCGTTGTGGAAAAAGGGCACGAAGGAACTTGCGCAGAAATTCATAAACCTCGGATTCAAGGCGATAATTACGTCTATTGACTCAAATGTCCTTGGGAAAGATTTTGTGGGAAGAGAGTATGATGAACAGTTTTTGTCAGACCTTCCTGCTGATGTGGACCCGTGCGGCGAAAACGGTGAATTTCACTCGTTCGTTTATGACGGACCGATGTTCCATGAGAGCGTAGCCTTCACAAAGGCAGAAAACGTGTTGAGGGAAAAACGTTTTTACTATTGCGATTTGTTATCCATATAGACACAAACAAAGAAGCAGACTAAAATAAAGTTGGGATAGTGGACGGGCGTTATTAGAAATGCCCAGTCCTTGTTTTCCTAAAGCCTTTCGAGCTAAGTGACGCTTTTCTTGCGTTTCCTCAACACGAGCGCTACCACTGTGACAGCCGCGATTGCAGCGACCACTCCAAGAACCACCCAGAGAGAAGTGGCGTCAATGCCTTCTTGCTCGCTGGCTTGCATCGAAAGCAATGTGACTTTGATTTCGCCAATGTCGGTCTTGATTGTGGCTATGTCATCTTTAATTTCTATTATGGTTCCGTTCAGGTCGCCCAGCGCTGTGCTTATGGTCGCGGTGTCTCCTTGAATAGCCGTTACTTTCGCCTGAATGTTATTGATGCTCGTTTTTATTGTGCCGATGTCGGTTTGAATGGTTGCTACGTTTCCGTTTAGCTCAACCAGTTTGGCATTTATTTGGTTCAAGCTAACTTGCATTTGGCCGATATTGGTATTAATTGTCATAATGTCTTCCTGAATTGCAAGTATTGATCCTTCCAAGTCACCCAGTACAGTGCTTATCTCCGTGTTATTTCCTTGTATATTCGTGATGTTAAGCAGAATATTGTTCACGTTTGTTTTTATAATACCGATGTCAGTTTGAATGGTTACCACAGTGCCGTTTAACTCAACCAGTACACTGTTTATCTGGTTCAGGTTAACCTGTATTTGGCCTATGTTAGTTTCGATTGTGACGATGTCGCCTTGAATTGAGGTTATGTCTCCCTGAATAATCTCTATGGAAGTGTTTATGGTTGTTATGTTTCCCTCAATCTTAGTCAGCGTTAATCCAATTGTGTCTATGTCGGTCTTGATTATTCCTATGTCCGTCTCAATCGTAACTACGTTTTCATCAATGCTGATTAACGTTGCGTTTATGTTCTCCAGAGACACCTGAATCGTGCCAACATCAGTTTTGATAGTTGCTACGTTGTTCCGAATTTCGGTCAGCCATGCGTTCCAGCCTGTTAGAGTCTGACTTAGCAAGAAGGATTTCAGAGCAGTTCCTTCAACGGTGCAGTGGCGTGCGTTAACAACCAACGCGTACGTGCCAGCGGAAGCATCACAGGGGATGGTGTAAGGTATCCTGTAGAGCCCTGTAGCAACATTTTGAACTAAATCGGTTAGGTTAGCATGTAGCATTCCATCGTAATATAAGTCAGCTGTTAATGTCGCGTTCGTGGGAGTGCCTGATAGAGAAACTAGGACATAGAAATCAGCAATTTCTCCATTGAAGTGTATTGAACCTACATCTGCCTCAATGTCAAGTGGCTTTGAAGGAACTGGTATACACGCTTGACTGGTTGAAACGAAAGTTGTTAATTGAACTAGTAATACTGCACAGACTAGAATAGAGATAAATGCCCGTGTTTTTTTAACTTTCAGTGTTTCCATTAAGAGCCTTCTCCTTTCCCAACCAAAGTGTTTTTTTTGCACACTTAACCTATGCTTCTAGTTTAAGAATATGTATATAAGAATAATATTTCGTTGCGAATAACTTGTAGTTATACACGGAAAGCCGCATGAACGAAATGGAAGCCTCACAAAAGTAAAACGAAAGCAGTTTCAGCTTTGAATTCAGGTCTTAACGTTCGCGTGTCCGCTTGCAAAAAGTTCATATAATTTGTTTTCAAAAGTCCTAACGGGTGATTTGGTGCCGAAAATACTCATACTCTATTATAGCAGAACGGGAAACACGGAGAAAATGGCTAAAGCTGTGGCGGAAGGAGCCAAAACAGTTGGCAACATGGAAGTAGAGCTGAACTATCATGTTGAAGCTGAAGAACTGGACAAGTTCGACGCCATAGTTTTAGGAGCGCCAACATACTATCACGACATGCCCATTGACATGAAGAAGCTCTTTGAAGAGGCAGCAGGGAAGGGCATAAACCTACAAGGGAAAGTAGGCGCAGCCTTCGGGTCTTATGGATGGAGCGGGGAAGCGCCAAAATTTATTCTCGAAATTATGAAAAACAAGTTTGAAATGCAAGTGATTGAACTGCCATTGCTGGCGAAATACGTGCCTGATGAAAGCATGCTGGGCACATGCCGAGATTTTGGAAAGCGCGTTTCCGAAACCCTTATGCATCAAGCTTAACATATTTTAAGAGGGGAGAAGAAAACGTGAGCTCAAACAATGAACTAGTTGAATTCATGAAACGGCAGATAATCATCGAAAAAGAAATCGTGGACTCGCTGAACAAAGGCATAGCGGACATCAAGAACCCGCCAGTAAAAGGCGTTCTGAAAGGAATATCATTGGACTCCGTAAAACACGCGGAACTTTACTCCGCCGCTGTTTCGCTCTTGACGAACGTTTCCCAAGCCTTGAAACAGGAAAACCTTGACGAGCAAAGGGCACTGGTTGAGAAGCACATTCAGATGGAAGCGGAACTCATCAAAAAACTGGAAAAGATAATGCCTACCATCGAAAACAACAAGGTCCAGTTCCTTTTGAACTCGATTTTGACTGATGAGCGAAGGCATCACGCGTTGCTAAAGACTGTTTTGGAAATAATTGTTCACGGAGAGACCATAACAGAAGCAGACTGGTGGAAAATGCTATGGGAAAACGTGCCGTTCCACGGAGCCCCAGGCGGATAAACAATTAGACGATTCTTTCCGAGTTCCCTTAGGTTGCTAAGCTAGGATTTCTCGCTGCTGATAACTTGGGTAGATGAGTCCCAAACTTCCTCGACTAAGTTTTGAAGATTATGCAGCACAGAAGCCAACTTTTCGCCTTTATCGGTTAAGCTATAGGCTTTCGGAGTTTTTCTTGCGAACACTAGTTTTTTTCCTTTCAGCCCTCTCAGGTACTTGTAGGTTCTTCTCAGGGAGATTCCTGTTTTCTCGGCAAGTTTTTTGGCGGAAATTCCTTCTTCAGAAATGTTATCATAAACTTTTCTTTCGGTTGAGGAAAAGGTTTCCTTGTTCGGGTCCCGTTTCGACTGGAAGAAGAACACGTAATCTCTTTCTTCGGGAGTTTCTATCAAATCTGCTGTTTTCAGTCGTTTCAGAACACGCGATGCAATTTTTGGATAGATGAAAGCTTCTATATCTCTAAAAGTCTTAGGCCCAGACAGTAACGCGCTGAGAAGAGTCTCTTCGTAACATTCAGAGTGGGCTGGTAAAACGTTAACGAATTCGGGAAAACTCTCAAGCAATTCGGTGAGTCTGCCCCCGAACATTGTTGCATAATATTGGTCTTGCGTTTCAGCAGCGAGCCCAACTTCAATTAATGGACGCAAGTACTCTTCATTGATAGTGTCTTGACTGCGCGAGCGCCCTGCTTTTTTAAGTTCCTGCTGGAGTTGGCTCACAGAATAGCGACCATTCACGATTGCATTTAAAATATGCAGCCGCGTTTCATTTTTCAAGACGTTGAAGAGGTCTTTTATAAAATTCGGGCTATCCATAGTTTCGCGCAATTGCCTAAACTCGTTTTTCAGCTTCCAGACATTACAGCGCGTTATGCACTTAAGAGGAGTTAACGGCGCACAATTTCTGCACTCTGCATCCAAAGTCCTGAGCATTTCTGCCAGATCACGATTTCTCTCCGTGCTTCTGGACGTAAACACGACATCTCCCATTCATCATTCATCTAGTTGACGGGTGTCCTGACGGGTAAAGGAGTGAGAGATTGGGTGCAAAAAAATCTGCGAGAGATAGCCCCGTCATGACACGCGTCATAAAACATATGACATGCGTCATACTTATATACATTTCTAACAGAAATAGAATAATTGGTGGAAAATTGCTGCTGCCATGTGAAGTAGGAGTTAAAACAGTTTTACCCGCGATAAGAGCGGTAATGGCAAGAATCATCGTGGAAAAACACGGAATTAAAGAACAACAAGCTGCAGAAATTCTCGGCGTATCCCAATCCGCAATAAGCAGATACACAACAAAAGACAGGGGAAACATCATAACAATCGAAGATGTACCAGAAGTGCAAACACTCATAGACCAAATGATAAACTTGCTCTTGCGCGAAAAATCACGCCAAACGATAGAAATTTTGGAGCTTTTCTGCGAAACCTGCAAAATAATCCGAGAAAAAGGGTTAATGTGCCAGCCCTGCCAAAAAAAGACGCCGCGACCATCGGCAGAAACATGCGCTTTTTGCCGTTCAACCTAATTCAAAGAAAGAATGAAAATTCATTAAAACGAAATTCAAAATGATTTTCAAGTCTAAGAGGAAAAAAGCGGTTGAGCCGAAACGAGATTAAAGAAATCCTTACAAAATACAAAACCATTGCCGTAGTAGGATTATCAAGAGAACCTGACAAAGACAGCCACAGAGTAAGCGCCTACTTGAAAAAACATGGTTTCCGCATCATACCCATAAACCCTTTTGTAGATGAAGTTCTCGGCGAAAAAAGCTACAAGAGCCTCCTCGACATACCACCTGAAATTCAGAAAACCATAGATGTTGTTGACGTTTTCAGACCCTCAAAGTATGTGTCGCCAATAGTGGAGCAAGCCGTTAAGCTCAAGGAGATGCATGGAAAGCCACATGTGGTCTGGATGCAGTTAGGAATAGTCAACGAACAAGCTGCAGAGGTAGCGAAAAAAGCTGGATTAACCGTTGTAATGAACAAGTGTATGATGATTGAACACAAACGTTTTTTCTAGATTGAAAAGCAGCACTTTTCCTATGCTATGCCGCCTAAGATTAACGACGCAACAGTTGCAATGATTACTATGGCAATAGTCTCAAAGAACGTTATTTTCCAATTCACCCGAGTCCTTTTTGAGCGGTAACGAACCAGAAAGATGCCCACAATAACGGCAACTATGGTTAAAGACAAGACTAGGTCGAGGGGACTAGGTAAAACGATGTAGGTTATTATGGGTATGCTGCCTGCTATGAAGGTAGTGGTGCCGCAGATTACCGCCGCGTAAAGATTGGACCGGTGTATCTCTTTATTCAACAAAATGAAAAGTTTTTTTATTAGTAATAGAGATTTGTCTCGCTCCTTCTTGTCTGGAATGTCACTTAAGCTGTAATTCATCAAGTTTTGCAGAGTCATTGTGTCCGCCAAATCCTCTGTTATACCACCTAAGAGAAAACTGGAAAAATTGGTTATGGCAACCGCACTCAACGTCAAGAAAGCAGCGAAAATCGCCACCTGAGCAGTCAACGCGGCTATGAAGGCGGATAGAATCACAACTATTCCAGTTATTGAACCGTCAACTAGCCCAGCCACAATCTCCATGATGGGTTCTTTCTTCAGGAGAAGACTTTTCCATTCCTTGCCCAGTTTGAGACCTTGTTCGGTTAATTGTACGGTGCCATCATTATCTATTATGAGCCCTTCAGAAGCCATTTCCTTCAAGGCCTTTTCAAGTTCACTCATTTCGATGCAGGTAAAACTCGTACAGACTTTGTCGAGTCGACGCTTAAGCACAGATTTTCGCATTTGTTTGCGTTTGCTGAGGTTTAACAAAATAATTACTCTTATAACGTCAGGCAATTCTTGGATTTCAAAGGCCACTCAATAATTCACCGTTGAACACTAGACATGGAGTTTTCAGATTAATAACTCTTATGCACTTTCAAACTTTTTTGCACGTTTCATTTGATTTTTTCAAGAACATTTTCTATTTCGTTGTAGTTTGGTTCTATCGCTGGATTTTCCGTTGTCCACACATAACGGATTACGCCGTTTTTGTCTAGAATGAAAATAGAGCGTTTCGCAGTTGTGTAACCTTTGAGACCAGCGAAGTCAGGCATTTCGACATCGTAGGTTTTTATGACCTCGCGCTTGTAATCGCTTAGTATAGGAAAGGGCAACCTGTTCTTCTCCGCGAAAGCCTTATTCGAGAACGGCTCGTTCACGCTTATTCCGATAACTTGGGTTTTCAGGTTGATTAATCTATCCATGGAATCCCGAAAAGCACACATCTCTTTGGTGCAGACTGAAGTGAAGGCGCCTACAAAGAAGGCAAGAACGATTTTGTTGCCGAGAAAATCCTTCAGGCTTCGCGGTTTCAATTCTGTATCTGGCAACGTGAAGTTGGGCGCCTTGTCGCCAACCTTTAGTTTAGTTGTCATCTCAAAATCCTCATGTGAATTCTAACGGTTGTCGGCTTATAAATTGGTAGTGTTTTCAGTCAAAAGTGAAAGCAGACGGGCAAATCTTGTTTAGCACGCATGCGGCGCAATTGGGTCTTTTTGCGGTGCATACGCGTCTGCCGTGGAAGATGAGCAAATCAGTTATCCTCATCCACTTGTCTTTTGGAATTATTCTCATTAAGTCTTTTTCAATCTTGTCTGGGTCATCATTCCTGGATAATCCTAGCCTCTGAGCAAGTCTGCGGACATGAGTGTCCACCGCTACTCCTTCAACGACGCCGAACGCGTTGGTCAAAACGATGTTGGCTGTTTTCCGCGCCACACCTGGAAGCTCCAGCAGTTCTTCCATTGTCTTTGGGACCTTCGAGTGATACTTCTCGACGAGAATTTGGCTTGTTTTCTTTACGTTTTTGGCTTTGTTTCTGTAGAAGCCTGTGGATTTTATGTCCTGCTCCAGTTCTTTTAAATCCGCGTTGGCATAGTCCTCTGTCTTGGTGTACTTTTTAAACAGACCCTTCGTCACCATGTTAACTCTCTCGTCAGTGCACTGGGCAGAAAGAATAGTAGCTACCAACAACTCCAAAGGATTACTATAGTACAAAGCAATTTTTGCGTCTGAATGCTCCCTTTCGAGCAGCTCAATAACTTTCAGCGCCCGAGCCTTAGGTTCAAGATATATTTCAGGCTTCTTCACAGTTACAGCCTCAACGTATACGGTTCTTTCTTTCTACAAAAACTTTTACTATTAAGGGCGCAAACATTAATTTGAGGTGACGTTTATGGGCATTAAGCTTCTGGTCGACGGTAAGGAAATACCGCTTAGCGAGTTTGTGGAAAAGATATTGAACGGAACAATAGTTGGCGCTGTGACTTCTTTACGGGGAATAAAAGAGGACTGGAAAAAAATCGAAATAGAAATTAGCGCGCGGTCCTAGAATTCAGATAGCTTATTAGTCTTTTAATTCTTTAATGCTACTGAATAATTAGCGAAGATGGCTTTAATGAAATTTGATGAAGCACATTGCCACAAATGGGCTCTTCTGCTGAAGGAAAGAAAGAAAAAGATTGATAACGCATTAGAAGACATAGCCTCCGAAGACTTTGAAACAGCACAAAGACTGGTTTCTGAGGTCTTTCACGGTTCCACCAATGGAAACAGCGATCCAGGCATGACCGGCTCGTTATTGTATCACATGGCCATGATAAGCAAAATGGCCGCCGAATCAAGGGTGATCCTTGACGAACTGAAAGTTGATGCCCCCTCTGTAGAAATCCTGTTGCGAAGATTTTACGGTGATTTCGTTTCCGATGTTAAAGAGCTTTTGGACAAGATTATCCCTATAAAAAAGAATTTGATAATGGCAGTGAATAAGCCAACTCTCGCAGCCGAGGAAAAGATACACCTCTTCAGGAGGTTGACTGAAGAAACCAAAAAAGTTGAGGAGATGCTCGACAGAAAAGACCCCAGAGCCAAGGATAGCATCCAAAGCATGTTTCTTGAATGGACTGAGAACATTATTGGGATGCGTTTGCGCCAAGAATACGAGACGATAAAGGGCTTCTTGATTGTGAAAAAATTAACCGAAGAATTAGGTATAGAACGGCTTGAACAAACTATGGCTCGAGTGAAGAAGAGGTTTGGTGAAGAAACAGTTGCCTCCGCCTTCAACGTTAGCCTAAAGGTTGGAATACCTAAAGCAAAATTGCAGAAACTGATGCTAAGCGACCATTTCATCGAGCATAAGATGGACATGAAAAACCTAGGAGGCTTTATGCGATTCTTGAATTGCCCAATCTACGGAAGCCACATCTACATGGAAACGGAACTGGGCACAAAAACTAAAACATCTCAGCTCTTCTGTAAGAGCTTCTGCAGGGCCCACGCCCAATCTATGTTCGAAAAGTTCATTCCCTTCCCCGTAGAGGTATCACAACCGCTAAGGATGGCAACTGACGGAAGATGCGAGTTCCAAATCAGGATTGCCCCCACTTCCGCTGCGCCAACTACAGAGAAGTATGTTCCTTTGGTTATGTCTTGGAACGTGACATTAAAGTGTAATCTGAAATGCGCGCATTGCTACATTAACGCTAAAGAGACAAAGCTGCCGGACGAGCTGAGCACTGACGCGGCGAAGATGCTTATACACCAGATCATCGAAGTCAGCAGACCACTACTAATACTGAGCGGCGGCGAACCCCTGCTGAGAGAGGACATCTACGAAATCATTCGATATGGTGCAGACCGTGGCTTAAGGATGGGCATGGGAAGCAACGGCATGCTCATCGACGACGAGGTTACAAGAAGACTTGAAGATGCTGGAATGGAGACGGTAGCAATTAGTTTAGACTCAAGCATACCGGAGCGGCATGACGAGTTCCGCGGCGTTAAGGGCTGCTGGGAACACGCTGTGAACGCCATCAAAGCTCTCAAAAAGAGCAGGATACAGGTTCAGGTTAACAGCACAGTGACTCCACAGAACTACGATGAAATAGATGATATAATGTCGCTGGCGGAAGACTTGGGCGTGGAGAATTTTCACCTGTTTTTTCTAGTGCCTACAGGAAGAGGAACTGATATTGAGAATATAACGCCGAGAATGTACGAAGATATGATTACGAGTACGCTAGCCAAAATTACAAAGTATAAGCTGAATGTGAAGCCTTCATGCGCCCCCCAGTTTATGCGGATCGCTAAGGAACAGGGGGTTGACATGTCACGTTGGGTTCGAGGTTGCATGGCTGGCCTTTATTACTGTCGTATCTATCCATCTGGGGAGGTTACTCCCTGTCCATACATGCCTCTTAAACTTGGGAACATTCGCGAAAGGTCCTTTAGAGATATTTGGTTCAACTCTGAGGTCTTCAAGGCTCTGCGTGACTTCGACCAGCTGAAAGGGAAATGTGGGTTATGCGAATATCGTGATGTATGCGGGGGATGTCGTGCTAGAGCCTATGGTGTGACCACTAGTCTTATGGACTTTTGTGGTGCTCTGCATGAGCCAACAGAATCTCGGGGCGATTATCTGGCAGAAGATCCATGGTGTATCTATCAGCCGAAGGTTCTGTCGTTTCGAAAAAAACAAAATTAAAACGCACGCCCTACAATGACTAGTATTTTCCTGTGCAGTTGTACCGGGAAACAGCTGCCGGATTCCCGAACGCTAAACTCGTTCTTTATGAAGGCATGGGTCACATGACTATGGGAAAAAGTTTGATGAAGATGTCCTCGCGTTTCTAAATGATAATAAAGGTTAAGCTTTAATTCCAAACATCAAACGTTTACGCTCTCAAACATCTACTTGTACACACTCTCACTTACTCAGTGCGCGCTCAAAGAAAAAGATGAGAAAGATATTTGTTCCAGATTATCACCGTCAAGTACCCCGCTATAGCTCCATTTAGAATCGCCACAACAATTATGGCAAGATACATTGCTGGTATCATAGGAAGTATGCCCATCATCGTCGTCAGGTACATAGAGACTACACCTGTGATTCCAGTTGCAACAGTCAGAAGCAAAATCAATCTTCTTGATTTAACACAATTTGCATCATTGACTTTGAAGAAGTGAAAGAAACCGTCAATTAGTAAGCCATAAAATAAAGAGAATAGCAAACTGAACGGGAAAAAACCAGGTCTCAAAACGCTCAACAAAAGACCCGTTATAAAGGATGCATATATTGCTCCCCCTTTCGCAACGAGCAATGCGGCTAATGAAAAACACAGGGCTTGGATACCTATCACCATTTTATCAACAGGGGACGGCAAGAAACCGTTTGAAACAAAGGCTAACGTGCCAAGTAAAGTAATAAGTGCAACCTTTTTACTATTGAATATGCTATCCGCCTCATTTGGGTTTTTAAACTAACCCTAAATTCTTTTTAATTCTTTCCATAGCTTGGCTTGTATTTTAATGTCTATTTTGTTTTTCGTATTTCCTATTTTGTCTTATTTGTATTTGAATACTCTCCTGCGCGCGCTTCCCCAAAGCACTTCAACTTTCCTCTTTTTTCAATTTTGATTTGTTGGGCATATTGAAAAAGGATTTTCTTTACAGTAATTAAAAACTAATTCTAAAACTGTAGAGTTAACGTAATAGAAATTTCAAGATAAAGGAAAAAGAGCTATCCGATAAAGTTGATTCGCGTTTTTATTTCCGCGAACATTTCCTTTTTTGCCTTGCATATTGGGCAAGTGTATGGCGGTTCATCCCTGAAAACAACATAGCCGCATTGTTTACAGTACCACAATTTCGGCTTAATTTCCGAAGGCTCCTTAACCTCTTCCTTGGCAACTGCTGCAGGTTTTTCTTCTGTTCCTGCCTTTGCTTCTGGAGATACAGCCGCAACGTTATAGGCTCTTGACTGTTTTTCTAATGGTCTCCGCTCAGGAACTGGTTCTAACTCGGTATTGCCTTCATAGATGTCCTTTCTGACGTAAAGCGCGCAGTAACAGGCACCGAATTCCGCGACGTCTGGGTCTCGGTAATCGCAAGGGCAGAGTATATCCCTGTCAAACTCGAATTTTCCAGACGCGAGCCTGCATGGGCACGAGGGGTAACCGTAACGTTCCTCGTTCCGTTTCAGACCTTCGAGGAGACTTTGGAGAAACTCTGGGTCAGGGTTTAGGTAGTACCCGTAAGTTCTTGCGTCAGCTTCCGCTCTCTGCCGCACCATTTCTAATGTTATCGCGGTCAAATTCCGAGAGCCTCCTTTAACTTGTCTTTGCGAAAACCAGTAATTAACACTTTATCGTCTACGATTACCGTTGGGTAACTAAGGGGTCCGCCTTTGCTTTGAATGTGCTGGCGAATTTTCTGTTTATCCTCTTCTCCGCACAGGTCCACATCCACATACTCGAATTCGATGCCGTTGTCTTTCAAAAACTGCTTGGTCATCTTGCACCAAGCGCACGTGCTAAGCGCGTACAAAACAACCTTATGCTGGCTTTTTTTACCTGAAACCTTGGAAAATTGCATGTTCTCACTTGCTACTCTTTTTGTTAACGCGGATATAACTGTTTAGCTGATATCTGGCTTCTGTTGATTCAGATAGAATGTGCTTGTTTATAAAATCGCATAATCATTTTACGCAGGTCTTAGGTTTCCGAAAGCTTGCTGAACCACTTCCGGCATCGCAGGATGAATGTGCATGGCTCTCACGATAGGAGCAAAGCTTCTGTTTTCAGTGACCATTGCGTTAACGATTTCCTGAATGAGCAATGACGCTTCAGCGCCTATTATGTGACCGCCCAAGATTTTTCCCGTTTCCCCTTCGACAATGACTTTGACGAAGCCCTCTGGTTTGCCCATGGCGCTGCCCATAGCCGTATCGCGATAAAAGGCTTTTCCGACCAAGATTTTGTGT
>Ga0315537_1000651_pt1 | contig 27458 bp, 20 predicted proteins | sample SalMarSW160270MG_FD_203091 | JGI IMG/M metagenome (GOLD analysis project Ga0315537, IMG submission 203091) | Salt marsh sediment microbial communities from the Plum Island Ecosystem LTER, Massachusetts, United States - Salt Marsh Sediment SW1602-70 ...
GGATGTCGAGGAATCCGCGATCGGCTATCGTCCGTTCAATTCCGATCAGAACCGCAACGAAATTCCGGACGGCGTGGAATTGGCCAAACGCGTGGCTGCTGCTATCAAGGATTTACCGTCCTATGTCCCCGGTACTCTTATGCCGATACCTAATAGTACTTATAAAATACAGCATTTACTTTTCGGCATTGAACACTGTGATATTTGCGGCCTACAGGTCAATATGGGTGGTTACCAGATTATTAATCCCAAGCTCGATTTATCGTATCCGGATCCAAACGACCCTCTGGAAGGCGCTTTTGTTCCCGAATTAGCCTTACATTATATGGAACACGGCTCGTTCGATTGTTTCGGCGATGTGCACCGGGGCAGAGTCGATATTTCGAGGCTGCTAAGAGTGCTCGAATTGCAATTCCCCATCGAGCCCAACGAGCACCGATTGGCCCTGGAAGGCTCCGATTACGACGGCGATTTAATAACGGACGGGGAAGAATTGTCCGCTCGTTATAATCTGTATAATGCAGACCAGGATGAGGACCTTGTTCCCGACGGTATTGAGCTGGCCGTACAATGTGTCGAAATCATAGATGCTCTGCCGGTCCAGGACCCGAACGGGCCGGAAATCCTACATGCCTTATATAAAAAGAGCTTCTTACAACGGGGCCTTGAGAATTGTGACATCTGCGGTACGACGGTGAATATGGGTTACTGGCAGATTACAAATTCAACGCTCGGACTTTCTATCGATATCTCGGAAATCGAATTGCATTATATGCAGCACGGCTCTTTCAGCTTCGCCGGTGACGTTCATGGAAAAGGCAGAATTGACCTCGCCCTTTTGGTGAAAATTCTGGAAATGCCCCGGCGATGCGGTGATTTGGGATCGATTTTCTCCCCGGCCGATACGAACCGGGACTGTGAGGTGAATCTTGCCGATTTAACCGAGCTGCTCGATATGTGGCTGGAATATTCCGATTTGTATTAAAGCCCGGGGGCCAATGATATGGGCGATAAATGCCGTGCCGAAAGGCATCCCTCGCGGGATGACGGGAATTTGGAATCCTGCCTTCGAGCATTAAAAGCAATCGATTTTGAATTGGCGTATCTTGCAATGCTGACTCGCGAAGGATTCAAGCCGTTGAGCCGGTGGGAAAAACCTCTGGACAACGAAGGCCTTGAATTATTGCAGGAAACGGGTCTTGTTACCAAACAGATTCTGCGAAAAGTAAAAACCGGCGACGAAGTTATTGAGACTGTTTTCAGTAGGTCACCGGCCTGCATAGGATTGTACGAACAGCGCTTTGCAAACACACTCATTGACAAATCCCCCGAGACCCGGCGATTCGAGGGTTTTATCTTCGGTTATCCCCCCTGCTGTATCGAGCAGTATATTCGCAGTCCTTATTCGAAGAATGACCTGCCGGAAAAGGACAGGAAGATTTTATTTCACTGGGCCTGTAATAACTGCACTGTTACCCTGTTGTTGCTGAAGGCCTACGAAAAAGTATATAACATGCTCAACGATTCCAAATAAGAATTCCCACCTGAAGCGAGTAGCCGGTTTATCCTTTAAAGAACAGTACGAACGCCACGGCACAGGCAATTGTCAAAAAGCACGGGACCAGGAAAATCGGACGCCATCGGAACCTGCCTTCTTTTTTGAAGAGGTCCAAAATCACGCCGGTGATTTGTGTCCCTATGAAGTTGCCGAAACCTAATGTCACGACCGCAATCAATGCCTGGGCCGAAGCTCTGATGTCGGGCGGAGCAACTTTATCGACGTACATCTGGCCGACAAAGAAAAAGAACGTGTACCCCAGTCCGTGGAATGTCAGCGACGAAATGACCAGCCAGAGAGGCCGCATTATTGCAAAGATGATATATCGCATCGGCCAGGCAATGACGCCGATGACCAAAGCCCAGCGATAACCGATTTTCGGCAGCAGAAACGGCAGCAAAACCACCATTGCGATGATCTCGGCTGCCTGAGCCAGCGTCATCACGGCGGAAACATTTTTATTCTGTACGCCGATATCCTCCAGGAACGGAGCCGTCGGTACATAATAGAACTGGAGTTCGGTTGTCACGATAAATGAGATAATCAGGAAGATCAGAAAATTCGATTCTCCCAACATGTTAAACGCTTCTACAAACGCCAGCGGATTTGCCGGCTGTTCGGGCGGAGGTGTGTGCGGCAGGAAGAAACAATATACGCCCATCACTAATGACAGAACACCCGCCAGTGTCAGGGCGTCACTACCCCGCATCTTAGGCCGACCCAGCCGACGCCATAATGCAAGAAGTAAACCGGCAACGATCCATCCTATGGTGCCCCAGACCCGAATTCCGCCCGCCTGGGCGTCCGGATTAGTCAGGTGTGAAAACATCAGTGCGTTCACCAGCGCCAGCGTAGGGGCGTAAAGTAGGGCATATAATCCCATTATACCAAACAGGTTCCAGAACTTTTTCTGCCGTGACGCCAGAAGGATTACCAGGCCGCCGGCTATATGGACTATCGCCAGGAATAATTCCGTTGATACCCATCGGTCGGCGATTTGTCCCCCTATAAACGGCGAGACAATGCATCCCAGCCACAAAGTCGCGTAGATCCATCCGGTTTGTTTGCCGCTAAGCTTCAACGGCCCGACCAGATACGAAGCCAGGACCGGGGCCCATGCCCCCCAAATCGCGAACTCAAGGAACATCATGACACTTAGTTTGAAATACAATTGCCAGTCCATATCTTTTTCCTTGCCTTAAATTGCTCTATCGGCTCATGCCTTGAAGCATCTCGGCCGTAAGCTTGATATCTGCGAACTGGTCATCGCCTGCTTCTCGCTCAATCGCCAGAGTTCCATCGTAGCCGATTGTCTCTAAGACGGTTAAAAATTCCTCCGGTCCGACCTGACCTTCGCCCCAGGGTACTTCCCTGCCCCATGTCCCGGGTTCGGTAGTGCGAATCGCGTCTTTGATATGGATGTGCCTGATCCACGGGGCAAGAATCCTGACTGCTTCGGCAGGTGTGCCCTTATCGTAAAGGATCATATTCGCCGGGTCGAAATTAACTCCGACGGCGGAATGATTCAACTCTCTCAGAAACTGCCGCAGTTGCTCAGCCGTCTCCTGCCCAGTCTCCAGCAGAAGTACAATTCCTTCTTCCGACGCGACGTCGGCCAGAGATTGGATGCGATTATGGAATTTCTTCGCGTATGCCATATTAGTCTCATCTATAAATCCGGCGTGCATTGAGAGATACTTAACTTTTAGCCTGGCCGTGACTTTTGCCGCATCAATGAACAATTGGTGATTTCGCTCCCAGAAGCTGTCCGGCACAATGCCGCCGGTGGCTTTGATGGTTTCCAGGGTCGTGTAATCTTCCTGTGGAAAATCTATCATTGCAGCACTTATCGTCCAGTTTTGTTTTTGTACATCCGCGAGGTAATCCTCCGCGTTATCCTCCAATGCCGGTCTGATTGCCAGATGAACGTGGTCGATTCCGATTTCGTCCATCGCCCGGGCGACGCCGGTAATATCCTTCCGGAGAGACCAACTGCAAACACCTATCGGCCGATTCCTGCATTTCATAGTATTGTTCTCCTTTCCAAATTTCCTTACCGTTTTTTCAGCCGACCATAATCCTTTCCATCTTTGCCGCCGATTCCTTCTCCGCCTCCACAATTTTAACGGAATTCATGGATTGTGCCAGGGTTGTGACCTGCTCCGTTTTCTCTCCGCGTATCGTCCCGGCAAAATGCTCGATTTCCACGGACCAGCCGTCCCTTTGGTCCGTCTCCGGAGTGAATGCTTCCGCTTCGGCCGGGCACAGCCTGAAGGTCGGCTCACGCGTCAGGTCGTAAACAAGTGTCGCACTTTCCAGGGCTATATTAAAACTCATCTGAAAGCCGAACGTCGGTGACATCGACCAGCCGCCTTCTGCAGTCACCACCTTTTCATTATCATAAAGGTACTGGGTGACGATGTGCACTAATTTACCGTCCTCGTTTTTTGCGCCGGTGCTATATACCGCGTGCGGCAGGCCGAAAAGATACTGGACAAAGTCCGTATCGTGAATATGCAGGTCCAGGGCCATTCCTCCGCTTCGTTTCTCATCCATGAGCCAGTTATCCGCACTCCAGGTTGGAATCGCGCCCAGGCGCTGGAACGAGGCGGCGATGACTTTGCCGTATCGACTGCTTTTGATGATGTCCCTGGCTTTGGCGTATTCGGGCCAAAAGCGAACACAGTGCCCGATTTGCAGAACCTTCCCGCTTCTTTCGGCTTCGGTGATCATTCGCCGGCAGTCTTTGATATTCAGTGCCATCGGCTTTTCGCACAAAACGTTAACTCCGGCCGCGAGCGATTGTATGGTAATATCTGCGTGCAGATAGGTGGGAAGCGTAATAGAAACGGCGTCAAGATTTGCCCTTTCGAGCATTTTGCCGATATCCGTATATAACTCCAGGCTGCTGAAATCTACTTCATTTTGCCTTTGGCCGATATTGCCTATCTTCTTTTTCGCATCGTCCGTTATCTTTGGATTTGTTTCACAGATTGCCGCGATATCAACATCATCCAGAGCCTTCCAGCATCGATAATGCGTCCGCCCCATGAATCCGAATCCTATTATTCCAACTCTTGTCATATTAGTCACTTTTTCCTTTCCTCCGCTGTGAGCCGGTCGTTTTTTGTAATACTTTATGTCTCATTATATAAGGCGAGCACTTTTTCGGAAATGATAATATATTTGAAATCGTTTTGCTGTATTGCACTTGATTTATTTACAGAGCTTGAGCTTGAACTCGAACGATTACATCTGTGGTTTTCGTTTTGGATTTGTCCGGATAAAAAGTGAAGGCGCTAATATTTATTGAGCGCCTTCGTCCCAGCCGGGTGAGCCGTCGGTATATGCACTTGCCCGCCAGGAATCTTTATCGTCCCAACTGTTAGGATCGGGATTGGCAGGATTTATTATAGTCAAAGAAAAACCGTCGCCGTCGGTTGTCGAATACCAGCCATCTTTATAACTAAATTCCAGAATTGTCCGGCCGACGGCATCTACAAGCTCGTTTTTTTCACCGGCGTTGTTAAGTCTGCCGGTATATTGGCCGGCGATGGTTATATCCATGCCGTATTGAGCCTGAAAAGCTGCCGTGTCCTGAACTACCACTACATATTCGCCGGGAGCCAATTCGAGGCTGGGGAAGGTAAAATCGATACCGTTGATGAAACTTACCAGATTTAGGTTGATTGTTTCGTTACCTATATTGGTTAGTTCTACAAATTCTTCGTTCGGGTCGTTTTGAGGATGATACATAATCTCGGTGATGCGAAGGTTCTCGGATACAGGGCCGACCGCGTAAGTTGCCTCGTTAAGAGCGCTCCATGTGCCGCCGCTTAATACCCTGGCCTTGATATGAGTGCTTTCGGTCAACGTAATCGGACCGGTATATTCACTTGCATTTGGTGAAATACCAGGAGTGTTAACGGAACTGCTTTTACCTATAGCCAGTTCGGTTGAGATCAAAAAGTCCGAACTATCCGGACTTATATTCAATCCATGAATGGTAAGAATATTTTCACCCGGACTCAAAACATTTAAATAGGATGAGACATTAAAATCCTGATAGTTTACCGCTGCTGCGTCGGAATTTTGCGCAGTGGCTGTTGAGTTCCATTGCGGAGATAACGGTGCATTTGTGCCGGCGACTTCCGTGCCGTTGATATAAGCAACAAAGCCGTCATCGTAACGCATTCTGAGCGTCATAGTATCGAACTGTTCCGGATACTGCGCCATGTTAAAGGGTATCCTTATATAACAACCGTTCCGGGTTCTGTACATCCGGTTGTATAAATCTATTCCAATATAATTTTGATAGCCGCTGCCGGCCTCATAACCGACTCCCCCTGTGCCGGATATCCAATCCGAGTCGTCAAAAAAACTGCCGCCTTTCCAGTTATTGCTCACCGAGCCGGTCGGGACAAGTACGCGTTTAGGGGTGTTCTCAGCAACAAGATTTGTAAGCGAGCTGTCACCGGAGGTTCCCGGCAATCGCGGGTCGGAGCCATCGAGTGTAAACCATATTGTATCGTCATTAGCGGTCATCGAGAAAGAGCTGTTATCTTTGACCCAGCCGCCATGCTGATATGACCCGTTGATATGGAACACAGGCGCATCCACATCAGGATAAAGGCCTGCGTTCCGGAATTGCCCCAGGACGATGTCCGACCGCTGGGGAATGTAATAGTTCAATATCCAGCCGCGACCGACACGCCCGTCACTATAGTATTCATCGTCGTCGTACCAGTCTTCAAGTGTCAATGGAGTAGAGTAGTAATGCATGTCACCCCAGCGTGCCGACTCTGCAACCATAGCCCTTTCAATCTCGGCCGCCAGATTCGAATAACTATCGTATAGCGCTCCCGGCGTCAGGATTCCGTCATTGAAAAATAGTCTGTGTATGCGATCGGCAAAAAACAATCGATACTCTGCATTATTCCTTAACGATTGATGAGGCCGCCCCGCATCGTCGAAATCATTGTTCAAGGCATTCTTATTCAGCGGCGAACGCGCAAGATTGTTGCCCATTGTGTTTTCGAAGTCCCAGTTGTAGAACTTAAAGCCCGTACTGTTTTGAGAGCGGTCCCGGCCGAGCCAGTAGTTTTTCCAGGGCCAGTCCCAGTTGCCCGCCCAGATATTTACTATCAGATAGTCGACATAGTTCGTAATATCCAGCAGGTTCGGGTATGCCGGATTCGTTGTGCCGTCGGGATTATTGCCCTGAAGCTCCTGGTACGCTGTATAGGAATTCACGGCATCCCGGCACTTATCGAGCATCTGGTTCCATGCGGAAAAATCTCCGTTCGTCGCTTCGATGTCACCGGGATAACCTCCTTCGTGTATTGCATCCCAGTCATCTCTTCGGCCGCCGTAATAACCGGCCGAAAAGGAATTGTCCGGCCGCTCGCATGGATTGTACAATCCCCAGTAAATCCCGTTAATATAAAGATGGACGAAGATTCCGTGCGCGCCGGCGTGTCCCGTGGCCAGTTGTAACCTGCGGCCGAACTCATCGCGTGTGTATTGCTCTGTATATCTGGCTTCATTCCATGCATAACCGTCATTGGCGCCGGCACGAAGGACAATTGTCTCGAAGCTGTCCACGGCATCCTCACCGAAAAAGGGAAACCGCAGTTCCGTTGGACCGTAAATCCCTTTGAAGAGAAGGCGGAAGGAATGTTTTCTCGACATGTCGTTTCGCCTGAAGTAACCGCCCTGAATCCGAATCCCGCAGTTGGCCTGGAACCCCTCGGTCTTCTCGGGATAGATCAGCTCGACTGAGGCCGGACGTTCCCAGTCCACTCCCGATGCCGTCGGATTGGAATAGATTCCTCCGGAACCGAACATGTCGTCGATGTCCATGACGATTGATAATGTCGGAATTGACTTGAGGTCGTCGCGAATTGTGGCTGCGTAAATTCCGCCGTATCTGTCGCCGCCTAAGGGATTGCCGTTGTTGTCGAATGTGCCGATGACGTCCCTGTCCATACCATAGTCGGGTGACGACCAACTCCCCCAGGTAGTTGGAAAGCCGGCGCCTAACGTTGTCTGAAAGTCCTGGCGAATGACATCGTCGAGAAATATGTATGTTTGGGTATCTACATTTGTAGATTTCCAGCCGGACTTAATCGCCACCGCTCGCAGACACGTAGTCTTGTCGATTGTGATAGGTCCTGTATAGGGTGTACCAACTATCGAATTGCGTGGACCGATGAGATATGGCTCGGAACCGTCGAGCGAATAATATATGTCGGCTCCGGCGGTTTCGGTGGTGATTTCAACGGTAAGAGGCTCATCGTAGAAGCCGCGGTCTGTACTGAATTTCGTATCTGCGACTATGCCAAGGTAGCCTGCTTCATTTCGTGCTCCCGGAGTCGGGACGGAGATAAAACGCCAGCTATCGTTCGCATTCGGGTCGCGGCCATAAGAAACATCCGTGATCTGTTCAGGATAAATAACGCTGTCAATCTCAGTAACGCCGTCGGTTTCGAACAGGCCGATCTGTTCGCCGTCGACATCGAGCTTGAAATTCGCATGAAGGCCCGCATCGGCGGTGTCTTCGTCGGCCCATATTAATAGATAGCCACCTGCCGGGACGGTGGTAGCAACAGGAATTTGCCACCTGGTCGGAGCGTTGAAGTCGTCTGTCATGTACATCCCGCCTATGTGAACGGGATGTGAGCCGTAATTATATATTTCGATCCAGTCCTCCCGTTGTCCCTGCGGGTCCTGCTCGCCGTTGCTGTTTGATGCCATCAGCTCATTGATAACAACCGGTACGACAGCCTTGGCATTACTGGTTACTACCAAGGGACAAACAGACAGGCATATAGATATGAGATAAGTTATTAGAATCAATCCCAAAACCTCTTTCGACTGCGACCGGCTGCAAAGTCCGTGGATCTGCGTTGTCGGCAAAAAAGGTTCTCGACGTACTTCAGTACGCCTCCGAGCCTTTTTCACCTCCGGCCTTGACCACGAACTCTTCGCTCGGTCTCGCCATAAAACAAGTTTTAGGATGGATTCTAGTGAGAATTTCGTATATCGCAGCATTTTATCTTCGACCCTACCCCGTAAATGGCCTGGGACATGAACGGCGGCTCTTCTATTACATTACCACGCTTATCTTAGCATATTAGATACCGCCAGGTCAATATCTTTAGATTCGAACTGCCAAGCCGGAATCTCCCTTGCTTTTATCCTAAAATGAGTTCAAATTATGAATGGTATACATGGAATGAACAAGACTTTCATTTAAATTAGGTTGCGTTCTCAACTACCCATCGACGCAGGATATGCATACCTTCATCGTGCTCTTTCAGTTCCGTAAGAAAGCGACGGAAGCCTTCCCTCTGCTCATACCGGGGGATACTATGCAGGCGGTCAGGATCGGTAGGAAGACCGTAATCCTCTGGTCGAATTCTTGATGATTTGGCTCTCTCAATTAACCAATCCTCAAGCTTGGGACAGACAATAATGAGCCTTTTATTCTTGTCATCCTGACGAATTAGCAGGCGGAGCCCTTCGGCGGCGTTTACTTCTTTGTAGTTGTTCAAGTCACGGGGCTGAGCGCTCGACGGATCTTCATCTATCAGGCCAATTGCACTGTCGAATTTAAGCACTCGCTTAACCACCTCCCCCTTGCACTGCTCGTGACGTAATTGCTTTTTAGATACACCTAAGGCACGAACTACAGCTTCGTCTGCATTACATTCCACGAGGACCTTCATCACTCTTCCTCAATGAAATGTTCCAGGTTGAAGAATGGATCAGCCTCCATCAAGTCCACGACCTCGTCTGGCTTCAAGGGCTTTACTCGCGTCTGGAAATCTTTGAAGTAGGTGATAAAAACCTGGACGTCCTCCTTGCGGGTTTTCTCGATAATGGCCGAGAGCAGATAAGGATTGTGCGTAGCAATAAAAAACTGGTTGGTCTTATCCAGAGCAATCCGCTCCCCGAGGTACTTGGTATAATAAGGAAAAGCATTAGATTCCGGCTCTTCGAAAACCAGTACCGAATCCTTGTTAGAGTCGATGGCAACCGTATAAAATATAATTCGACGTAGTGTATCTGAAGACAAAGCATAAGGAATGCTATAGACCAAGTCATCTGTTTGTTTCTGAAGCTCAAAGAGTTTTTCCTGAGGTTTTAGAACTAACCTCAACTCATATTTTTGGAAGAATTCCTTCATCGTATTACGGAGAATCTCCGAACTAAAGACGACAGAGAAGAGGTTAGCTCCGTCCGGTGGCTTAAGGCCGCCCGGCGTTGGGTCACTGTAATTCGACAAGTTCTTGAAGCGAAAGAACTTGATGTCTCCTGTCGGCAATGGCCCACTGCTGCTTGTGGGATGCCCCTGGTAATCTACTGTAGCAAGGGCTCCGGACGGCTTACTTCGAAGCTCAAAACGGTTGTTTTTAAAACGGACATGCAATCCGGCGTTAGCTTTCCCCGATGATAGGGACAAGGACAATTGAATCTCGTGGTCTAATAATTGGTCATAGAACAGGTTCTGTGTAGTTTGAAAGCGTACATAGTTGAACAGATTCTGGTCAGGACGGCTACACCAAGACATTAGCGCCAGTGATTCAAGGATGTTGGATTTACCTGTGTTAGGCTCGCCTATGAACAGATTCACCTTCCTGCACTCGATATCCAACTGACGAACCGATTTGAAGTTTGATACACTAAGCTTTGTAATCATAGCCACATTTCCAATTGGATCTTCACGGGACGTTGTCTATTGGTTAATTCTTCCACTAATAATAACAAATTATAGCAAAGCAGGTATGAGAACAAAAGAAAAAGAAGGAAATAATGGATTAACAGAGGATCGTTTCCCAATGTAATGAAAAGACCGTTTACACAATTAAATGAACAGATCCACCTAAAGCGTTCACAACAAGTTTCGGATTTTCCTCGACTCCACTTCGCTCCGCTCCACCTTGGGCGTGCCATAGGCAGGAATGACAAACGTGTAAATTCCTAAACGAAATACGCAATTCACCCCGTGAGATAGGCAAGAGCCGCCATCTCATGGGGTAAACGCACAACGAGTCACAAGTAAAGGACAATTTGCCATAAAAGCGGGGATTTTGGTTGTATTAAGGCGGTTTTTGGGTATAATACGTAGCGAACCATGGATGGTTTGTAGGGGATAGCAAGTCAACAAGTTCAAAGTGTAAAGTTCAAAGTTAAATTCGACGTTTAGCCCCCAGATTCATCTGGGGGTTGGCCGTGGCCGTGAGGGCAACGGCTAAACAAAAAAAAATGTAAAACAAAGCCAATCTGTAATGGCAGAAGACAGAAGTCAGAATACAGAAGACAGAAGACGGATAAAAAATGCAAAACAAAGCCAATGTTAAAATAGGCAAATTAATGTAAGCTCTTTGAAAACAATAGAATATGCGAAAAAGCCGGCATTTTGCCGGGTCGAAAACAAACCCAAAACAAAGCCAATTCAAAGCCAATTTCCTTATGTAGAAAACGGCGGAGGCGGATTTTTATCTTTTATGACGGATTTCCAACGGCGCTTTCCACCAGGTTATCCTCTTTTGCCGATGAGCCGGCCATTGCGGCTTTGGGATTCAACGGCAAATACACGGTGAATGTCGTGCCCTGGTTTACCTCGCTTTCGACTTCGATTCGCCCGCCGTGCATTATTACGATTTTGTGAACGATGGCCAGTCCCAGGCCTGTTCCCTGAATTTGTTTGTCCGGCCGTTTCACGCGATAGAAACGCTCGAATATTTTCGGAAGCTCCTCTTTAGGTATCCCCAGGCCCGTATCACGGACGCAGATAACCAGCTCTTCGTTTTGGTGCCGAACATTGATGGAGGCCTTGCCGTTTTCGGGGGTGAATTTGACGGCGTTGCTGATAAGATTGATTAATACCTGAGTGATTTTGGAACGGTCGAATTTCGCATTGGGCAGGTTCTCGGACAATTCGGAAACGAGATCAACTTTATTTTTATTCGCAAACAGGGTCATTGTTTCGTGAACCTCCGAAACGATTTGCTCTATATTGTTATCCTGTATGTCCAGATTCGTTCTGCCTGTTTCAAGTTTCTGGAAGTCCAGCACATCGTTAATCAGGGCGCCGAGCCTGTCCACGTTTCTTTTTGCGATGGTTAGGAACTTTTTTTGCTTCTCGTTAATTTCGCCGACGATCCCGTCCAGGACGATACCTATACCTTCTTTCAGAGCGGCCAGAGGGGTTCTCAGTTCATGTGAAACGGTGGATATGAACTGCGCCTTGAGTTCCATCGTCTCTTTGAGTTTCTCTTCGGCCTGCTTGCGCTCGGTGATATCTCTGATGATGCCGATTGAGCCGGTGGTATTGCCGTCGGAGTCTTTCAGGACGCTCAGAGAAATATCAACGTCTATAACGCTGCCGTCTTTTTTCACCATCTTTGTTTCCAGGTGGTGTTGCATTCCTTTTTGTCTGACATCAAAGGTGCGGATTCTTTGCCATTCCCCATCCGGGTATAGTGACTGGATCGGCCTGAGATATAAGTCTTCCCCGCTGAAATTAAGAAGGCTTTCCATGTAAGTATTCCAGGAGATGAGTCGTTCCTGTTCATCCACTAATGTGATGGCGGCGGCCGAGTTCTCAAAAATCATCCGGTACTTCTCTTCAGCCAACAGCCGCTCGTTCTCCGCTTTCTTTCTCTCGGTGATGTCGTCAATTGCAATAATAACGTGTTTGTTACCGTCTATCATGACCGGTTTGGCGCTGATACGGAACCAGGGTGTAGTTACCTTTCCGTCAACTTCGAGTGTCGGACGAATCTCAAGTCCGAAGATAGACTGCTCCGAATCAAAGACGTTCTGAATAGTCTTTCTGAATGAGCACCCCGGGCAGGCCGGTGTATATCCGCAGCCCTGTTCATTGCCAACATGGTTGATGCAGCCAAGAACATCGCCGATCCGCTGATTAATAATCTGCGAATATTCTTTGTGAAACATTTGTCTGATGGCATTGTTTGCGCGGGTTATGGATATATCTTCATTTACCAAAAACATGCCGGTTGGCACGGCATCGAAGATTGTTTCCAGATTCTTTTGTTTTTTATCGAGTGCTTCTTCTATTTCTTTTCGCCTGATGGCGTTTTCGATGGTTTTTGGAACGGCTTTTAGATATTTTCGCTCCAAATCCTTGGACAGATAATCATAAGCACCCGCCTTCCATGCTTTGACGGCAACATCTTCATCGCGGGCTCCGGTGGTAAGGACAATAGGGGTATCCTTGATGGAATCCAGGATGTCAAGTGCCGTTCCGTCCCCAAGCGTGTAATCAGTAATGATAATATCGAACTTTTCCGAATCCAGAACGCTCTGAGCATCGGAAATTGACGAGACTAATTTATAATCGTAAGGGAGTTTTTCAGCCTCCACAAACCTCATAAAAGCCATCTGGTCAAGCTCATCATCTTCAATCATTAAAATTTTGTACCTGGTATTATCCATTGTCTGTTAACCGCCTTTATTTGCTGTTATGATTTTTTGTTTTCCAGTGCACTCGTGATTTTTTCAATTAAATCTGTGTAGTCAAAGGGTTTTGTTACATAGTCGGTGATGCCGAGGGCCGAAGCCGTAGCTATATCCTGGGGCTCACAGAGGGCTGTGCACATTATCACAGGTATGTCTTTTAATCCCGGCCGCTTTTTCAGGTTCTCAAGCATTTCATGGCCGTTCATAACCGGCATATTAGTATCCAGCAATATCAGATCAGGTTTCTCTTCGGCTGCTTTTTGCAGTCCTTCCTGTCCGTTGGAGGCGGTAACAACGTCAAAGCTGTTTGCCTCAAGACGACACTGGATTGTGTCAACAATATCGGGTTCGTCATCGACAAGAAGTATTCTTGCCCGGTCTGTTTTTTGTTTTGACTTAAATAATCCTAACATTTTTACGTACCTTTCTTAGTCCCCCATGGACTTTATAAAATATTTTCACGGATTAATATCTTCGACGTAGTGATCGTTGGCTATTGCTTTTTCCGATAAAGCTATAGTTTCATATATTTCGCGGCTTAGAATCTCCTCCAGTGAGCTTAGTGTTGACAACAGTTCGTCGGAGGCCTCTTCACTGTTTTCATTTTGCAGCATTTTAATTCTTTTGAGTAACACCTCTTTCGAAGAACCTTCGTCTTTCGACGGCGAAAGCGGAGACTCGGCTTTGACCTTGTTATATCTGGACATTACATTTTCGGGAACCGGTTCACCCTTGTAGATATGTGGCGATAGAAATATAATCAGCTCGGAATTCTTGACCACGTTATTTGTACTCTTAAACAAGAAACCGATTATCGGCAGATTGCCCAGGATCGGCACCTGGTCGATTTCTTTTGTTATTTCCTGCCTTCTCAGGCCGCCGAACACAACAACCTGAGCGTTATTCAGCAGAAGAGAAGTATGTGCTTTTCTTGTATCCACTATCGGAACTTCTGTATTACTTTGCCCGGTTGCGACATTTTGTTCGGTATCGACCGTAAGTAAAATTTCATTGCTGTCGGTAATGGTAGCTCCGACATTCAATTGAACGCCGACGTTTTTGAATCTTGTAGTCGTTAGGGCGCCGGCGCCTCCCGAAGCGGTATCGGATATTTCCGTATACGGCAGTTCCTCGACGGCTTCTATTGAAGCTGTTTCGCCGCTGACCATCATAACTCTCGGACTGGCGAGAATCTCGACATTCCTTTTTTGCTGTATCAAGTGGACAACATTGCGAATCGTGCCGCTGATCACGGAGAAAGAGCCGCCGAGTCCGGTCGAATTGAAGGCGGTTGCATCACCAATCGTTGTGTCGTTCTCTATAGTTGAGCCAAGTCGTGAAGTTGTGAAGTTCTGTCTGTATCCGAAATCGTATCTTTTATCGGAAAGTATGTCCCAGTTGATGCCTATTTCGGTATCGTCGTCGAGCTGAACATCAAGAATGACCACTTCTATCATGACCTGCTGCGGCGTTTTGTCGGCCTTTTTAATCTCGCTCATGATTCTTTTAAGGCACTCCTCCGTATCGCATACTATCACGGAATTATTCTTTTTGTTTGAAGCTATACTGCCATACTCGGATGACATATTGCCTATAACCTGTTCAAGGCTTTCGGCATCAAGAAATTTTAGCATTACAGTCTGTACGAACAGCGGAGGTGTCTCCTCCTCCTCCTCTTCTTCTATATCGATGGGTTCTGTTACAGGTTGCGTCTTTGGAGGCTCTTTCGTTGTCGAAAACTGCGCAAAAGGATCGTCCCTGGCGGATTCATTATCTGTCGATTGCTGGTCGCCGGTCTGCTGTGACATTGCGCTTGTACCAAGCAGACAAACGGCAACCGTTAGAAAACACCACAAAATTTTACGATATTGTTTATATTTAATCATGCCGACGATTATCCTTTCTTTGGATTTCATAAATAGTGACATTAGTATCACATTTTAAATAACCGGGATTTTCTTTGTCCGAACTTATTCTGACCGAATCTATTCGCACATATTTTGACCCGTTTTGCAGTTGATTCATCAGGGTTTCGATGTTACCGTAACCTCCCATAATGCTCAGTTGGACTCCGCGTTCGATGATATAGTTATCTGTTTTCGGTTTGTTTTTACCGGATGTTGAGTTAACCGACGAAAAAGTTAATGAATTCATAGCGCAGCCGGCTTTCTCCGTTACGGCCTTAATACCACTGAAAAAGTCTCTTGCTTCCAGGGGACCAAAAAACATTTTAAGGTTATCGTTAAATTGTTCCTGCAGCTTGTTAAGCTCTTTTTTCTTGATTATTAGATTATTGCTTATAGTTTTATTTTTCTTTTCGAGGGCACTCATAGTTGACTCGTATCTCTGTGCGGCTAAAAGATAATTTCGATGCGGTGCTACAATCCAGTTGTAAACGGCTATCGTTCCAATCAGAACAAGCACTGCAAGGAAAACAATCCTTTGTGAATCAGTTGCGTTTTTCAAATGTTTTAATAACATTCGTTGATATCCTTTTCATTGAGCCAGCGAACAGTTTATGGAATACTCAACCAGGCTGTCGGACCGATTATTGTTTTGTGAACCGATTAATGAAGCCGACTCTATGTTTTTGCATGCGCAAAGCGCTTCGATGAATGAATAAACGGCTTCGTACGAAAGAGCCTGGCCGCTAAGCAATAAATTCGAATTGTCGCCGCTGAAAATTTCTTTTATCCTTATCGTTTTAGGCGTTGCGATTTTAATATCGTTTAGGATCTGTCCCCATATTGGAACGGAGTCGGGGCCAAAAATGTTGTTCATCAGTTCGAGTCTGGATTTTACATCCGCGATTTGTTCTTGCAGAGCACTTTGTTCTTTTAGCAGTTCTTGGGTATTATGAGCGACCTTTAACTGTTTCTGTTGTGTTATGTCTGCGGTTACATTTTCCGTTTTTGCCTGAAGAAAACCAATGCTGATAATCATTGTAACCAGAATGACTGCTGCAATATTAGCTATCAGAAGAGTCTGTTTTTCTTTCGATTTAGCCGTTACAACTTCAGAAGGAAGCAGATTGATATTCAGGCCGTGACCTGAAATATTTAAAAGCCCCATCGCCAGTCCGATAGCTGCCGCCGAGGGTTGATATTTACCTGTTTGTTCCGCGACGGGTGTATCAAGATATGAATCATCGAATGTCCTGATTTTCAATGCCGCTGGTTTAAGTTTAGCACTTAATTGTTTTGTTTTTTTCTCGATGGTATCGTCACTGTTGCTTATGACCAGAGTTACCTGCCATTTATTGCATTTTTTTGATGAACCTGATTCGTAAAATTTCAATACTGCGTTTATTTCTTCCGTCAGCCATTCAAAGCATTTTTTCGACTGCGAGATATCCGGTTCAATCGGTTTTACTCTTACAAAATCCAGAATCTGGTCTCTAAACAGAGACAAAGTCAAAGTCCCGTTGAATATTGTTGCGAACAGCGAGTTCGTATCAGGTTTAGCGGCGATTTTCTTTGCAAAACACGCTCTGGTATAGGCCATCCAGTCCGGTTCGATAACCTCGATGTTTAAGCCGTGTCTGTTCATAGCCTTGACAACAGTCGCAACCTTTTGACCGTCCGTGGCGACGACAAGTAACTGACGGTTATTCGATTTGGATAACGACTTGATCCCGCAAAAATCTATTGCGGCCTTCTTTATGGGCAACATTGCATAGTGTTTGACTTCATTATGTACGTATTGTCTTACATTGCCTGAAGCATCCTTGGGCAGGTCCAGAATTTGTACCAGAGTGGGATTGGCAATCAGCGAGACCGCCGTCGGATGAAGACGTATTCCATTTCTCGCTTTAAGTTTCTTTATCGCTCTGGCTAAAACTGCGGCGTTCTCAATATTGCCGTCCTTTATTGCTCCATCCGGGACGGGACAGTCGGCGGCCTTTAATAATTTAATACTGTCGCCGTGCTTTTTGAGCAGTGCCAGGCTTATCCGGCTATCCGAAATATCAATACCTAAAGCTGTTCTGTAGCGAGGCATTATTCGTTTATCCTCAAATGGTCTATTCTTATTACATAGGGACTGTAGCTGCGAATTGTTATATCGGCTTCAACCCTGGCGATAAATCCCTGCGTTGAAGTTCCCGTCGATGTTATTGTGGAACCATTAATATCGACCGTATATGAACCGCCCTCGAAGTCCTCGGTAAAGCTGGTCACCCAGTTCGGGTCGGTCCGAAGCCTGCTTAAGGCATCGTTAAGACCTGCTTCTGCGGTAGCAAGAGCCTGGGCCGAGTAAATCTGATTTTGCACAAGCTGCAGTTCCTCGGTATTCAACTGGAGCATACCGGTAACCAGCATCGAGAGCAGCGCTGTCGCAAAGACTACCATTAAAAACACTGAACCGTTATTTTTAAGTTTCATTTTCATTGTTTTATTTAAGGTCGTATGGTTCCAAATCCGCCACCGTTCTCGTTGTCAGGGGCAATTGCAATTGTCAGTGTTTTCGCCTCATTTGCCGAGCCAAGCGAAAAGGTCGAGGTCCCGCTGTCACCGCTGCTCGACTGCCTGATGTATCCGGCACCGCCGGAGACCGGGGCACCACTACCACCTATCTCCTCACCGTTATAAAGTGCTGTGATCTCATCTGCGTTCAACGCACGGTTGTAGATGCGGACATCGTCGATGGTGCCGTCAAAACAAATAAGTCTATAAGGTCTTAAGTCTCCAATAGTAAATATATCAGTCCAATTTGTAGTACCTGCTGTGAAAGAAAGTTTTTCTACACTATTAACATATACCTTAGCAGTTGAACCTTTAATAGCAGTAGCAACAATATAGAACCAATCTACTGTATTTAAGTTTGCGTTTGTTGTAGTATGCCCTGTTGTAGAAGATTCAAAAGCCCTTAATGTAACTTCTGTAGCCCCACCTTTCCCAACAGTTAGCCATAAAGGGTAACCTTGTCCACTATGTGCTGATGCCATTATAGTAAATCCGTAGGTATTCAGGTCACCACTTCCTGCAAGATTATCTGCCTTTATCCATGCTGCTGCGGTATATGCAGTAATTGGTCTCAAATCTCCACAGCCAACACAATCATTATTCCCATCAAACTCTAAAGCACCGTCTATTTGACCTGTAGTCCATTCGTTGCCGGACATGTTGATTAAAGTGCCATCATTGCCGTTACCGCTCGAGTCGCCGGCATTGGTGCCACTGGTCTCATCCAGCTTCCACCAGCCTGTGGAACCACTCGACTCGCTCATCTCCATGGTAATTGTAGTGTGGCCGGAGAGCCCGGGATTGCCAGGTTCCGGGAGACTGTTGACATCGTCGTCATCAAATGCTCCCAGACGAAGAATCAGGCAATTGTTGACTGTCGTGGTTACTTCAGGACTGGTTGGAGTGCTGCTGCATTCACCGTCAGTCGCCCAGTCATCGACAGGGTTGGTAGGGTCATGGCCGGTGAACCGCATCATCCAGCCGTAGGCCTGTTGTGGGTTCCCCGCCGACCAGGTGAACTGGTGACTGCTTGACTCTGAGGCATCTGCGTTCTTCCACCAGGCGCCCAGAGTCACTTCATTGCCGTAATCATCGACATCAATTTCGGTCCAGCCCTCACCCATAGGCGATACCATCGATGCAGAGGTGTCCCCGTCTGTGGCGATTGCTGTGATAAGCAGGTCACCTTCATTGGTATCGGGTGTTGAAATGGTAATAGATGTAGTGTCGGAATCGGCTTTGGCTTCGGTGAAATCCATGTATGTGAAGATATTAGCCAGTTCTTCGATCTCCTCGGCGCTGAGCGCGCGGTTGTAGATACGGACATCGTCGATTGTACCGGCGAAACATATGTTTCTACTTGGTCTTAAGTCACTAATTGTGGTATAGCCGCCCGCCCAATGCTCTGTTCCTGCAGTTCTGCTCCCAACTTCATTCCCATTAACAAAAATTTTCGTTGTGCTGCCATCAAGAGCAGTAAAAGCAACATGATACCAAGCATTAGCAGCAGATATTGCGTTAGAGACTATTAAGTTAGGATATGTTGAGGAATAAACACTTAATTTAAGGGCATTACTTTCCAAATAAAACCAATAATTATATTGACCACCTGTAGGTGAATTAGCTACAATGGACTGCCAATTTCCGCTTGGGTTAGAGGGTTTTATCCACGCCATCACCGTAATCGCGTTGGTGATGTCTAAGCTCGCAGCATCATCCACATTCACATAATCATTGCTTCCATCAAACTCCAGAGCACCATCCAGTTGTCCTGTAGTCCATTCATCACCGGCCATATTAGTTAAAGTGCCGTTATTGCCGTTACAACTGCTATCTTCTGCAGTTAAGCCGGAAATCTCATCCAGCTTCCACCACCCTGCGAGTCCACGTTCAGAACTTGCGTTAGTCCGAAGGTAGGCAGATGCGACTAAAGTCTTGTCCCGGCCGAGTGGAGCCAAGTTGGTAAGGATTGTTTCCACCTTTACGAAGCGAATGTCATTAATATCCGCTGTGGATATATCCAAAGGATTATCCAAATCGCACGCATCGTAACACGTAAACTTTAACCTGCTGACCGGGCCGGCCAAATCCGAGAGATTACCGACCTGGCCGAATTCGACATAGTCGCTTGTGCTATTTACATCAATTCTGTACGTTTCAGCATCGTTGTCTTCGTATTCGATATAGCCGATTGTTTGGGACCAGTCGCTGACGGCGGTTATTTTGACGGCCTTCGAGATATTACGGTTTAAGTGGTCTATCAGAATCCTGCCGTTCTGCAATGTTTCGGCGGCGGCCTGCTTGGCATCCCAGCTTTTTCGCATCTGCCCGAATAATGGCAGTATAGATGCAAAAACAATTGTCATGATAGACAATGCGATGACCATTTCCATGAGGGTTAGACCGCTTCCGGAAGTTCGGAACTCTCTGAATAAATAATTTTTTATGTTTCTATATCTGGTCTTCATAAGCGCATAGAATTCACCCCGTGAGATAAATCGAGAAAACTTGCTATCTCATGGGGTTTACCTTGTATTTTTAGTATATTCGGCAGAAAACAAAAGGCATGTTACGAGAAGTTCCTTATTGTCGGTTATTAAAAACGATAAGGAAATGGCTGAGCTAAAGATAAGGAAATGACCGTATGAGTTTGTTTTTATCGGAGTTATTTTTTCGCAGTGATGAAAAAATTTCGGCCTTAGAGTGATGTCCTATAAGTTTGTGCTACTCCCATCTATTTGCCAGATAAGTGGCCTGAGTAACTTCGATTTCATCGGAATCGAGGATGTTGTCGTCGTCGAGGTCGTAACCTACCGAAACCGTTATTTTTCGAAGGTCACTGCCGTTTGGCTCGTCGGTAATATTGCACAGATACGGACCGTCGAGGGATAAGTTTGTTTGTGCGTATGATTGACTGTAATGATAGACTGAGCGTGCCTTTATTTCGTCGAGCCTGGCCTGGGCGAGTATAAGGCTCCTGGTTTTACGTTCGATAATTATTGTGCCCAGATGCGCACTGGTCAGACCTTTTAGAATCGGAACCATTGCGATAATCAAGACGGCCGATGCAATAACAACCTCAGTTAGAGTCAATCCCGCTTTCATCCTTCTACGGGCAGTGGCATTGCTTATTTTCGCCGTCGTTATTAAGTTAGTTACTCTTCGGTGCATTTGACCATACCTGTTGCTGTAGTCAAATTGATTGTACAGGTTTTTCCGGGAGTTGAGACGACAAGTTGATTACCGCTACCGGTCAGCATATTTCCCAGCGGACCGAATTTGAACTGGTTCCCGCCTATGCAGTTTATACCCGAATCGATTGAATGCGAATCTATGATCGCCAAAGTGGCGAGGTTTTGTATCTGGTAGCCGGAATAGGGAGCCGAGCCGGTCATGTTAAGTGCAAAACCGTCAGTATTATTTGCCGCATTGGAAATAGCAAGACTGCGTGTTCGGCGAAGATCGGTAGCGATTTTCCATGCGAGATTGTCGGTACTTTGTTTTGAAATAGCGGAGAAATTAAGTCTCGGCACGGCGATGGCTGCAAGAATGCCGAGAAAGATTACAATAATAATAAGCTCGACCAGACTATATGCGTTTCGTTTTTGTGCAGGCATGTTTTCCTAAAGTTCAAAGTGACTAAAGTTAAAAGTGCCTAAAGTGGTTTTCACCTTTAGGCACTTTAGCTCACTTATAACTTATACACTTATCAACTACTTTTTTTTAGTGTTGGTGTGCGCTGTCATCAACCCGGTTGTTGACAAGAGTGCTTGGATAGTTCGCATCGTTTACCGGGCATGTAGGCGCTCCATCCGGGAAATAAGTTGTTGAGTTGGTTATAACCGTCAGGCTGGCCGGATAATCGCCGTCATTTTCCGCTGCGTACAATTCAATCTGTGAGTTAATCAGATCGATGTTTGTCTTGCAGGCGTTCTTCTTGGCGTTATCGGCACTTTGGGTCAATCTCGGGATGGCAATTGCTGCAAGTGCACCTAAGATTAGCACGACAATTAACAATTCGATCAGCGTAACACCTCTTTTAGACCTCATTTTTTACTCTCCTATATAATACAATAGTGTCTCGTTGTTTTTTCCATTCATAGTGACTAACCCCACCCCGTGATGGACTTGGCCATGCCTTACGGCAGATAGACCAAAGGCCGCCATCTCATGGGGTTTACCGGGGCCTCTTAAAAAAGCTATCGGCATTAAAACGGGGGGACTTTTATATTTTTTAATGATGTTTTTTTATTCCAAGTGACTCATATAGTCGAACATCGGCAGATATACACTTATCAGTATGGCACCGATAACCAGTCCCATAATAGCGGTCAGGGCCGGTTCGAGCTTTACCATCAAAGCTTTCATTATTCTGTCTATGTCCTTATCGAGAAAATCGGCGCCCCTGTTGAGCATATCCGATAACGTCCCCGCTTCTTCGCCGGATGCGGCCAACTGGTAAATCAACGGCGGAAATATATCGAAGCTTTTCAGAGAGCCTGCGACGGTATTGCCGGCCTGTATGGATTGCTGTAGTTTTTCCGTTATTTCGGAAATCTTCGTATTGTTGACAACATCGTCGGCAACTTCGAGGGCCGCAATAATGGGAACGCCGGCGGAGGTCATCAAAGCGAAGGTGCGGATATAGTTAGAGGCAACAATCATCCGGTTAAGTTTTGACAGAATCGGCATGTTTAGTTTGAATTCGTCCCATCTTGCCTTGAGATGAATTTTTCTTCTCAACAGCCTGAACAATAACAGCACAACGGCGAAGAACAAAAGGATCAACCACCACCGGTCTCTGACTAATATGCTCAAAGTAATCAGGGCCTGTGTCGGCCCGGGCAACGGCACATGCATTTTTTGATAGAGTTTTGCAAATACGGGGATAACGAATATGACTAATGCGGTGATAACCCCCAGACACATAATTCCCACAATTACAGGATAAGCAAAAGCCGACTTGATTTTACGTTTGAAGTCGGCTCTTTTTTCCAGATAAACCGCACTGGCTTCGAGTGTTTCCGAAAGTTTACCGCCGGTCTGTCCCGCTTCGAGCATTCCGAGAAAGAAATCCGAAAAAAGCCCTTTGTATTTTCCGAAAGCGTCTTTCAGGGTCGAGCCTGCCGCGATATTTCGTCTGATTTCGGTTAGTATTGTTTTAAATGAGTGGTTATCCGTTTGCTCTTCGAGCGTTTCCAGGCATCCTGTTATTGACAATCCCGCAGAGCACATACCTGCGAGTTTGAAAGTGAAAGTCACAATTTCATCCTGAGTTATTTTCGCACGTTTTGACGCATCAGTTCTTTTGCGTTTGGCCTTAAGCAGGGTGTCACCCATTTTGGACAGGTCTTTTCGGAGCACGGCGATGCTGTCGATATTTTCGCAAATTCCTGAAAATTTATTCCCGTTGACGTCTTTTGCTATGTATTCGTAAACAGCCATTAATCGGACCTCGTGTCGACGACACGCAATAATTCTTCAAGGCTGGTAACGCCGTTGAGCACCTGCTCAATGCCGTCCTGGCGTAATGTCTTCATGCCCTGGGCAATCGCCTGTTGCTTGATGGCATCGTCACTGTCTGAGTTGATTATCAGTTTGCGAATTTCTCGTGAAACACATAATATTTCATAGAGTGCCCTGCGTCCGCGATAGCCGATGTTATAACAATCTTCGCAACCCTGAGAATGGTACAGTTGAATTTGATTGTCTTTTTTGCCGGGTTTGCCCACCGCTTCCGTCCTCCGCCTTCTGCCCTCCGTCCTCTGTTTTTTACCGCGGGACGTCTTGGTTGACGTTGCGGAATTCATGGCCGGTGTATCCGTTAGAAATCCCAGTTCTTCCGGCGAAGGTGTGTACAATTTTTTACATTTCGGGCAGATCGTCCGAATGAGTCTCTGCGCCACAGTCCCTAAGAGCGAAGAAGCAATGAGAAAGGGAGGTATGCCGATGTTAACCAATCGCGAAATTGCCCCCGCCGCATCGTTTGTGTGCAGCGTGCTCAGAACCAAATGCCCTGTTAGAGCAGCACTGACGGCAATCTCAGCGGTTTCGTAATCTCGAATTTCACCTATCAGCACAATATCCGGGTCCTGCCGTAATATGCTTCGCAAAGCTGAGGCGAATGTTCTTCCTGCAGAGGGTCTGACCTGGACCTGGGTGATTCCGTCAAGACGGTACTCGACGGGATCTTCAACGGTAACGATATTTTTCTCCGGTGTATTGAGCAACTGTAAAATTGCATACAGCGTAGTGGTCTTACCGCTTCCGGTGGGTCCTGTAAGCAATATCATGCCGTAGGGATTCTTTGCAAGGGACCTGAATTTTGTATTGTTGTCGGGTGAGCTTACGATTTTTTCGAGCGACCACCTGTCCACGTTTTTATCCAGAATTCGTATTACGATTTTTTCGCCGCCGACCGCGGGCAGCGACGAAACTCTGAGGTCGTACTTGCAATCATCGTGCGCCATTGCTATGTGGCCGTCCTGAGGTAGGCGACGTTCCGATATATCCATGTCGGCAAGAATTTTAATATGTGATACCACCTCCTGTTGGACCGAAGCCGGAACGTCCAGTGTATTGCGAAGCAGCCCATCGACACGATAGCGAATCCTCGTATCCGGTTCCTGAGGCTCGATATGTATGTCGCTCGCCTTGGCATCGATGGCGCCGGTTATTATCGAATAAACTAATTTTGAGACCGGGTCGTCGGCAATCTGGAACGATTGACTCTCGGATTCGGCGCTGTCCGGCTCTTGGTCACCGTCTCGGCGCTTCAAACGCATAGACGCTATGGCCTGACGCGTGGCGTTTCTTACATCGAAGTGATGTCTTATGGCGCCTCTGATAGCACTTGGTGTGGCCGCCAGGGGAACTACCTTAAAACCCGTTCTTAATTCTATCTGGTCTCTGACGACAAGATTCAGCGGATCGCTCATTGCAACAAGCAGCTTGTTATCGGCTTTTTTTATCGGGATAAGGTTGTGCTGGTTGGCGATCTGCGATGTCACCATGTGGGCTGCTATCGGGTCAACCGTATCGGGGGAGAGGTTGATGAATTCTATCTTATTACCGGTCGCAATGATCCTGGTTAATTGTTCTTCGCTGAGAAGATTTTCCTCTTTGAGTATGCTTATTACGCTTTGCCCGCTTTTTGTGTGCTTCTCGATAACAGCGTTAACGAGCTTCTGGTCGCCAATCTCTTCGCGAAAGGCCGAAATTATCGGGTCCTGCTTTGCCATATAACCATTATCGGCACGAGCTAATAATGACTTAACGTAGGATGAGGATTTGGACGATTCAAAATCGAACATTTTATACTCGATATCAGCCGCCGATGACGACGGCTTCGGCTTGTAAAGATATGGCGTAAAGTGACAGAAGTCTTTCTTTAAGTCGCCCATGTCAAATGCCGATAGATTTGTTCTGTAAAGCAAGGAGTTGATCCCCTATCAGGGAGCCCAAACAGGATTTCTTGAAAAATTAGCCTTATAAATTAGATAAACCATTCAAAAGGACAGAAAAATGGAAGAAACTGTAGCGCGACCCGGGAAGGTAATCGCCATCAAAAAAAGTGATAATATAAAAGCAGCCGCAGAAAAAATGCTGAATGCAAAAATCGGCTGTCTTATTGTAATCGACGAACATGAAAGGTTCGTGGGCCTTATAACAGAGCGAGATGTTGCCAATCGTGTAGCAGTCTCTTCGGAAGACATTGAAAAAACTACGGTTGACCAGATTATGACGGCACGAGTTGTTTCATGTCCTCCCGATACTCCGGCCAGTAAAGCAAGAGAGATTATGACCGCCAACAGGATACGTCATCTGCCGATAGTTGAAAACGAGGAGGTAGTGGGAATTCTCTCGGTTCGGGACCTGATGGCGCAGCAGCTTCTCGAAGACCGTGCCGCCGCAAAAGAAGTAGCGATGTTGTCAAAATGTCTGAAAAGCATTGAGTTGAATGAAGCGGCTAATATAGTTGCTAAAGAAGTTCCAAAGCTTTTTCAGGCCGGCAAATGTGTCTTGTGCCTGTTTAAAAATGGTTCCGATGCGAAAAAAGCCGAGTTGTTAAGTTATAATAATTGTCCATGCCCGGAAGGGAATCTTAAATGTCAGACGCCCGCAGCTTCTGTTTTGCCTGAATCCTTGATGACACAGGCACAATTGAGCGGCAAAGCTGCTGGGGACGAATTGCAATCTGACGAGCAGTTCACCTATGATACTATTCCTGAGGTTTGCCGTCAGCTTGGAGCACAGGGGCCGCGGCTCGTTATCCCTCTGGCTATCGCTGAGCTTGAAAACAATCGTCAAAGCCCCCCAACCGGTTCGATTCTGTTGGGTAAGACGGCAAAGGGAACTTTTGTCGATCCCAAATATACTCCTTCTGGTAACAATAATGAATTGTCCGGATATTTATGTATGTGTGGATTGAAAAACTGGAGTACCGCCAGCAGGGAATTAACCGGTTACAAGGCTAAACTGACAAAAGATATTCTGACTTCGCATCTAACCAACGCCAGCCTATATCAACATGCTCGGCTTACCTCACTCACAGATGCACTCACCGGATTAGGTTCGAGGAAGCTGCTCGAGGACAGACTTCAGGCTGAAGCGTCACGGGCAAAGCGATACAAACGTCCGTTCTCCGTTTCGATAATAGACCTCGATAACTTCAAGACAATCAATGACGTATTGGGACATGCCACAGGGGATGACGCCCTACGGAAACTTGCTGAATGTATGAAGAGCCAAAAGAGAACGCCGGATATATTGGCACGGTACGGAGGCGATGAATTTGTAATATTAATGCCGGAGACAAAAGCCGATGATGCTGTCACACTTTTGGAGCGTATTCGAGCGGAAGTCCAGAAAATTTCGGTGGCTGAGAATATTTCCATGACGATTAGTTGTGGTGTTGCACAAAGTCTGCCGGATAGTAAAGATGGTTCCAGCGAGATAATCCGCAGAGCCGACCTGGCTTTGTATGAGGCGAAAAATGCAGGTCGAAATTGTGTTAAGCTCTGGGATAAAACGATGTCAAAAGCTCTGAATGAGGGCGATATCGAGATTGAAAAAATCAAGAGACTCAAGAGACGTATAGCCGGTCTCTCGGAGCAGGCGGAGAAAATGTTTATTCAAAGCATCTGGGGATTAGTGCAGGCTCTTGAGGCCAAAGACAAATATTCGAGAAAACATTCCGAAAACGTAATGTACTACTCGGTCGGCATTGCTCAGACTATGAATATCTCCCCAAAACAACTGGAAATAATTCGTCGAGCCGCGATGATTCATGATATCGGAAAAATCGGAGTGCCTGATTCGATTCTATCCAATCCAAACAGGCTGACAATGCACGAACGCAGTATTATTGAACAGCATCCGCTCATAGCCGTACGTATCCTGGAAAAGATGAACTTTCTGGAGCAGGAGGTAGCCATCATTCGATGCCATCACGAGAAATGGAATGGTCGGGGCTATCCTGACGGTCTGTCATACGTCTCCATACCGCTCGGTGCTCGTATTTTAACCGTGGCGGATACTTTTGATGCACTGACTTCAAATCGGTCTTATCATAGTTCGCTGTCCGTCGATGAAACAATTAAAATTATAGTCAATTCATCCGGGTATGATTTTGATCCTGAAATTGTTAAAGCTCTGGTTTCTTGGATTGAAACAGTTCGCAGCCAACTGGATAGAGCCGAGCAGCTAACGCCGGAGGACTTACTGAATTCACAGAAAGAAGCCAACCAAAACAATACCGCCGAGACTGTAGCAAATCTGGTTGCTGAAAGTGTTACGGTCTAATAGATCTATTTTACCCGTCACTTTAACAGCAGTTGATTAATATTGCGGATTCGCACTTCGAAAGGCGGGTGCGAAGAAAAGTAACTGCCAAGGATGAATTGACTTTCAGATGAATTTCGTCCGTCGAGACGCCGAAGCAG
>Ga0315537_1000652_pt1 | contig 27451 bp, 19 predicted proteins | sample SalMarSW160270MG_FD_203091 | JGI IMG/M metagenome (GOLD analysis project Ga0315537, IMG submission 203091) | Salt marsh sediment microbial communities from the Plum Island Ecosystem LTER, Massachusetts, United States - Salt Marsh Sediment SW1602-70 ...
ACCACCATTGACAGGGTGCGCGTCCATGCCGTCCAAAATAACATTTCTTTCTTTGAGGCCCTAAGCCAAGCAGAGCATATTGAATCTCTTCCTAAAGCGGCAAAAGCAAAGCTGGCCGTATTTGTCAATATGCTCGAGCAGTTCAAGAAGGATATCACCGGTGAGGTCGCGCCTCTTGCTCAGCGTGTCCTGGTCGAGTCGGGACTGGAAAAATCGCTTAAAGACCAGGGCGACCAGGGTGAAGACGCACTCGAAAATATCAACGAGTTGATAAATGCCGCATCTCAGTACGACCAGTTCACAGAGCAGCCCTTGCTGCTCGATTATCTCCAGCAGATAGCGCTCTTCAGTGATACTGATGCCTATGACGCCGCTGCCGGCCGTGTCGCCCTGATGACTCTGCACGCCGCAAAGGGCCTTGAGTTCGAAACGGTCTTTATTGTCGGTGTCGAACACGGCCTGCTGCCGCACGAAAGGAGCACTGCTAACGATGACCTCAATGAGCTGGAAGAGGAACGCAGGCTATTATTTGTCGGCATAACGCGTGCCAAAGCCCAGCTTCATATAAGTCATGCCCAGTATCGAACGATACGAGGCCAGCAACTTAGAACAATCCCCTCCCAGTTTCTATACGAGCTCGGCCCCGAATTCACCGACCAGACTGATGATGATCAAGATTTTGATGATGATACCGAGCAAACAGAAATTCCAAATTCTTCATTCTCAATTCAAAATTCTAAATTCAAAAAGGGCCAGCTTGTCCGCCACAAAACTTTCGGCCGTGGAATCGTCAAAAACTTCGTGGATATGGGCGAAAACAGCATCGTCGAGGTCGAATTTAGCTCTGGACGAACAAAGTCTCTGATGTTAAAATATGCAAACCTTTCAAAAGTGTAAAATCGTTAAATGGTTGGTAGTTCTAAATGCCTGGAGCCGCCGGAGAGTAAGGCTTCTACAAGATGAATGCCCCATTATCAGAGAACTTGGTAGATAATGAACATCCCAGTAATTTAGTAGGTGCGCAAAAGTTATATACTCTTGTAATTCTTGTAAGTATCATCGTTATTTCATACCTGCCTTTGGTAATTTTTCGTTATGTGTTCGTGGGCGAAGGTTTCAGCAAGAACGACTTAATTTTGCTTTTAGCCCCACTCTTGTCGGCGCTATTAATGATAATTTCTCCCATCGTTGCTGCAAAGGCCAGCCCGAAGTTGGCAGGTTTTGACATAACCTGGATACAAAAGCCTCGCTCCGATATTCTCTGGGGCTTCCTATTGTACCTGATCGTGTTAATTTTGTATTGGTTGATGAAAAAACTGAGTATACCGGTCAACTACAAAGGTTCTGTGATATTCTTTAGTAGCAGCGCTATGTTTCTTAGCGTCCATACCTTTCGCATCGCCTTTATAAGCCCTATCGCGGAGGAAATTTTATGGCGGGGATATGTGCAGGTCCGTCTTTCAAAGCTTTTTGGTCCCTGGACAGCCTTATTTGCACAAGCGATTGCGTTTTCCGCATTACATTTTAGACCCATCGGAGGCTTCTTTTTACTTCTTGTGTATGGTTTGATTTTTGGTTTGTGGCGGCATAGAAAGAAAACCCTGCTACCCATTATTATTACACATGTTATTATAAATTCACTTTTTTGTATTGGACTTTGGTACGATTGGGTTGAGTTAAAAAAAATAAATATCAAAACTGATTACGTGGCGCAATTTGTCGAACTTTCTAAGCCCTCCAATTATGACCCAAATGATAATGCTGCTGTCCATTACAGAAAGGCATTTGAGCTTTCTGTAGATAAGCCTGAGCAACTGAGTAACTCAGATATCAAAGCCTGGCTGGCGAATTTGCCCGAGGAAAAGCAGATTATTCTTCAAAATTGGATATCTTTCAACAGCGCTGCACTTGAACAAATAGAGTTGGGCACTCAAAGGCCGTACTATTGGCCCGGTTATAAAGGGAAGTCAATTTTTACTGTTGGCCTATCCAATCTTAATAAAGCGAGAAATTTGTCATATGTGACTTGCGTACGATCAAAGTTAAATGCACGGGAGGGTAATCTCAAGGCAGCTTTTTCAGATCTGTTGGTGTGCTATAGATTTGGCAGGCATTTTACAGGTCGCAAAACTTTAGTTGAGCAGTTAGTCGGAATGGCTGTTAGCCAACTGGCTTTTGACTCTTGTTTCCAAATTCACGATGAGACAACACCTGATCCGAACTTGTTAAGATATTACCAGCAGGAATTCGCCGAACTTTTCAGCAAGCATAGTTTTGTTATTGATTTCACATCCGAAAAGTTAGCTGCTTATGATAGTATACAGATGACATTTACCGATGATGGCAAGGGTGACGGTTACATACCAAAAGCTTGTATCGAGCAAATTGTAATTCCGCCGGATGCTTTGAAGTTGCTGTTTTCTGATTATACAGAAGGCAAAAAAAGTGACTGGGAAAAACTCCGAAGGAAAGAGACTACCGAACTTGTTGACAAGATTTTTGAATACTATGATAATATTAAGGATAAACCGCCTGCCAGCCTGCGTGAAGAAGGCGAAATTCCGGAAGAAGTTATAAAAGAGATGACCAAGGATAATCCCTTTGTCGACATTCTTGCAGGAACCGAACTCAGAACGATAGAAATTTCTTTCCGTTGTCGAGTTTCAGCCGATGCGTTGGTAACAACGTTTGCCATTTTGCGATATAAAGCTGAGAAAAACAAATTGCCGGAAAATCTTGACCAGCTTATCTCTGCCGGGTATCTTAAGCAGTTGCCGATGGACCCATATAGTGATGGTCCCCTGGTGTACAGGCGGCAGGGCAGTGACTTTATGCTTTACAGTCTGGGCGGAGATTTTGATGATGATGGCGGCGTGCACGGCAAATGGGGCAAATATTCGCAGGGCGGTGACCGGGTTTTCTGGCCTGTGCAGAAACAAGAGGAAAATCGAATAGAATAATGTTCGTAAGGTGTTATTTTCTGTTGGTTTATGTTTTTTATAAAATGCTTAATTAAAAGTAGGAGATTGCGATGGAAAATGAAATGAATCGAAGAGAATTCCTTCAGTTAACAGCAGGGGGATGTGCCTTGTGCCTTGCCGGTATCGGCTGTCAGCAGCAGGTGGTTGCGCCCGCACCGATGACGACAAAGCTTATAAGCCCGGGCTGCAGGAGGTCAAAGGTGAAAGTGGCCAGGATATATATGGGTACAGCCGGCAATGACTATTGGCCCAAACCCAGCCTGGATTTGAAAAAGGAAGTCCGGTTTTACGAATCGGAGTTTGCGAAATTGAAAGACGAATTGTCCGATGTCGAATTCGTTGTAAATAAATTAGTCGGCGCGCCGGCCGAGGTGGCCCAATTCAAAGATAAATTGCAGGATGTAGACGGCATCCTGATAATTCATTTCACGATGCGAACAGGCGGTGTTGTCCAGGAAATCCTCAAAGCACAAAAGCCCACAATGATTTTTGCCGTTCCGTATTCCGGGCATCAATGGGTCGGCTTTGGCGGACTGCGCAAGCAGCCCCTGGGAGCTAAAATGGAATGTATGCTCACAAAGGATTATAACCAACTGGCCGCCGCCATAAGACCTTTCCGTGCTATTCATCATCTAAGAGAGGCAAAGATACTTAATGTCACCACGAGTTCTTTTGATGCGTATGCTAACAGTGTGAAAGATAAGTTTGGAACGGAGATAAAACAGATAGGCCTCCAGCGCGTCGTTGATACCTATAAAGCCATTGACAATAACAAGGCCGAAGCTGAGACGCGAAGATGGATCAAAGGGGCTGAGAAGGTTGTGGAGCCTTCCAGAGAAAACATATTCAAATCCTGCAAAATGGCACTGGCTCTTGAAAAGTTGTTAGAAGATGAAAATGCGACCGTTATGACTGTTGATTGTTATGGTACTATGTTCCGTCCACTTTGCCAGTCTTATGCCTATCCCTGTGTAGGTTTTACCAGATTGAATAACATGGGCCTGGGCGGCATTTGCGAATCGGACCTGCAGTCCGCAATGACGTACATTATTTACCAGGGTTTGGTTGGAAGGCCCGGCTTTATCAGCGACCCTACGGTGGATGAATCAAATAACAGCATAATTCTCGCTCACTGCATGGGAACAACAAAAATGGACGGCCCCGATGGGCCGGCCGCTCCGTACAAGTTACGCACCGTTATGGAACGCCGAGAAGGCGTCGTCCCACAGGTGAAAATGCGGCTTGGACAAAAAGTAACGCAGGCCAAACTCATTGGAACAGACCTCTTGCTCTATTTCACAGGCCAGATTATTGATACGCCGGTCTCACTTGAGCATGACAGGGGCTGTCGTACCAAGATTGCCGTTAAGGTGGACGGCGATGTGACAAACTTATGGAAAAACTGGTCACATGGATTGCACCGCGTCACATGCTATGGAGATATCGCCAGGGAGCTTCAGTATTTTTGCAGATTTAAGGAAATTGAATTGATAGATGAAGTGACAGGAAAAAGTGCATTGGCTTGACCATATGACAAATATATCTGAGTAAAGTTTTTTCATGATGTTCTTGAGTCAAAAGCATTGAGGGTGGTTATTTTGAGGCTAAAGGCACAGCCGGGATCAGGTTGTGCCTTTTGTTTTAGGTATTGAGTGGTAAAAAGGACTTTGGTAAAATGCTGTCAATTGACATTAGGCTTTTCAAAACTCATTTGAAAGGAGGACATTATGAATCGCCGTGATTTTCTAAAAGCCGCAGGTTTGGGCGCCGCCTCGCTGGCAATATCCCCGTCTATACTTTCCGCCGAGCAGGGGTCCGCAGAACAAATTCTCGACGGGGCTGATGCCCGCATTGAAAAGCACCGCAAGGCCGATGTGGATTTGAGGCTTCTTGGCCCAGACGGCAAGCCCCTTAATGCTTCCTCGGCCGTGGACATCAGCCAGACCCGACACAAATTCCTCTTCGGATGCAACATCTTCAAGTTAAAACGGTGCAGAACACCCGAGAACAACGCCGCATACGAGAAACACTTCGCTGCGATGCTAAATTTCGCAACCTTACCTTTCTATTGGTGGAATTACGAACGACAGCAGGGCAAACCCGATGATGCCCGTACTGATGAGATTGTTCGCTGGTGCAAAGCCAACAATGTAACTACCAAGGGCCACCCCCTCGCCTGGAACTGGGGCGAACAGAAATGGCTGCCCGACGAGCCCGAAGAGGCTATGAAGCTTCAGTTCAAACGAATCGAGCGTTGCGTTAGCCGGTTCAAAGGCGATATCGATATCTGGGACGTCGTCAACGAGGCCACGCACTACAACCGGCCTCATGCCAAAGAAAATGTTCCGAAATTGACAGAGGCCATTCGAAGAATGGGAGTCGGAGCATACGTCTGCCAGGCATTCAAAACAGCACGCAAGGCCAACCCCAACGCTACGCTTCTCATCAACGACTATCGAACCGACTCGGCTTATCCCGACAATGTCATTTCCAAGCTCGTCGATGATGATGGCAAACCGCTTTATGATGTCATCGGCATCCAGTCGCACATGCACGGAGGCTGCTGGCCGGTCAAAAACGCATGGGAAGTCTGCCAGCGATTTGCGAAATTCGGAAAGCCGCTTCATTTCACCGAGACTACAATCGTTTCCGGCCCCAGAAAAGACCAGGGCTGGAACACCACACCGGAGGGCGAGAAACTTCAGACCGAGAAAGTGCAAGAGTTCTATACGGTTCTCTTTTCGCATCCTGCCGTCGAAGCTATCACTTGGTGGGACTTCACCGACCAGGGCGCATGGCAGCGAGCACCGGCCGGATTCCTCCGCAAAGATATGACGCCCAAGCCCGCTTATGAGAAATTGCAAAGCCTCATAAAGGATAAATGGTGGACGAATACCAAAGTAACGCTTGCAGCCGAAGGTAGAGCACGCTTCCGAGGCTTCCTCGGTCAATACAAAGTCACCGCACGCATTGCCGGCCGCCAACTGACCGGCACCTTCTCGTTTGATAAGAGTACGAAGGGTACGGTTGATGTCCGGTTGGGTTGAGGGTGATGCGCAAAAAGTAAAACGTCTCTGGTTTTAGATGCAAAGTGATTGAGCAGATATCGTCTCGCCGCAAAATTTTGGATTGCCTATGAACCTTGGCAGGTTATAATGCAAAGGCGATTGATAGCTCCGGTCATTTACCCGGACGTGGATTTGGAATAATGGTCATAAGACATTGTTTTTAAGACAGTTATGTATTTCACAGAACAGTTTACATTTAAGGAGGATTCACAATGCAGAATAGTAAAACCAGTACCAAATCCGGTTGTCCCCTCTCGCTGAATCGCCGCAGCTTCCTGGCAGCCACGGGCGCCCTGGCCGCGGCTACGAAGATGGGCCTGCTCGACTTCACCTCATCGCTGTTTGCTGCCGAGTCCGGGTCTGCCAAAAAGCCGCGTATCCGTGCTGTGTTTATTCGCCCGAACGTTGACAAATACTGGATGGGCTGGCCTGGCGCCCAATACGACATCAAAGCACGTCAGAAACAATACACAGAAATACTCAACGAAGCCGCCGAAAAATTTGGCGTCAACCTGCAGGTAACCAAAGAGCCTCTACATACTGATGAGCTCGTCAGCGCACTCCTCGAGGAAGTCAAAAACACACCCCCGGATGGGCTAATAGTTATCAGCATGTGCCTCCACCATACAGGCTTCAGCTCTTGGAGCAAAACCAACAACATTGCCAAGAATCGCGGCAATATTCCGACGATTGTTTTCAGCCCAATGGGAACTTCTTTCACCGGCGACCTCCAGGCAACCCGCAATATCCCCGGTGTCTTTGTTGCTGCAACCCAGGACCTCGACTGGCTTAGCTTTGGCCTGAAAATGCTCAGCACCATCTACAAGATGAAGAACACACGCATCTGCATCGTCGCAGGCAACAAGACCGAGGACCGTCCCCTCGACGTCATCGGCACGACCCTGCACTACATCCCCGGCAAACGCTTCCTTGATGAGTTCAAGAAGGTTCAGTTGACCGATGAGGTGCGAGCCATGACCGACTACTATGCCAGGAACGCTAAGAAGATTGTCGAGCCTAAAAAGCAAGACATCCTCGACGCTGCGAAGAACTACGTCGTCTGCCGTCGTCTTATGGCTGCCGAGAACTGCCAGGGCTTCTCGATGGATTGCCTTGGCCCCGTTAGCAGCCGCCAGATTCAGCCGCCCTGCATGGCTTTTTCACGCTTGCGCGATGAGGGTGGGCTTGGCACCTGCGAGGCCGACTGGAACGCTGCTATCTCCACCCGGCTGACGGACCTTCTCTTCAACCGACCCGGCTTTATGCAGGACCCTGCGCCCAATACTGTCAAAAACACCCTGATGGGCGCCCACTGCACCTGCGCCACCAGGCTCGATGGTTTTGACAAGCCGCCAGCGCCTTTCATCCTGCGCACGCACTCTGAGTCCAATATCGGAGTTGCAATGCAGGTACTCTGGCGCGAAGGCCAGAAGATTACCATTATGAAATTCCAGGGCCCGGAGACTATCATTCTCGGCACAGGTCGTGTCCTTCGCAACATTGATACGCCGCCTGCCGGCGGCTGCCGAACTTCTGTCGAGATTGAACTGGACGATGTGGCTGACGCACGCGACACCAAGGGTTTCCACCAGTTGTTTATATATGGAAACCTGGAGCTGCCTTTCAAGGCATACTGCCAGCTCGCCGGTATCAAGGTTGTACACATCTGACGACGAAGGTGTGTGTTTGTCGCGGGCTGGTACGAAGTGGTTTAGCTTTACATGCAGCTTACAGAGTCAAACGATGACAAATTGGCTCAGTGGGTCCTGACAGACATAGCCGATGGAGAGCGCGGCCATGCCTACTTTTGGGTGCTCAGAGGTGATAGCCATTTCCATATTTTCGCTCTTTGCTTATAATCGCCGATATTCTTTTGGAAACCAGGGTAATTTTTTTGAATCTGGCCAACAACCGAATATCCCAGCATCATAAAGCCCAGAGGACCAAAGTCGTCCGGGACATCAATATAATACTTCCTTTCTGTGGGAATAGGCTCTAGCATTTGTTCAAAGACCTCTTTTTCTTCTTTGCTTAAGCCTAAGGCAATATAAAGTTCTTTATTGGCGTCATTAATCGCAGCTCCATGCATGTAGTTCGTAAGATGTGTGGACATAGAGCCTATACATCTTCCAATATTTTCTCCTCTTAGTTTCCAGTCGACCATCTCTGCGACCTCGGGCATGCTGTCTGTGAATATGACGGAGAATGCTTTGAATTGACCATACCCGCCTTCGGGTTCTTCCAGTGATTCAACCACTTGCCTTATTTCTGACAAGTTTTCATTCGTTACTGCCTGAATCATCGAACCATAGGTGGATGTGTTGATAGTTGGGGGCTCTTGTAACGCTGAAATAAATTTTGCGTTTATCCTGTCGCCGAATTCCTCCACGAGCTCTGATTTATCATTACATAATATTGCATTAACCCGCAGCTTTTTATCCAAATCCAAAGCATAGCGGGCGATAGGCACTACTTGTCGCGATCCGGTGGCAGAGACAATCGTAACATCCTCGAGTATATTTTTCTTTGCGTCTATTTCAGATTGTGCCAGAACTTCCTTTGCATGAGAGAAACTCCTGTCCGCAAAGCGATATATAATCCTGCCTGCCAACAACCCGGTCTGGCTTCCCACCACAAGGGTGTTGGTGCTTTTCGGAAGTTCGAACGTAGGATTTTTATTCTCTTCAAAGAAGTCCAGCGCCTTTTTTACATAATAGTTCAGTGTCTCAATTTTTTCCGTCATAATCTTCAACTTAATTCATAGAACTCGGTTTTTTCCATTTAAACTTACTTCAGCCTGGGCTTTAGGCAACTGCCGTATTAAAATAAAAAAATTAACCATGTCAATTAAAAACTTCCTTTGATGACGATTACTTCTATACTTTATCTTCATAAGATAAGCAGGGCGATTAAAAAACCGGTTATAAATATAAAGAGTAGGCAAAGGATATTCGTTCAAAAACAGAAATTGATAAAAACTACATGGTTTGATAGAATGTCTCGTATCTGATTGTTTGGTAGTTTAAGGGCTCTGGCGATGGACTATGCAGTAATAATGGCAGGGGGCTCCGGTAAAAGATTATGGCCCTTAAGCCGGGAAAAACGACCCAAACAGGTCTTGAAACTGCTCGACGGGCAAACGCTGCTTCGGTGTTGTTTTGAGCGACTTTCACCCATATTTGATGCGAGAAACATAATAATTCTCACGAACGCCGGCTACGCAGACCTCGTCCGTGAAAACCTGCCCGAATTGCCCTTTAATAACGTCATTGCTGAGCCCGCAATGAGAGATACCGCCGGGACTATAGGTTTGGCTGCCGCTATCCTGACCAAATATGACCCCGATGCAACGATTGCTGTACTTACAGCTGACCAGGTAATAGAGCCTGCTGATGTTTTTCAGCAGGCTCTAAAAGATGCGATTGCCTTTGTGAATAACAATCCGGCCAATATGGTCACTTTTGGAATCCAGCCCACCTTCCCGAGTACCCAGCTTGGTTATATAAAGTGTGCTGATGCCAAAAAATACCCCGACTGTAAAAACGAAATATATGAGGTCGATGCGTTCAAGGAAAAGCCGGACGAAAAAACCGCAAAACAATATTTCGATGCCGGCCAATATTTTTGGAACTCCGGTATGTTCGTCTGGAAAGCAAAAACAATCCTGGCCAATCTGGAAAAGTTCCTGCCCGAAGCGACTGAACCGCTCAGGAAAATTCAAACAGATTGGGACGGCCCGAATCAGCAAAAATCCCTCCAGGAGTGGTACATAAAATTACCCAAAATCAGCATCGATTACGCCGTTATGGAAAAGGCCGAGCAGGTTTACGCCATAAAGTTGGACTGTCGCTGGCTCGACATGGGCTCTTTCGCTGCTCTCCCCGACATTATCAGTTCAGATAAGGATAATAACATCGTTGTCGCCGGCTCCAGCGAGCTGCTTGATTGTAAAAACTCCATCTTTATCACCGAAGATAAAGGTCATCTAATCGCCGCTATTGGCCTGGAAAATATTGTCGTAGCCCATAGCCCTGACGCAACACTCATTTGTCATCTTGACCAGACTCACAGACTAAAGGAGCTGCTTGAGTTGATAAACCGGCATCACGGCGAAAAGTTTCTCTGATTAAAAGCGAGCGACACGATACTGATAGGTTGGTCTCTTTCGGGTAGATACGCAAAACGAAAAATGAGATATTTGGCAATAGATTATGGAAATAAACGCACGGGACTGGCAATCTGTGATGCCGAGGAAACAATTGTTTCTCCGCTCAAAGTAATCCACGGCCAAAAAGAGTTGCTGAGAAAGATTAAGGATATAGTCGATGCCGAAAATATAGAAGCCATTGTGCTTGGCCTGCCTTTGAATATGGATGACTCGCAGGGCCCACAGGTAAAGCTCGTCTTCAAATTCGCGGACCGATTAAAAGCTCATATCGACATCCCGCTGTACTTCCAGGATGAGCGGTTGAGCACTTTCAGCGCCGAGGAAAAGCTTGCTGCAGCCGATTTTACAAGAGGAAAGAAGAAAAAACGTCTCGATGCCGTCGCCGCCGCGGAAATCCTTGAGGCCTTCCTGGAACAAAAACACCCGCAATAAATCACCCTTCTCTTCGCATGGCAGTATTTTTCGCTCAATTTATTGAGTGCTCTTTATAACGCAGCAACCCACCCCCCGTCAACGTACAGTATCTGCCCGGTCACAAAGTCGCTGGCGCTTGATGCAAGGAAGACCGCCGTGCCGGCGATATCTTCAGGTTGTCCCCACCTCTCAATTGGTGTTCTTGAAAGCACCCATTTGTTAAAATCTTTGTCGGCCTGAAGTTTTGCGGTGAGGTCCGTAGCGATGAAGCCCGGCCCAATAGCGTTGACATTGATATGGTATTTTGCCCACTCCACAGCCAGAGACCGTGTCACCATCAGCAAACCGCCTTTACTGGCTGCGTATGCTGTTGTCGTAGGCCGGGCCCCGTGACACATCAGCGAGCCGATATTGATAATCTTACCGCTTTTACAGACCTGCTTTCGGTGCCGGCAAAACGCCTGCGAAACCGCAAACACAGCGGTCATATTCACTTCGACAATCCGGTTCCACGTCTCCAGTTCTACATCTTCAGCCGCCCCTCGTGCTGTCGTCCCGGCACAGTTGACCAGAATATCTATCTCTTGAGTTTCGGATATTATGTTCTCGAAAAGCTTCTCAATTCCCTTTGTGTTTCCCAGGTCGAATGAGAAAATCCACACCTTATTACCGCTGCATTCCTGAATTTGCTCCTTGGCCGCCTGAAGCCGGCTCTCGTTACGAGCTATTATCGCAATTTCCGCCCCGTGCCTTGCCATCGCTTTTGCAACTGCAAGCCCGATACCTCTGCTGCCCCCGGTAACTAAGGCCGTTTTACCTGATAAGCTGAAAAGTCCTTTATCCATATACTAATAGTAAATCAGAAATACTGTTTTGGCCAGACTTTTATGCCACTGTGGGAAGAGCAGCCCTCGAAGTCCGCCACAAGCCGAGAACCGCAATCGCTAACTCAGCTCACACTATGTTCTGCCTGAGATTTGGTTCTTTCTGCCATTGCCTTCATCGCCGCGCACTGGATATTTTTCTCGTAAATGTTGCCCTTGTTAATCGTGTAGAAATTGAGTGCTTTGCTGTCTACGGCAGCAACTTGTTCTCTGCGAATCAGCTCATTAAAAGCGAGCTTCCGCATCGTCACATCCTTTTTATTTTTACCTTTCGTCTTCTCAACTATGCTCAACAGGAAATCCAGCTCTAATATTTCCATACCGCCGGCCAAATCCTTTTTCTCTGTCTTTCTAATCTGCTTCCTGCCGCCTGGGGTCTCAGCAGCTTCGAAATCGAACGTTGGTTCTTTGATGATAGTTTTTGGCTGCTCTGTTTTTAAGAATTTTTCGACGTACTTGTCTTTCAGCTCTTTGAAAGCTTCGATTTGCCTTTTGCGCTGACTGGCTGACCTGATGGCGCCTTCAGGCCGGTGTTGCTCCTGTGCTTTTAACCTTTTGGCCCTTGTTTTGATAAGGCTGCCAATCCCAACAACGACCCCCAGAATGATAAGCACAAGTAATTTTATCCAGAAAGTGCCCTCCTCGTCCATATTGTTGTTGGCGGCCAGAATTATTTCCGCTAAAGAACTGTTCATAGTTCCTTGTAAACCGGATTTTGAGCTTGGAATGTACCTGTGGTCGAATCAGTCAAACCAAGGCCCTTGGCGTTCTGCAAGAACTTGAAAACTCTGCCAAAATCAAGATGCTGTTGAGCCTCCTTGCTCTGTCACTTTCTTAGCTTTTGCGAGTCGTTCTTTCTGTCAGCTTCTTCATTGCCTCGCACTGGATATTTTTACCGTAGAGATGGTCCTCATCAACAGTGTAAACCTTCAGCGAATTGCTGTCTATCGCGTCCACTTCTTCCCTGCGAATCAACTCATTAAAAACGAGTTTGCGCATAGTTACGTCGTTTTTATCATCGCCTTTGGTATTCTCAACAACGCTCAGCAGGAAATCCATCTCTAACATTTCCATACCACCGCCGAGGTCTCTGTCTGATTTAACCCCAGCCACGTCTTTACCTGGGCCTCGAACCTCCACAACTTTACCCGGCCCCGTTCTTTTTGTCTCGGTTTTCTTATCGTCTGAATTCCAAGCCATTTTATGAACCTCCATTATTCAACATGATTCCTTGATTCCCGAAATTTTTCTAACACCCTCTTAACATACTAAGACAAATCGTCTAAAACAAACCAGATTATATACTTATTCTCTCACTCAGCCAAGTAAAACCCTCCGAAAAATTTATATTTCATCCCATGTAGATGTTTACCGGGTCTTTTTTAGTCTTTAGCTCCTTGGGGCATTATGTTTAGTCTCTTGATTTATTCTGGGATTATACCTCTTTCGTTTTCCATCCGCCATTGGTCTTGGGTTATTAGCCTTCAATGACTGTCTCCCTTGTTCGTTTTTCGGAGAAAATATAGCAAACCGAAGCTAAAATCGAGAAGTCGAACTTACCAAAAATTTTGAAAAAAATTAGAAAATGACTTGAAATGCCCAAACAAATGTTTTAAACTATCGTATGAAACGATTGTTTGGGAGCCTAAAATGGCGATTTCAGGTGAAAAACAAGGAAATTCCGGTTCCGATAAATCTGTTCAGGACAGATTGCTTGATTCCGCTGAACAGCTTTTCTCCGAGCAAGGTTTTGAAGGCGCGAGTGTACGCGATATTGCATCTGCTGCTGGCTGCAATGTAGCGGCTATTAACTACTATTTTGGCGGCAAAGACAAGCTGTACACTGAGGTTTGGCGACGGCACTTAAAACAAATGCGCGATTCCCGTCTGCAAAGCATTGAAAAAGTGATGTATGAAAGTGGCGGCAAGCCGTCTTTGGAGGACCTGCTAAGGTCGTTCGCAAACGCATTTATTGGGCCGTTCAGGGATGAAAAAAGGTCCCGTCGGTTTATGAACCTTATGGCCCGTGAGATGATCGACCAACGCTTACCTGTTAATATGTTCGTTGATGAAGTCATCAAGCCTACTATGGGAGCAGTGCAGGGAGCCTTGTTAAAGACCTGTCCGGGCCTGGAAGAGTCGAGGATTCCGCTTTTAATAGTTTTACTCGAAGGCCAATTAATGCATGTTGCACATGTAAAATCTATGTTTGACAAGACCGAATTAGTGGAAATGTCGGCTTTCGACCTAAGTGAGGCGGTTGACAACATTGTCAAATTTTCCGCCGCCGGGATTCGCGCTTGTGCCGAAGGAAATATGCAATGACAGGTCGATTGGCACTAATGTTGGTTGTGCCATTATGACCTGCTAACTTTAATGGGCTGAAGATATGAATATAACCAGACAAAAAGTCATTCGGTTTAGCTTTGGAGTGATGGCAGCGCTGCTGCTGGCCGGCTGTGTCAGCAGTGAGCAATTTTATGAAGATGTTAGTCTATCCAGAAAGGCTGCGTACCGGCAATGGAAGAATCGCAAACAGGGCGAGGAGCGGACTCAGACGTATATAAGCGGCAACTTAAATATCGAGGATTGTTTAAGGCTTGCTTTAAGCAACAATAAGGTTTTGCAGCGCGTCTTACAGGAAAAAGAAATTGCCCGTGGAGAACAGTTGAAATCCTATTCGGCAATTTTGCCCGCTGTAGGTTTTTCGGGCCAGTACACTCGACTCGACAAAGTTGCGTCTTTAGGGCCAATAACATTTGGTGACGTGGACAACTATAGCGTAGGTCTTAGGGTTACTCAGCCGGTCTTTGCCGGTGGGGCGATAAGGGCGAAGCTGAACGCCGGAAAATTGTTTTCCCTCCTCGCCGACGAGACCGTTCGAGCGGCGGTTCAGGACTTGATTTATACAGCGACTCATGCCTATTACGATGTGCTGCTTAATCAGCACCTCAGTCAAATCAGTGCCGATGCTGTTCGCTCTGCTCAGGCCCATCTTGATAGTGTTAAACAAAAAAGGCAGGGCGGTGTTGCTTCTGAATTCGATGTTTTACGGGCTGAAGTGGAATTATCAAACTTCCAGGCTGAATTGATACAAAACAAAAATGCCATCAATGTCGCAAAAGCCAGGCTGCTTAAGGCGATGGGTGTTTCACAGGATAGTGACTTTAAGCTTTCGACCGAGCTGACTTATATTCCTTTGGAAATAGAAATGGACAAGGCCGTTGAAGCTGCTTATCGCAATCGTCCGGATTTATTTGGCCGCCAGTTTGACATAAAGTTGCAGAAGGAATTGCTTAACATTGCCCGGAGTCGATATTGGCCGACTGTCAGTGGCTATTATGCCAATACCTGGTCGGAGCCTGACCCGCATAACAGGACAATGGTTGAATGGGGCAAGGCTTGGGAGGCCGGCCTTACCGGGACACTGCCCATATTTGACGGCTTGTCTCGTGAAGGTGAGATTATCACACAAAAAGCGCGGCTGAAACAGGCCCAGATAGATTTAATCGATGCTGAAGAGACCGCTTTGTTTGAATTGACCAAGGCGCAATTGAGTATCGAGAATGCGAAGGAGTTTGTCGAATCGCAGCGATTAAATCGAACTCGCGCGGAGGAAGGATTGAGGCTGGCAGAAGTCGGTTATAAAGAGGGCGCTAATACGCAGGTTGAGATGATTGACGCTCAGGCTGCTTTGACGACAGCAAAGGTATACTATTACCAGGCTATATACTCGCACATAATTGCCAAATTGGATTTGCAGAAAGCGATGGGGACCCTGGCCGCGTTCGAAGCTGCTGAACCCAAAGTCCAGGCGGAGAATGACGAATCAAGCATTGCCGAAGAAAAGGCTTCAACGGCATTTGTTAAGGTAGAACTGGAGCGGACAAAATGAAAAATGTTAGAAGGATTATATATTGGATAGCAGCGGTGGTATTGGTTCTTATTACCTTTTGGTTTGGGTATATGCGCAAGTCCGCGGGAATTACAGAGAAGAAGAAAATTGTTCCGGTCGAGATTGAAACTGTAAGCACCGGCCCGATAGAGGAAACGATAGAGATGACCGGCTGGATAAAGGCCAACCATGTTGTCGATGTAGCTTCCAAAGTGGCAGGAAGAATCGAGTCTTTGCACGTTCTCTCGGAGGCTGGTGATTTAATTCCTGTTGAAGAGGGTGTCTCGGTCAAAAAGGGACAACAGGTTGCCGTTATAGACCATGACGTTTATCTGGCGCAGGTGGCTGCTGCCGGGGCCAGTGTGAAAGCCGGCGAGGTGGAGCTTAATGATGCGGAGCGTGAAAAGAAGCGTATCGTTGCCTTATTTGAAGGCGGCTCATCTACCGAGCAGAGCAGAGACAAAGCAATAACTGCAGCGGAACTGGCGACGGCAAGGTTGGCGCTGGCCAAGTCTAATTTGGAACTTGCGCAAATAAATCTGCGTGAATCAACCATTACCTCTCCCATTGATGGGATAATTACCACAAAACATATTGACCAGGGGAATATGATTAGGACAGGCGACCGGATTGTTACTGTTGCCGATATGGAAACGGTGAAGGTAATTGTTGCTGTTGCGGAAAAATATGGGGCCGCAGTTACTGTCGGGACGCCTGTGAAAATCCGAGTCGACGCATTTCCGGAAAGAGTGTTTGATAATAAGGTATATTCAATCTATCCGGCTCTTGATGCACTTACCCACACGATGCAGGTTGAGATACGTCTCAAGAATGATGAATTGCTGATGAAACCCGGCATGTTTGCAAGGGTGACTTTAATTACAAAACGCAAAGATGATGTGGTTGTTATACTCCGAGATGTTGTTCTTGGCGGCAAGGTTGACAAGCCTTACGTATATGTAGTGGATTCCAGCGAAACGGAGGCAGACAACCCCGTGAAAGTGGAACCGGTTGCCCGAAAGCGTTTCGTTGAGATTGGTATAAAGCAGGCCGACAAATATGAAATAACAGAGGGTCTCAAGGCAGGACAGACGCTTGTCGTTAATGGGATGAATTATTTGGCCGACGGCATGAGTGTCGAGATTGTACGAATAGAGGATATCAAATGAAGCTTGCACAATTATCCGTAAACAGGCCGGTAACCACCTTGATGATATTTGTCGCCATCGTGGTTTTAGGTCTCGTGTCGATGTCGATGCTGGGATTGGACTTGATGCCGGAGCTGGAAATACCGTCTGTTTCGGTTATGACTGCGTACACGGGGGCAGGCCCGGAAGAAGTGGAGACACTGATAACTGAGCCGATGGAGGATACACTCAGTACCATCTCCGGAGTTGATGAAGTAATTTCAGTCTCCAAAGAGGGATTGTCGGCGGTAACGTTGAGATTTGAGTGGGGCGAGAAAATTGATGAAAGTATCAACGATGTCCGTGAAAAGATTGATATGATTAGGGAGCGACTGCCCGAAGAAGCTGAAAATCCCGTTATTTTCAAGTTCGACCTTTCAATGATGCCGATTTTGATTATTGCGATTACGGCAGAGGACAGTTATCCGAACCTGCAGGATATAGTTGATGACGAGATAGTTGACCCTATGAAACGCGTTAAAGGAGTTGCTTCGGCTACAGCAGGTGGTGGTTTGGTCCGCCAGGTTCGCGTTGATATCGACCGTGACAGGCTGGCGGCTATGAATTTATCGATTGCGCAGGTAAATTCAGCCCTTGCCGCTCAAAACATCAGCACTCCCGGCGGAAACATAAAGACCGGTTACAAGGACTATCTCTTGCGAACACCTGAGGAATTTTCCAGTCCGGAAGAGGTTGCGGAAGTTGTTGTTGCTCGGCGAAACGGCATACCTGTAAAGTTAAAAGACATTGCCGACGTAAGAGATTTCTTCAAAGAACAAACCTATGAAGTGAGAATGGACCGTCAAAAGGCAATGGCTGTCTTTGTTCAAAAGCAAAGTGGGGAAAATACCGTCGATGTAGCGCGGGCGGTCATAGAGAAACTTCAGCAGATAAAGGGGAATTTGCCGCCGGATGTTAAAGCGAATATCGTTTTCGATAATTCCGATTTTATTTTGGCCTCCGTAGCCAATTTACGAAATACGGTTTTTTGGGCTGTGTTTTTTGTCTTTATGGTGCTTCTTTTTTTCCTCAGAGACCTTAGGGCTGCCATTATAGTTGCTGTCGCAATTCCCACGTCGCTGATTATTACCTTTCTGTTAATGTGGTTGGCCGATTATACGATTAATACCGATTCGCTGGCCAGTGTCGCCGTTGCGGTTGGGCTGGTCGTTGATAACGCTATTGTTGTCGTTGACAACATAAATCGACATCGAAGTAAAGGGCAGAGGCCGAAGGAAGGTGCCATTTTTGGGGCCAACGAAGTAGGAGTGGCTGTTGTTGCCTCAACACTGACGACAATTTCCATTTTTGCTCCCATTATCTTTGTCGGCGGTATTACTGCTATCATATTCGGACAATTCGCTGCCATTGTTACAATGGCTTTGGTTGCTTCGCTGTTTACGGCTCTTATGCTTGTTCCGATGCTCTGTTCAAAATTTCTGGTTGTGCGCAATCCAGGCTCATCAAAGTCAATATTGGACTTGTTTTTCAATCTGGGTGAGAAAGTTTTAACGAAAACCGAAAACTTGTACATAAAGTTTCTGGACTGGTCACTGGTGAATCGAAAAACGGTTTTTATTTCATGTGCCCTTTTCTTTGTCTGGAGTATCGGGATTGTCGGTTTTATTGGCACTGAATTTTTCCCTGAACAGGACCAGAATCGGTTGTCGGCAGATTATGAATTGCCCATCGGAACGCGTTATGAGCGTACCGGAGTCGTAGCACAGCAGTTGCAGACTATATTGGAAAATGATGTTCCGGAGAGGCAGCACAGTTTCATACGTTGGGGTGTCTTTGGTGGTGGCGGTTCGCACTATGCTACGGAGGAGGAGAGTTATAAAGGTATCCTGTATGTCAGATTGAAACCTAAAAAGCAGCGCGACGCCTCGCCAAATGACTTGATAAAACGACTTCGCAGTATCACAGGCAGGATACCGGGAGTTACTATTCGCTATAGTGCCGAGGACCCGCTTGAAGCAATGATGTTTGGTGCCGGCGGGAAACTGGCTGTCGAACTTTACGGCCATGATATGGATGAAGCCAGGGTGTACGCCGAGGCTGTTAAGGCGGCAATGGAAAAGGTTGAAGGCGTCGAGGATGTGCAGATCAGCCGAAAGGAAGAAAAGCCGGAGGTTAAAGTAATTATTGACAGGGAAAAGGCATCTAAGTTCGGGCTTGATGTCAGGACTATTGGTAAGCAGATTGAGACTTTTTTTGCAGGAACTACCGCAACCAGATACCGCGAAAGCGGAGATGAATATGATGTAGAAGTTCGACTCCAGGCTCAGGATAGAGACAGGCTCGAAGACTTGCGGGATGCGTCTATTGGTTTGCCTGATGGTGAGCAGATTAGCCTGGCTAATATTGCCGATGTCGAACACGGTCTGGGACCGACCAAGATTGAACGAAAAGACCAGGAACGTTATATTACGGTTTCCGCTCAGATCGCCGGAAGAGACCTTGGCTCAGTGGCCAATGACGTTAGAAAAGCGATTGATAAGATTCCCGCACCGCTGGGTTTTAGTTATAAGGTTGCAGGTGCTGAAAAAGAAAAGAGGGAAGCGTTCAGACTGTTGCTGATAGCGGTGGGTTTGGGAATGGTTCTGGTTTACATGGTAATGGCTTCGCAGTTTGAATCCTTCAGGGACCCCTTTGTTATTTTCTTCTCGATACCCTTTGGTATTGTCGGCGTAATTATCGCATTAGCACTGACTGGGCTGGCGATGAGTGTTGTTGGTTTTCTTGCGATGATTATGCTTGTCGGAATTGTAGTCAATGATGGGATTGTTCTTATTAGTTATATAGGGATACTGCGGCGGCGAGGATTTGATGTTTATTCGGCAATTGTCGAAGGAGGACGCAGCAGGATGCGACCTGTGATATGTACCAGCGCCACTACAATGCTGGCGATGATGCCTCTTGCTCTCTCAAGAGGTGAGGGGTCTGAAATTTGGGTGCCGTTTGCCGTGACGGTTATTGGGGGGCTGTTTGTTGGGACTATTATTACCTTGGTTTTGATGCCGACTCTTTACAGTGTGTTTGAAGGTTTTAGGGCTTCGCAGGTAAAAGGATAAGTATGAAGGCTGTTTTGATTGTGCACAATGTGGCGATAGATGAGGAAGTGAACGAAATTCTGAAGTCTGTCGGAATTAGTTGCTATACAAAATTCACGAATGTCTTGGGTAAGGGCCAGTTAAGCGAGCCGCATTTGAGCACGGATGTGTGGCCCGGGATAAATTACGGCACCTTTGTTGTTACCGAACCTGTCAAGGCCAAAGAGGTTATGGAAAATGTCCGCCGCATGCGAGGGAAGCTGGGTTCGGAAGGACTAAAGGCGTTTATGTGGAAGATTGATGATATTACTGAGTAAGGCTTGCTCTGTAACTTGTTTTGCGGCTGAAAGTTAACGAATAATATAAAATTCTTTGCTTTCACCAAAATTTTTCTGGCCAAGCCAACTCCAAAAGCACATAATAGGCTTGATATGCTCTTACGCGATTAGAGTGTTTTTTGCTGTTTGTGGCAAAATACAATGCAGGGAAAGGGGGTAAAGGAATGAAGGCCCCTGCACATTATGAGCCGAATCTTGAAATTGCTTCCGACTCTGAGCACCTTGCGGCCAGAGGCCTTGAGATTTTTGTTGATGAAGCTCAAAACGCGATAAAGGCCAAAGACGTTTTTCATGTGGCAATATCCGGTGGCCATACACCCAAGCAGTTTTTTGAACTCTTGGGCGAGGCGCCGAAAGCAACATCTCTGCCCTGGGAAAAAGTTCACTTGTTTTGGGTAGACGAGCGATATGTGCCTCCCGATTCGCAGTGGAGCAATTACAAGCTCGCCGCCGACACCTTTTTACCTAAAGTCGCCATTCCACAAGACAACGTTCACAGAATTCCGACTGAGTTCGATGATTTTAACGTTGCCGCTCAGCATTATGAAGAAACCATCCGAAGGGTTTTTGGCCTGGGCAAAGACCAAATTCCCGAGTTTGACCTGATTGTACTTGGCATGGGTGTTGAGGGACATACCGGTTCGCTCTTTCCGAATTCTTACGCGTGTTTGGATACGGAGGATTTGGTCTGTGTCGTATATATCCTGGACGACAAGCTAAACCGCATAACGTTAACGTATCCTGTCTTACATGCTGCATCTCGTTTGGCTGTTTTGGTCTCCGGCGAAGAAAAGGCCCCTATCTTGAAAGAGGTCTTTACGAGCCGGCCAGACGACGTCCGTTATCCAATTCATGTCCTTTGGCCAATCCTCGATAAAGTAATCTGGCTCGTCGACAAAAACGCCGCTAAATTGTTGTAATTCGGGCTGTTAAATCTGGATTGTCTAAGCCGTTGAAATGGCTTTGAATACCTTTTTTGTCTTGAACTGAAGCAACAAAATCAGATGTTATCTTTTTTCGCTTGATTTCTTGTTGTCTTCGCGCTAGAATGTTAAGTACAGAGAAACTTTCTGGAGGATAATGATATGAAAAAGCTGATTTTCGCTTTTACATGTCTTTTTTTAGCCATTCCCTGCATGGCAAAAACAATCTACCTCGACGCTGATGCCCCAGGAGCAAATAATGGCCAAGATTGGGACAACGCCTACAACTACCTCCAGGATGCGCTTGCAGAGGCCGCAGGCGGAGATGAAATATGGGTGGCTAAGGGAGTCTACAAACCAGACCAGGGGATATATGCCATACCTGAGGTTGACTGGAGGCTCTGTACATTCCAGCTAATTAACGGCGTAACTATTAAGGGTGGTTATGCCGGCTTCGGCCAACCAGACCCCAATGCCCACGATATAAAACTCTACGAAACCATCCTCGACGGAGACCTCAATGGAAATGATAGAGAAGTCGATGACCCTTGCGATTTGTTCAGCGACCCCTGCCGGGCCGAGAACAGCTACCACGTTGTTATTGCAGATGACCCTTCTATTGGCCAGTCAACTGTTCTGGACGGTTTCACAATTACAAATGGGAATGCCACTCGTTCGGATGACTACGGTCTTGGAGGAGGTATATATTGCTATCATAGTAGTCCAACCATAAGAGATTGTGTTATCAAGGGCAACGCCGCTCATTCCGGCGGCGGGATGTTCAACAAGGGCGATATTTACTTGTCGCTCTGTTACCCAACACTAATCGACTGCACGTTCAGCGACAACTCGGCATTGGTTTTTGGAGGCGGGATATACAACTACATGCACTGCCACCCTAAGCTGAGCAACTGCACGTTCAGGGGCAATTCAACAGGCATTTCGGGTGGCGGGATGTCAAATTACTGGTATAGCCACCCGAAACTGACCAAATGTGCCTTTTATGAAAATCACGCTGAGAATTTTTATGGCGGGGGGATGGATAATTTCGTGGGCTGCAATCCGAAAATGACCAACTGCGTGTTCAGCGACAACTCCTCAGGCGATGAAGGCGGCGGGATGTACAACGACAGTTACTGTGACCCAGTGCTGATTAATTGCACGTTTAGCAAGAATGAATCGGCTGCCTATGGTGGCGGGATATGCAATTACAGCTATTCTGACCCTGTGATTAGCAACTGCATCTTCTGGGATAATAAGGACGCAGAAGGCCAGGGTGAGGACTCGCAGATCCGATGGGGCGCACCAATCATAAACTACAGTTGTGTAGAGGGCTGGACAGGCGAGTTAGGTGGAGATGGCAACATCGATGATGCCCCGTGTTTTGCTGATGCAGAGGACAGCAATTATCATTTGACATCGCAGGCGGGGCGTTGGGACCCGAATAGCGAAAGCTGGGTGTTGGATGATGTGGCCAGCCCGTGTATCGATGCGGGAAATCCGGGCTGTCCGGTTGGGGACGAGCCTTCACCCAATGGCAATCGAAGAAATATGGGGGCATACGGCGGGACAGCCGAGGCGAGCAAGTCGCCGGCAAACTGGCGCGGCATCGCCGACTTAACCAACGACTGGGTAGTAGATTCTAACGACCTCAGAGTCTTTATTGACTATTGGCTTGAAACGGGTGAGTGTATTCCCAGCGACCTTGACCGCAGCCAATCTGTCGATTTCAACGACTTCGCCATATTCGGCTTGCAGTGGTCATATCCATCAGCTTTAGAGCCGGGCATAACTTATCAAATAGAGAAGTGCGACCCAAACTCGTTTCGCTCGTTAGCTACAGAGCAGGCGATAGAAACACGATTTACTATTCTGGTCGAGGGCAGGTACATTCGTTTCGAGGATATGATGGTTGCCAACTGCTGCACGGATGAGCTTGGGCTGGAGATGAGGGTAGAGGAGAAACTGATTACGATTTATGAAATTGAATATATTCCCGGAGTATGCTTTTGTATATGCGATTACCCGGTAACGGCAACGCTTGGGCCGTTCGAGCCGGGCACTTATATTCTCGAAGTATATGAGGACTGGGGCGGCTTTATTGGAAGCACAACGGTCGTTATAGACCCGCCTGAGTAGATTATTCAGGTATAACTAATCTTGTCCCCGGCTTGAGGTTTTTCACGTCTTTTATAGCGTCTTTGTTGGCGTCGAGAATCTTTTGCCACTTATTCTCGGTGCCGTAGTATTGATACGAAATGCCGGATAGCGTTTCTCCATTACGTACCGTATGGTATTTTGGTCCTTCAATAATTTTTACTTCTTTTTGTTCACCCTTGGTCTCTGCTGTGATTGGAAGGCTGTTTGCTGAACTCGGTGTAATACCCGGCTGCTCGATATGTCCTGGTTCTGCCCCGGCGTTTCCAGGCCCGGCAATGCTTGCCTTGATGGTTAAGCTCGGATGTAAAGACAGCGTTAGCCCGGCCCCGATTACCAGTACCAGCCCCACAAGCATTCCTATTTTATAATCCTTTGGCATTTCTCGTTACTTTACAGAATCGGTTATCAACGATATAATTATGCTCTTTTGCCCTTATGCTTATTTGCTCTTTTACCCTTACGCAGCTCTTTGTCGCTTACGGTTTTAGCGCCGAGCAGCAGCAGTGGTGCGGCTATAGCGATAGATGAGTAGGTTCCTACGATAACGCCCAGACCGATCGCGAAGGTAAATCCTCTTAATCCCTGACCACCGAAGATATACATTATCAGCACTACTATAAATGTTGTAAATGAGGTCAGGATAGTTCTGGAGATAGTCTGGTTGATGCTGTCTGTAATTATCTGCGGATTAAGAATTTTCTTTTTGCGGTTTTCTCGAATACGGTCGAAAACCACAATCGTATCGTTAAGAGAATATCCGATGATTGTCAGCAGCGCCGCAATTATGGCCAGGTTGATTTTGAAATCTCCTATCATAAGTGCCTCTCCGGCGGCTGTTCCTGCGATATATGTGCAGGCCGTGATAGCTCCTAATGTAATGCACACATCATGCACCAGTGCCGCAATCGCGGCAAGACCGTAACGGACATTGCCGAAGCGAACCCATATATAGGTGACGATGGCGAATAGTGACAGGACAATGGCAATCAGTGCACGCTGCTTTGATTCCGCCCCGACGGTGGGGTCTATTTGTGTTACTCTGGGAAGTGACGTTTCAAGTCTCGTCGCGGCCAGAACCTTTGTTCTTTCGTTCTCAACGAACCGCTCCCACTCTTCGTCGGTTAGTTCACGGAAGCCCGCCTCCGGCTCAACGCTTACATACACGAAGGAATTTGCCGGCTCATTTGGTTCCATTTCTGCAACGTTCACGCTGAGTATCTTGTGACGGTACCGGATAAGGTTTTGCATGTCCGGCTTGTATTGCAAATCCGACAGCCGGGCCCTGATTTCTTCTGCTGCAGCGGCTCTTGCGATGGTGCAGGTGATTTTAATGCCGCCAAGAAACTCCGCGAGTTCCGGGAAAGAGTCTACAAGCTCTTCGGTTATTTTTTCCTCACTTGTAATGGTTGGTTGAAGATTTCGCTGGATTTCAAGCTCGTCTTCATTAAAAGCCTTGAGTATCGCGTTATTGACAACCTCATCAACTTGTATTTCACCGACATTAACATCGGCAAAAACGTTGGCATCGGCAAAAGCGCTCGTCAGCACATTTCTTATCAGGTTCCTGTTCATCTGGCTTGTTGTTACAGCAAATTCAGAAGCGCTGCTCTGCTTTGTTACGAGTAAATTGTTGAGCCTGCCCCCGATTATGTCCTCGCCTTTTTTAATTGCTGTTGTAACGGTCTCGACGGTATTTTGAGCTGCTTGCGGAAAGGTAACAGTAGTGACCGTTTTGTTCGTTTCCGTAGTATTAATTTCATATTGTTTGTATATTTTTTCTCCGCCTGCCATTTCTGCAACGGGTTTTCCGATGCTATAGACACTTGCAGTTGCAAGAGCGGGATTAGGATTGTTGGGGTCAGTCCCAATTTTGCGTATTCTATCTTCAACATCCTGTCTTGTAAGATTGACATTATCTCTTAAGTTGATTTGAGCGCTTGTGCCGGCCGTAAATTCGATGCCATATTTATTGTTCTTGGTATCGTCTCTTGTAAAGAATACCGACAGGCCCGCTATTATAAGAACGGATGATATCCCAAAGAAAATGGGTCTCTTAGCCATCCAGTTTATCTCTGGTGTGCCTATTAGATTCAGCATTATCAAATGCTCTTTGATGATTCGCTTATTCAAAAGAAAATCGAACATTATCCGCGTCACGAACAAGGCCGTGAACATACTCGAGGCGATGCCAAGCATAAGAACCAGGGCAAAGCCTTTGATTTCTTCCGAAGCCACCCAGAAAAGAATCGCAGCCGTGATGAAGGTGGTGATGTTGGCGTCCAAAATTGTTCTGAATGCTCGCTGGTAACCGTTTCTTATGGCGATTCTCAGCGATGAGCCTTTCTGCTGCTCTTCGCGGATTCTCTCGAAAATAAGCACGTTCGCATCAACGCTCATACCAATGGTTAGTATCATGCCGGCGATACCCGGTAAAGTGAACGTTGCTCTTATCAGCGCCATTATGGCAAGCACAAAAAGCAGGTTCATAAGCAAAGCGACATCGGCGATTGAGCCTGCTAGCATATAGTAAACCAGCATACAAAGCACCACAAGACCTAAGCCGATTAGGCCGGCCTCGATACCTTTGTCGCGGTTATCGGCGCCGATGGAAGGACCGATTGTCTTGACGGATATCGGCTGCTCTATCAGCCTGGCCGGAAGGGAGCCGGCGTTCAGCTTATTCACCATATCTAATACATCTGTTTGTGTGAAGCTGCCCTTTATTATGCCGGAGGCCCCTATTCTCTCATTAATGCTTGGAGCAGATATTGCCTGGCCGTCCAGCAGAATACACAACGGGCGGTCAATATTTTTACTGGTAATGCGGCCGAATAGTAGTCCGCCTTTTTCATTCAGAGTAAAGCCGATGGATCTTCGGCCCATATCGTCTGTTGCCGGATAGGCCCTTTCCAGTTTCCAGGCCCTTTGGCTGCCGGTACTGTGAAGCATAGTTTTATCTTTTGTATCGCTTGCCAGAACGAAAAACTTCTCACCAAATTGCCCGACAATCGAGTTAGGCAACCTCCATTCATTGAAATTTTCTATTTCGCACCATACATATTTGCCCTTTGAGGCAGCAGAAGCGAATTTAGGCCCCTTTGTTTTGAGAAGTTCCACCTGCCTGGCCATCTCATCGGAGTCCACATCGGGCTGGTCAGTCGTCGGCAGTATTCTAAACTCTAATATGCCGGCACCTTTGAGCATGCGCTGCAGGTCTTTCGGGTCATCGAGTCTGCCCTGGAATGGACGATATTCGTCAAATGCCGCTACTAAGGCCTCGATTTTGTCTGACCGGTCGGAAAACTCGGTTTTCAGTCTCTCAATTTCCCGCTGTCTCTCCGCTGACTTGGCAGGCATTCCCAGGCAGAAGTTTATCTGGTCTTCGGTCAGATTTAATTTATCGAGGTCCTTTTTGGCGTTTTCGTATTGATCGTTTTTGCCTGTTTCCGGCTCCGTTAGCTCTTCGACGATTTTGGCCCATTTGGAATATTTTTTGACATAATTGGTAAGCAGTTCAATATTTTCGTTAGCATCGGTAAAGTCTTTCAGTGATTCTTCGAGCTCTTTCCCGTCAAGTTTGCTCCAATCCCCGACATTTAGCCCTACCTCGTTGGGGTCGATTCCGGCTGCAGGCATTTCTTTTTCAATGGTTTCGTGTTCCTCAAGGAGTTTGTTTCTTTGATTTTGCAGCTCCTTGCGCTCGTCGTAAGCTTTGGCTAGGGTCTTGATAATTGTTAATCTGTTAGGATCACCCTGTGTGAAATCGTTGAAGTCTGCCGCTCGTTCTTCTGCCGGCTTTGTCAGAGAGAGCATAATTTGTGACGGACTTATATTGTCGGCCAGCAGCTCCTCCTTGGCTTTCTCGAAGTCCTGCCGTTTCAAGCGTGTTTCTGCGCTGGCCAGCGGCATTTTTATTTCGAAGCGGGTGTTGCCCTGAGGCTGCCATATAAGGTTTTGGATATTAGCCGGGTCTATTCGCCTGCGAAATACCGTTATCATTCTCTGGGACAAATCTCTCTTTTCTAACTCTTTGAGTCCCTGTGTATCAATTTGATAGATAAGACTCGTTCCACCTCCGAGGTCCGGGCCCGGTTTTAAGGTCTTACTTGGAGGATATAAAGTCCAGCCTGCAACGAGTACCAAGACAATAACTACGACCATTTTCGGCATCAGATTCTTGCCCATAACTTCCCTCGTATATCGTATACAGTATCGCCTGATTCGTAGTCTACAAACTACAAACTACGAACTACGAACTAATTATTCTTTAGATAAATTTTTTCCGATTGCTGAAGTGGTAATTTTTATTTTTGTATTATTTGACTCATCGACTTTTAACGTTATTTCGTCACCCTTAATATCGACTACGGTTCCAATAAT
>Ga0315537_1000654_pt1 | contig 27409 bp, 16 predicted proteins | sample SalMarSW160270MG_FD_203091 | JGI IMG/M metagenome (GOLD analysis project Ga0315537, IMG submission 203091) | Salt marsh sediment microbial communities from the Plum Island Ecosystem LTER, Massachusetts, United States - Salt Marsh Sediment SW1602-70 ...
AGAGAGAAACCGCGTGATCACAGTGGAGGGATTTGTGTTCGCTGCCGGCATGGAAAAACGGGAATTCCTCCGCCAGGTGGAAAGCATTCTCTATACTTTGAAGATTGAGTGAAGAATGAAAGATGTTAAATGTTAAATGTTAAAAGTTAATTGTTAATGGTTGTGTGCCATATGAAAGTTTACCCCCTGTGAAATAGGGAATTTCTCAGTCGAATGTTAAAGCAGAACATATTTTATTTTCCGGACTAAGCTATCGAAATTGTTTTTAACCATCTAAATTTACCCCGGCAGGCACGGCCTGCGGAGTTGATTTTTCCTCCTTTATAGAAGTGGTAATAGCATATATCCCCCTCCCCGAGGGGGAAAATACTTGACGTTGCTGCGGCAAGTATTGGGGGAGGAGGGTTAAAGGAAAGGGTCACCGTTACCCTGCCCGTACCGGTAAGGCGGGCGAACACCGACTAACGTTCTATCCACGCACAAACTCACCGGTTTATTCGTCAGACGAGCTGCAGTCGTCTGACGAGGTAATCATTAAACGAACAACGAAAGTCATCGTATCACTAGCTGATAAATATTCGTCACTCGAATTGCAGTGGCCTGCATAGGGTCGTCTGACGAACCAGGGAGCAATCATCTTCTGTAGGTAAAATTTATTACCTTTGATTCCTGAAATTTTACGAACAACCACTTCAATGGATTTAAAAATATCAAGGATAAAACAGGTTCCAAAAGACCTGTCAGTCATCTACCTGGTCAAAAAAGAGACACCCCTTACCACTCTCCCGTTCACCGGAGCCGAGTTGAAGTATATTGAAGAGAAGATAAAACAGGATGCGCCGGTCATATCGGTCAATTCTTATTCCCGGTGGAGCTTTATCCAGGTGGTCGAAGAGGGGAAAGCACAATACGTGATAAACGAAGAACTGCGAAAAGCTGCCGCTAAGATCTATGCAGTAATTAAGGAGAACAAAATTGAAACCATCGTACTCGCGGAGGATGAGAACCAGCCGGATGCCATCCTCTCTTTTGCCGAGGGGTTGGCACTGAGTCACTATCAATTCCTGAAATACATCAAGGAGCAGGATGAAAAACGATCGTCTCTGCGTCACCTGATGATCTGCAGTAAGTCGATCAGTGAAAAGCAGGTGGCTCAACTGACTTGCCTGCTGGAGGCGGTCTATCGCTGCCGTGATCTGGTTAATGAACCGTTATCCTATCTGACGGCACCGCAACTGGCAAGAGAGATACAGAAGCTTGGTAAGGAGGCCGGTTTCATGGTTGAGGTGTTCAACAAGAAAAAGATTGAAGCCTTAAAGATGGGTGGATTGCTGGCAGTTAATAAGGGCAGTGTTGATCCGGCCACGTTCAGCATCCTGGAATGGAAGCCGGACAGGCCAAAGAACAGAAAACCGGTGATCCTGGTCGGGAAAGGGGTTGTATATGATACGGGGGGGCTCAGTTTAAAACCGACCAAAAACAGCATGGATTACATGAAATGTGACATGAGTGGAGCTGCTGCAGTGGCAGGAGCCATCTATGCTGTATCAAAAGCAAAACTGCCGGTCCATGTAATCGGACTGATCCCGGCAACCGATAACCGGCCCGACGGGAATGCCTATGTCCCGGGAGATGTTGTTAAAATGTACAATGGTACCACCGTGGAAGTACTCAATACAGATGCAGAAGGAAGGATGATCCTTGCCGACGCGTTGAGCTATGCCGGCCGGTATAAACCGGAACTGATTATCGACCTTGCAACATTGACCGGTGCAGCAGCTGTTGCTATCGGGAAATATGGAATCGTGGGTATGGGCAATGCAGACAGGAAATATTTCGACCGGCTTGTAGAGAGTGGGAATGCTGTGTTTGAACGGATTGTGGAATTCCCCTTCTGGGATGAGTACAATGAATTATTGAAATCGGATATTGCGGATGTGAAAAATATCGGCGGCAGGGATGGAGGAGCGATCACAGCCGGAAAATTCCTTGAACGGTTTACCGAATACCCCTACCTTCACCTGGACATTGCCGGACCGGCATTCCTGGACCGGGAAGATTCCTATCGGGGAAAAGGAGGAACGGGAGTGGGTGTGCGGTTGCTCTTCGATTTCTTGCAACATTACAGACCATGAAGTTTCACATGAGTATAAAAAATAGCTATATTTAATTCCCCAGCCGGTAACCAACTAAAAGGGATACCGCCGGAGTGAGATATATAGAAAACAGAAGAATATGCCAGATCATACCATAAAAATAGGAATTTCACAGGGAGATATTAATGGGATAGGTTATGAGGTTATCCTGAAGACCCTGATGGATAATCGGGTGAATGATATTTGCACCACGGTAGTTTATGGTTCACCGAAAGTGGCTGCCTATCACAGGAAGGCACTCAACATCACCAATTTCAGTTTTAATAACATCAAAATCCCGGAAGAGGCAAATCTGAAACGGGCGAACATCATCAATTGTCTTGATGATAACATCCGTGTCGAGTTGGGAAAATCGACAACAGCTGCCGGTGAAGCGTCCATGACATGCCTCAAAGCGGCAGTGAGTGATCTGAAGGAGGGGAAGATCGATGTTCTGGTTACGGCGCCGATCAGCAAACACAACATTCAATCAGCTTCCTTCGAATTTGTCGGGCACACCGAGTATTTAATGGATCAGTTTGGTGTGGATGATGTGGTAATGATCATGGTAAACGACACGCTGAGGGTTGGGCTGGTAACGGGTCATATTCCCCTGGATCAGGTGGCTTCCTCGATCACGACAGAACTGATTCTAAAAAAGGTAAAAATTCTGCACCGCTCCCTCATGGAGGATTTTGTTATCAGGAAACCAAAAATTGCCCTGCTGGGACTTAATCCACATGCAGGCGACCAGGGGCTGATCGGAACAGAAGAGAAGGAGGTGATTATTCCGGCTATACGAAGTGCCAGAGAGGAAGGGATACTGGTTTTTGGTCCCTACCCGGCTGACGGTTTTTTTGGATCCAGACAGCTTACACGGTTTGATGCCGTGCTCGCCATGTATCATGATCAGGGATTAGCTCCGTTCAAATCAACTGGATTTGCCAATGGCGTGAATTTCACAGCAGGTCTTCCCGTAGTCAGAACTTCACCGGCTCATGGAACAGCATTTGAACTGGCCGGAAAGGATGAGGCATCGCCCGACTCTTTTCGAAGTGCACTCTTCCTGGCATGCGATATATATAAAAACCGGGTATTATATAAGGAGTTGACCAGTAATCCACTGCCCTCCTATGATGAAGAAAATGAAAAGGAATAAGTGCTGCTTTGCCAGTTGATCCTCCTCGTCTGCACCAAACGGCGAATGCTTCTGCTGCAAAACATACAGAATATCCTGCTCTATGATTGAAATCATTATGCGAGGAAATATTAATCCTTAATTTTGTCTTTGAGATAATACCTGAATAAAACCAAAACATAGCGCTATGGCAAAAATTACTCGGCAGGATGCTCTTGATTACCACAGTCAGGGGCGTCCGGGGAAAATTGAAGTGATCCCAACCAAACCCTACACCACGCAGATCGATCTTTCTCTGGCATATACTCCCGGAGTGGCTGAACCGTGCCTGGAGATTCAAAAAAACCCGGAAGATGCTTATAAATATACTGCCAAGGGAAATCTGGTGGCAGTAATCTCTAATGGAACAGCCGTTCTCGGACTCGGGAATATCGGTGCATTGGAAGGAAAGCCGGTAATGGAAGGAAAAGGTTTGCTCTTTAAGGTATTTGCCGATGTCGATGTGTTCGACATTGAGATCGATACTATGGATGTGGAAAAAATGATCGAGGTGGTCAAAGCCATTTCTCCGACCTTCGGAGGAATAAACCTTGAGGATATTAAAGCACCGGAATGCTTTGAGATCGAAGACAGGCTGAAGGAAGAACTGGATATCCCGGTGTTTCACGATGATCAGCATGGAACGGCGATCATTTCCAGCGCAGGGCTGCTCAATGCACTGGAACTGAGTGGGAAAAAGATCGGGGATATCAAAATAGTAATCAATGGTGCCGGAGCTTCTGCCGTATCCTGCACCCGTCTATACATTAAGCTGGGAGTCAACCCGGAAAATGTGGTGATGTGTGACAGCAAAGGAGTGATCAATACGAAAAGGACAGACCTGAATGAAGTAAAGAAACAATTCATTACAAAACGCAATGTCGATACCCTGGAAGAGGCGATTAAAGGGGCTGACGTCTTTGTCGGGTTGTCGGTGGGGAATGTCCTCTCGCAAAAGATGATCAAAAGCATGGCGCCAAACCCGATTGTCTTTGCCATGGCAAATCCCACACCGGAAATTTCATACGAGGACGCGTTGGATGCCAGGGATGATATTCTCATGGCAACCGGACGGTCCGATTACCCGAACCAGATCAATAATGTCCTGGGATTTCCGTTCATTTTCCGCGGTGCGCTGGATGTCAGGGCAACAAAAATCAATGAGGAGATGAAAATTGCTGCATGTAAGGCACTGGCTGATCTGGCGAAAGAACCCGTCCCGGAGTATGTGAATACCGCCTATAATGTCGCCAATCTTACCTTTGGAAGAGAGTATTTCATCCCCAAACCATTGGATTACCGGTTAATTGAGCAAGTCGCATCTGCCGTAGCCCGTGCTGCAATCGAATCGGGTGTTGCACAAAAGACAATTACCGACTGGGATGCCTATAAAACCGAGTTGAGCAGACGGCTTGGACACGAAAATATACTGCTCCGTGGAATCCGTGAAAAAGCAATGAAAAATCCAAAACGGGTGGTCTTTGCAGAAGCAAATAGTTTTAAAGTACTCAAAGCTGCCCAGACTGTCCTGCTCAATGGACTGGCACATCCAATCCTCCTTGGTGATGAGGATGAGATCAAAAGCATGTGCGAAGAAAATAAACTGGAGCTTCAGGATGTACCCATCATCGATCCGAAGAGCGTTAAGGAACAGAAACGGAGAGAACAGTATGCCAAACTGTTCTTCGATAAACGACAGCGAAGGGGAATAACCTATAATGAAGCGTTGGAGAAAATGTACGACCGTAACTATTTTGGTATAATGATGGTTGAAACCGGAGAGGCGGATGCATTTATCTCCGGATTTTACAGCAACTATGCCGATACCATACGACCGGCACTGCAAATTGTAGGGACAAACAACCCGCTAAACCATTATGCCGGAATGTATATGGTGTTCACGAAAAAAGGTCCGTTTTTCTTTTCCGATACAACCGTCAATCCACAACCCTCGGCACAAACCATTGTGAATACGACCATTTTGACTGCCGAAGAGGTGAAGAAGTTCGGTATCGAACCACGCATAGCCCTGCTATCCTATTCAAACTTCGGGGCACAGCGCGAAGGCAGCCCGCGCCGGATGCAAGATGCCATTGAGATACTCCATCGTGATCACCCCGACCTGATTGTCGATGGGGACATGCAGGCTAATTTTGCATTCAACAGAGACTTGAGGAAGAGTAGATTCCCGTTCTCCAAACTGACCGATGAAGACGTGAACACGGTCATCTTCCCGAACCTGAGTTCAGGGAATATTGCCTATAAGATGATGCAGGAGATCGGAAATGCGGAAGTCGTCGGTCCGATCCTGCTTGGAATGTCGAAACCGATCCAGATCCTGCAATTGGAGTGCTCCGTGAGAGAAATCATCGATATGACAACCGTCGCTGTTATCGAAGCTCAGTGTATTGAAGAAGAGAAGTATAAGGGGAAGAAGTGATGAGTAGTGAGACGATGAGAGGGGGAGACTGAGAGATAGAGTGAGGTGAGGATTGAGAGTTTTGGATTACAAGTTACGGGATACGAGTTAAGGGAGTGTGGAAATGATGATTCATTATTGATGCCATGCCTGCCTGCAGGCTCCACCGTTGGTTGCTCAATCGTTGCGAATTTAAAAAATCGCTTTTACAGTAGAGACGTTGCATGCAACGTCTCAACAATGTTTATGTCCTCAAAATGCCCGGAAAAACAGATATTGGAAGATCCGGGGTAAGAAGAGGCAAGACAATCCGATAGCATACCATTTTTTTCGTTATTTTAGCTTCCATTAATCCAGACATCCTATCATGTTCGAATACATTCAAGGCAGGTTGGTGGAGCTAACCCCCACATATGCTGTAATCGAAGCGGGGAATATTGGGTACTTTATCCACATCTCGCTCAATACCTACACGAAACTGACGAAATCAGCAGAGGAAAAATTGTTTATTCATCAGGTGATCCGGGATGATGCGCACCTGTTTTTCGGATTTGCGGATAAGCGCGAACGCGAAATGTTCCTGATGTTGATCTCTGTTACGGGTATCGGAGCCAATACTGCCAGAATGATACTCTCCTCCCTGTCACCTACAGAAATAGAACAGGCAATCTTCGAAGGAAATGTCGCGTTGCTGAAGAGCATTAAAGGCATTGGGACGAAATCTGCTCAACGGGTAATTGTTGATCTGAAAGACAAATTCGGAAAAACCGCCGAAATAGATGAAATATTTGCTACAGAGAGCAATACTCTAAGAGAAGAATCGTTATCTGCTTTAGTGATGTTGGGCTTTTCCAAAGCTTCCGTTCAGAAAGTCCTGGATCAGATTCTTCAGCAGGAGAATGAAATTACCGTTGAAGAGTTGATCAAAAAAGCCCTGAAAAAACTGTAGTACTAAAAACTATTGCCCATTGGACTTTTGAAGAGAAGGTGTAAATATTCACTGGTATGGATTTGTTTTATTCTGCCTGGAATACTTCTTTCTACCCCTGCAGTTTATGCGGGTTTTGGAAGCTTTTCCTCGCCTGCTTTTCGGGTACAGCAGCAGGATACCGTCCCCAAGGAGCGGGATATAAACCTGCGGTATCACTTCGATGATCATTCCGGGAATCCCTACCTGAACGAACCGCAATCGGGGTTATACCTTGACCTTCCCTCAAACATTATTACCACCGTTACATACGATCCGGAAACAAATGAATACATCATTACGGAAAAAGTAGGGAACTTTAATTACCGGTTGCCCACATCGATGAGCCTGGAGGAGTACCGGAGGTATGAGTTTGAAAAGTCGATGAGGGAATACTGGAGGGAAAAAGCAAGTGGTGGCGGGGTGGATTACCGCGCTTCGCTAATACCCCAGTTGCGCATTGGAGTGGAAGCCTTTGATAAGGTGTTTGGAAGCAATACCATTGACATCGTACCCCAGGGGTCGGCAGAATTGATCTTTGGTGCCAACATTTCAAAAATCGATAACCCGGCACTGTCAGAAAAACTCAGGAAAGTCACCACGTTCGATTTCCAGGAAAAAATTCAAATGAACGTTACCGGGACTATCGGCGATAAAATGAAACTGGGAGTGAATTATAATACCGAAGCCACCTTTGATTTTGAAAACAAAACCAAACTGGAGTATGCAGGGAAAGAAGATGAGATCATAAAGAAGATTGAAGCGGGGGATGTAACACTACCATTAACCGGGTCCCTGATCACCGGAAGTCAGAGCCTCTTCGGACTGAAGACCGAGCTGCAATTCGGTAAACTGACCATCACCAGCATCTTTTCTCAGCAGAAAGGGAAAACATCGGTTATTGAAGTGAAAGGTGGAGCACAATTAAGTGAATATGAGATATATGCCGATGATTACGATGCCAATAAGCACTTTTTCCTTTCCCAATATTTCCGCAATAATTACGACCGGGCGATGCAGAATCTGCCCATCATTAATTCAGGGATCAACATCGAACGGATTGAGGTATGGGTAACCAATAAGACGAGAAACTTTGAGGATTCCAGGAATATCCTGGCATTGATGGACCTTGCCGAATCGGATGAGAACATCTTCAACACCATTCCGCAGTTTGCTCAAACCGGGTCGGGACCCTATCCCGATAATGACCTGAACGGGCTATACCAGGAGATGATCACCACCTATATGCAGGTGAGAAGCATTGACCAGATCACCTCGATCCTTGGACCACTGGCTCCGGATTTTCTCATTGGGCAGGATTATGAAAAGGTTGAAAATGCCCGCAAACTGAGTGAACGGGAATATACCATCAACAGAAAGCTGGGGTATATATCCCTCAATTCGGCATTGAATGCAGATGAGATCCTTGCCGTTGCCTATGAATTCACCATTGGGGGACAGGTTTTTAAGGTTGGGGAATTTTCATCCGATGGGGTCAGTGCCCCGGAAGTGCTCATTGTGAAGCTTCTCAAGGGGACCAACCTGTCACCCAAATTGCCTACCTGGGACCTGATGATGAAAAATATCTATGCTATCGGGGCATACCAGGTCGACAACCGTGATTTTGAGTTGAATGTTCTTTACCTGGACGATAAGACGGGTAATGCAGTCAACTACCTTACCGAAGGAGATATCAAGGAGAAGATCCTTTTGCATGTGTTGAATATGGACAACCTGAACTCCCAGCTGGAGCCTTCACCGGATGGCAAGTTTGATTTTATCGAAGGGCTAACCATCGATTCGAAAACCGGACGTGTTATTTTTCCCGTGCTTGAACCGTTTGGCAGGTACCTGAGACAACGAATCGGAAACGATGCTGTAGCGGACAAATATGTCTTTGAAGAGTTGTATGATTCAACCAAGGTAAAGGCACAGCAAATTGCCGAGAAGAATAAATTTATCCTTGCAGGGGTCTATTCATCTTCGTCGGGATCTGAAATTTCCCTCAATGCCATGAATGTACCCCAGGGCTCGGTTGTAGTAACAGCGGGGGGAATAAAACTGACGGAAAACGTTGATTATACGGTGGATTATAACCTGGGGCGTGTAAAGATCATCAATACCGGTCTTCTTGAATCGCAAACCCCCATCCGGGTCTCCCTGGAATCCAATCAGCTGTTTAACCTGCAGACCAAGACGCTCCTTGGGACTCATCTCGATTACCGCATTTCGGATGATTTTAACATCGGTGCAACCCTGTTGAACCTCACAGAACGACCGCTGACACAGAAGGTGAACATTGGTGATGAGCCCATTTCGAATACCATCTGGGGTCTGAACACTACCTATCATACCGAATCCCAGCTTTTGACCAATATCCTTGACAAGCTTCCTTTTCTGGACACCAAAACCCCATCCAGCATCACATTCACCGGTGAGTTTGCCCACCTGATCCCGGGGCACAACAAGGCGATCCAGAAGGAGGGCGTATCCTACATCGATGATTTCGAGGCAAGCGAGACACCCATTGATCTCAAATCACTGGCTGCCTGGTCAATATCAAGTACACCACAGGGGCAGGATGCCTTTTTCCCTGAAGCAAAACTCAACAACAATGTGACCTATGGATTTAACCGGGCAAAAATTTCCTGGTATGTGATTGATCCGCTCTTCCTGCGTAATAATTCAAGCACACCCAACCACATCAAGAATAATCCTGACCTTCAATCCAGTCATTTCGTACGGGAGGTGTTTGAAAAGGAGATCTTCCCCAACAAAGAGAGCCCCAGCGGTATACCGACCAACCTTGCCGTACTCAACGTTGCCTTTTATCCCGAGGAGAAAGGTCCCTATAACTATGATGTGGAACCATCAAGCTATTCTGCCGGTATTGGCGCCGGTGGAAGACTGAATGATCCTGTTTCACGCTGGGGAGGAATCATGCGGGAAGTTCAAACCAATGATTTTGAGGCTGCCAATATTCAGTTTATAGAATTCTGGTTAATGGATCCCTTCGTGGAGGATCCGGACCATCCGGGAGGAGATCTCTATTTCAACCTGGGAAATATATCGGAAGATGTGTTGAAAGATTCCCGGAAAAGTTTCGAAAACGGCCTCCCTACATCCCCTGAAATTACGCTGGTGGATACTACCAATTGGGGAAGGATCCCGCTCATCCAATCGCTGGTGAATGCGTTCGATAATGATCTCAGTTCGCGGAGGTACCAGGATGTTGGACTGGATGGTTTGAGGGATGAAGATGAAAAAACCTTCTTCGAGCCCTACCTGTCACAACTCCAAACCCGTGTTGATCCGGATGTTTATACCCTGATGGAAGAGGACCCGTCAAGTGATGATTTCCACTATTTCCGGGGGAGTGATTATGATGCCCGGGGACTGGATATTCTCACACGCTACAAAAAGTATAACGGGCTGGAGGGCAACTCACCCACCTCCGAGCAGTCGACTGAAGCTTATCCCACCACCGGATCGACCCTGCCGAATGTTGAGGATATCAACCGTGATAATACCCTGAGCGAAACGGAAAGCTACTACCAGTATCATGTCAGCCTGAAGCCCGAGGACCTGCAAATCGGCCAGAATTTTATTACCGATATTGTGACTTCAACGGTAAAGTTTGCCAATGGTGAGCAATCTTCTGTGAAATGGTATCAATTTCGGGTTCCCCTGACCGATTACCAGCGCATTGTGGGGCCTATTCAGGATTTTAAATCCATCCGGTTTTTACGGATGTTCCTTCGTGGTTTTCCGGAGGAGGTTATTCTGCGTTTTGCGAAGCTAAACCTGGTACGGGGTGAGTGGAGGAAGTACAATCTCTCTTTCCTGGAGGGTGGAGAGCGCATCACGATTCCTGAACCTTCCGATGGTTCATTCGAAATCTCTTCGGTGAATATTGAGGAAAATGCAAGCAAAGAGCCGGTGAATTATGTTTTACCACCCGGTTTTACACGTGAGATAGATCCGACAAACCCCCAGCTGCAACAATTGAATGAACAATCCATTGTGCTGAAGGTTCGTGATCTGGAGGACGGAGATGGCAGGGCAGCCTTTAAAAATGTTGACCTGGATATCAGGCAATATAAGAAAATCCGCATGGAGGTACATGGTGAGGCATTGCCCAATATACCCCTAATTGATGATGAAATCACCGTATTCATCCGGTTGGGATCGGATTATAAAAACAATTTTTATGAGTATGAAGTGCCCCTGAAACTAACCCCTCCGGGGCGATATAACAAGGATAGTGGTTCCGACAGGAGAATTGTATGGCCCGAAGAGAATAAATTTGTCATTAACCTTGATCTTTTTCACCAGACAAAACTGGCAAGAAATGAAGCCATGAGAGATCCCTCTTCAGGGATCAGTATCTCGGATATTTTCAGCCAGTACGACGGTAACAGCAAAATTAGCGTTTCGGGAAACCCGAACCTGAGCAATATAAGGACGATCATGATCGGTGTAAGGAATCCGCTAAAACAGCACAGCATGCAGCTGGATGATGGATTACCAAAGTCGGTCGAGGTATGGATCAACGAATTGCGGTTAACGGATTTTAACGAGCAGGGTGGCTGGGCAGCAAATGCCAGGCTTCAGGCCCGGCTGGCGGACTTTGGTACCCTGGACATAGCCGGAATGACAAGTCAGCCCGGATGGGGGAGCATTGAAAAAAAGGTGAATGAGAGAAGCAAAGAGCAGGTGATACAGTATGATATTTCAACAAACATGGACCTGGGACGCCTGCTTCCCGAAAAACTGAGAATGAGGGTTCCGGTGTATGTTGGCTATTCGGAAGGAATCATCAATCCCGAATACAACCCGCTGGATCCGGATGTCCCCTTGAAAGAAGCACTCGACCGCGCCTCCAGTGATGCGGAAAGGGATTCGATCAAAGAGATCTCACAGGATTATACCCGGATGAGAAGCATCAATTTTACCGATGTTACCGTGGAAAGAGGCAGCGGAAAAGCCAGACCGTGGAACCTGGCAAACTGGTCGCTGAACTATGCCTTTAATGAGAATTATTCAAGGAATATTAATACCGAAATAAACCTGACCAAAAATTACCGGGGAGGGATCAGGTATGTCTATAATTCCCGGCCGAAAAATATCACACCCTTTAAAAACGTGAACTTCCTGAATGCACCCTCACTCAGGCTGATCAAAGATATTAACTTCTATCCGGCGCCGAACTACGTTTCATTCAGAACGGACCTGTACCGGCACTATAACGAGGTGAAAACGAGAAATATAAATAATCCTTACCTGAAAATCGAACCAACCTTCAGAAAAGATTTTGAATGGAATCGGTATTATGATTTTAAGTATGATATCACCAAAGCCCTGAAATTTGATTTCTCAGCCAACAATACAGCCCGAATCGATGAACCGGAAGGAGGAGTGGATAAAGACCGGTATAAGGATGAATACCAGGCATGGAAAGATTCGGTGCTCACCAACCTGAAAAACCTGGGCAGAACCACCCGGTATCACCACGTCATTAATGCAACATATACTCTGCCGATCAATAAGATTCCACTGTTCAACTGGATATCTGCTTCAGCACGGTACAGTGCAACCTACGAATGGGATATCGGTCCTGTCTTCCCCGATAGCCTGGATATTGACCTTGGTAATACCATCATCAATTCGAATACGGCTCAACTGAACGGCCAGTTGAACATGATGAACCTGTACAATAAAGTGGGATTTCTGAATAAGATCAATCAAAGGTACCGGGGTGGTAAGCGGCAGCCGCCCAACGAGAAACGTTATAAAACCGTTACCTATCGGCGCGATAACCTGAGACTCACAGCCGGCGAGCCCAAATCCATCTATCACCGGCTGATGACAAAAGATATTGAAGTCACCATGATTGATCAGGATGGCAGGGAGGTCGAAGGGGACCTGGTTATTGAAAACGACCGGAAAGTGGTTTTTACTGCGGCAGAGGATTACCAGAGCGTTAGCGTGGAGATCGTAGGGCAGATTGAACGAAAAGAGAGCCCGCTGATCTTAATCGGTGAGACGACTGCGCGGTTCTTTATGGCGGTGAAAAATATTTCCATCTCCTATTCAGAAAATGAAGGAACAATATTACCCGGGTATAAACCGGGAACAAAATACCTGGGTATGGATCAGGCGAATGGTGAGCTGGCACCCGGATGGGCGTTCATCCTTGGCTGGCAGGATGAGGGATTTGCCGATAAAGCGGTTAAAAACAATTGGTTAACGCTCGATTCACTGGTGAATAATCCCTTCACTATGACCCATAGCGAAAACTTTAACCTCCGGAGTTCCATTGAACCCTTTGGCGGAATGCGGATAGACCTGACCGCTAATCGCCGGTTCTCACAGAACATGAGTGCCTACTATGTTGCCGATGTGAACGGGAATTTCCCGGATAGCACAAGAAACAGAATGCTAACCGGGAACTTCAGCATGACCTTCTTTACCGGGTTTACCGCTTTTGAGAAAATATCATCCAAAGACAATTATCGCTCTGAAAATTTTGAACGGTTCAAACGATACACATTCACCATTTCCGAAAGGCTGGCAAAGCAACGACAAAGAATGGATCCCGGCTATAACCCGGATATAGATCCTGAAACCGGATTGCCGATTACCACCGGTTATAATAACGGTTATGGATTGACATCGCAGGAGGTGCTGATTCCTGCATTTCTTGCTGCATACTCAAAACGTGACCCCGATAAAATCTCGCTCGAAACATTTCCCTCCGTCCTGAGCATCCTTCCAAACTGGCGAATTGTCTATGAGGGGTTGACCAACATTGACTTTATACAACGGTTCCTGAAAACGGTCACCATAAGCCACGCATACCGATCCTCTTTCGATATCGGATCCTATACCACAAACCTCTATTACCAGGAGGAGGGTGGGATTAACCACATCCGTGATATCCAATACAATTACCTGCCAAGGTATGAAGTTATCAATGCCAGCATCAACGAACAGTTCAGTCCCCTGGTGAATGTCGACCTCACCTGGATCAATGATATGACCACACGGTTCGAAATGAAAAAGAGCCGGACACTGGGCCTGAGTCTGGCAAACAACCAGCTAACCGAGGTAAACAGCCAGGAATATGTGGTGGGTGCCGGATATCGTTTTAATGATGTACAGATCACGTTGAGAACGGGGGGCCAGCAACGGGAATTACGAAGTGATTTAAACCTCAGGGCAGATTTTTCGATACGTGATAACAAAACCATCATTCGGAAACTGGTTGAAGATGTTGACCAACCCACCGCAGGTCAGCGGATCCTGACCATAAAAGTCACGGCCGACTATGTATTGAGCGACCGCTTTAACCTGAGGTTGTTTTTCGACCGGGTCGTGAATGATCCGTTCGTAGCCCTGACCTTCCCAACAGCAAATACAAACTTCGGTTTCAGTATCCGTTTTACCCTGTCCCAGTGATGGGTAGTGTATACCGGGGATTGGACCCATGGGATTACACTTCAGGTAATTCAGGTAAGCAAATGGATAAAAATGAGCATTACCCGATTAATTTCACCCTGACGCCCACAGTTTTTCTAAAAAATGGTTAATTTTGAAAGCATCATATTGACCAATAATAAATCGTATCATCATGAATGTTCCAGAAAATTTAAAGTATACCAAAGATCATGAATGGATCCGTGTTGATGGGGATGAAGCCTTTGTCGGGATTACAGATTTTGCCCAGGGGGAACTGAGCGATGTAGTATTCGTTGAGATTGAAACCGAAGGTGAACAGCTTAACAAAGAGGAGGTCTTTGGAACGATCGAAGCGGTGAAAACCGTCTCCGATATGTTCATGCCCGTTTCAGGTAAGGTACTGGAAGTGAATGCTAAACTGGAGGATAGTCCGGAAATCGTTAACAAGGACCCCTATGGGGAGGGTTGGATGATCAAAATATCGATCGATGATCCTGCTGAACTGGAGGATTTGCTGACCGCTGACCAGTACAAAGAATTAATTTCCGGGTAATATTGCATTCCAGGAAAGACCACACGATATCGTTGATATACTCACCGGGGGAGGGAGGCAAAACTGAGCTACTATCTCCCGGTGATTTTTTTCTGATGCATTCTGACTGCGAAACAGAGGATAAGCAGCAAGGTTAAAAATGTAACCGTACTTTGTCAGTCCAGCAACGCGTTACTCCATGGGTTGGTTCCCTTTCAGCATGAACAACAGAAGGAGGATGCCGGAGATCAGTCATTTGCTCTTTCTCCTCATCCTGGCTGTTGCCATGTTTCTTCGCTTTTACAGGATTGCCAGTACCTGGTTCAATGATACGGTTGCCCTGTTAACCGCATCCATGCTTGCTGTTCTGCAGTATATGGTCTATTACTCCCAGATTGCCCGTCCCTACATGAGCGGCATGTTCTTTTCTCTCTGGATGGTATGGTGCTGGACACAATTTGTATTATACCCCGGGAAAAATGATCTGAAGAATCTTGCCGGCATGGTGTTGGCCGCAATCTGTTGTGCCTATAATCATTATTTCAGCATGCTGTTTGCCGGTATTGTCTGGCTGACAGGATTGTTCCTGATCGAAAAGAAGAGATTCGGATATTATCTAATAGGAGGGCTTTTGATACTCCTTGCCTGCCTGCCTCACCTGCCTGTTTTGCTTTCTCAGATGAAAATGAAAGGGGTTGAAGATTGGCTGGCGAAACCAGGTGGTTTTTTCGTAACCGACTACCTTGCGTATGTTTTTCATTTTTCGCCCCTCCTGATGCTGGTGATCGGTTCCATCGGATTAACCGGTTTTTTATTGCGATCCAAAGAGATATCCGGGAAACCTCCCTTCAGGCTGATTGCAGTAATCTGGTTTTTCATTCTTCTGGCTGCAGGATTTGTCTATTCCCTCCTTGTCAGTGCAGTATTGCAATACTCTCTGCTTATCTTTGTTTTTCCGTTTCTGGTGATTGTCCTCTTTTCTTTCTATCCGGAGATCAGAACATCCTGGAGAATTCTCCCTGTGTCATTGATACTTGTCACCGGCACCCTCACGTTTTTTCTGAACAGGCATCATTATGAAGTGTTTTACGAATCAGGGCCGGCTAAAATTATAGAGGAAACGGTAGCGCATGATGAAAAATATGGCAGTGATCGGGTATCAGTGGTGTACCATGCTGACCGGAGGTCCATTGACCTTACCCTTTCGTCCATGCTGGCTGATCTGCTTCAGGAAATTCAGTATATTGATGACTCAACAGCATTCCCGGATTTCAGGGAGTACCTCTCCCTGCTGGAGACAGAATACCTCATATACGCCTGGACAGCTCCGATAGACGTGGAATATGAAGAGATGATAAAAGAGTACTTCCCGTATCATCTGGAGTGGAAGAAATCCTTCCTGACGGAATTTCACCTCTTTTCGAGGTTTGATAAGACCGGGCATTTCAGCAATGCAAAATGGGACGCAGGGACGGGATTCGAACCGGGCGAAGCTTTGTTCGACTATCATCCGGATTGTATTACAGATACTCTTTCTGCTATGGGAAAACGGTGTTACCTGGTCAATGGCAAGACCCAATATGGGCCATCTTACCTGTTGGATCTGAACGAGTTGGATCTGGACAGGAATGACTATATTACGGTTACCCTCTCCCTGTTCCTGACGGATCCGGGATCAAATCCGATTTTAGTCGGATCGGTCGAATCGGGCAGGGACGAATTAATATGGCGGGGAAATGCGGTCCGTGATTTTCTGCACAGGAGTGAACAATGGGGAAAAGCGTATCTTTCCATTCGATTACCCGGAGAGATCCTTCGGCAGAAAAACCTGGTTTTCAAGATGTATCTCTGGAACCGGGGCCGGGCTGATTGTTATATCGATGATTTTGAGGTTACGGTTCATGCCGGGAAATCAGAGATTATATGGATTGTTTGAAAAGATTGATTAACACAACAATGAAAAAGAGCCTTCCTTTCTTCATAATCCTTTTTTTCCTGCTGGTTTACCTGTTATTTCCTTCTCATAACTCTTCTATTGATGCCTATTACTATGCTGCCTCGATCAGGCATTCAGGAGAGTTGTTCCATCCCCATCATCTATTATATAATTTTACCGGCTACGTTTGCCTGAAAGCGGTTGAGTCTATCGGAATATTCCCGGATGTTCTTGCTTTCCTGAAAATGGTGAATGCCCTGGTTGCTGCGGTATGCCTGATTGCGGTCAACTGTATTTTCAGGCAGATGGGCAAGGATACTTTAGAAATAGCAGGTTTTCTGATCCTTACCGGTAGTAGTTTTGCCTTATGGCGGTTTGCCACTGAAAATGAAACCTATCTTTTCCCACTGGCATTGTCATTACTTGCCAGTTCCTATTTCATCCGTTACCTGAATTTAGGTAAGTTACGGTATCTATTCCTGACCGGTACGTTTGGGAGCCTGGCGATACTGTACCACCAGATACACCTGTTCTGGTGGCTGGGGCTTTATATCGGAGTTATTGTTCACAGCAGGCGGTGGAGGGCAATTATCTTATACGGGTTACCAGCACTGCTGATCCCTCTTGTCTATGGTATTGTTTACATTGTTTTGCGTAACAGCGCAGCGATAAGTGGTAACCTGGTACATTTCATTTTCAGGGATGTTTATGCCGGAGGAGTGGATATGACCTTTGACTGGTCGAATCTCTACCTTACAGGTATAAACTTTGTGCGTTCCTACATCCAGGTACATGGATTGATGTTTTCCTTGATCAGGAAAAGTCTGCTGTATATTATTCCCGGGATTATTGCATCAGGGCTGCTGGTCGCAGCCCTGATTCAAAAACGGTTAATTACTCAGCCCATTCGGGGTGAAACCGGAATATTTGTCAAAACGCATGTTTACATTTTTATCCTGCAGTTGATCTTTGTATTCTATGCTGTAGGAAATGCCGAGTTCATGGTAATGCTTCCGGTATTGAGTTTCCTGATCATTGGTGGGTTGTATGATATAAGAAAGCGATCCCTCTACCTTGCCGGGGCCGCCCTTTTTATATGGAACATGGGTTATGGCATACTGCCGGTTTGGAAAACCGATCACACGCCTCATCAGGAGATCATAAAGTGGGCGGAAACTCATCCATCGGATCTTTTAATCCTCATGTCAGACCAGCACATCATCAGCAAGGTTTATTATTCAACCGGAACAGAGGTGTTACCGAACATTCAAAAAGCTCCGGAGCACATGGTTTCACGGGGTCAGCCGCTTTCCATTCTGCATGAAAGGATAGAGGAATACCTGAAATCGGGGAGGAGGGTGTTCACCGATTGCATTGACCGGCCCTGCATCATTACCCGGGAGCAGCTCCTTGACCGGGGGATTAACCGGGAATTTTTCAGTCGGTACAGTGCTATACCGGTTGATTCCATAACTACTGTTGTGGGCATCTATTATGTCCATGAAATCGGTAAAGGGGGGTTACCTCCAGGTTAGTCCGGATGGTATGGTTGGAGCCGGTCAGAGGGTTTTTTTCACTTCCACTTCCTGGTATCCTTCGATGATGTCACCCACTTTAATATCGTTGAAGTTAGCTACATTCAGGCCACATTCATAACCGCTGGAGACCTCTTTCACGTCTTCCTTAAATCGTTTGAGTGAACCCAGTTCACCGGTGTACACCACGATTCCTTCGCGGATAACGCGAATCTGAGTATTTCGCTGCATTTTTCCTTCTTTGACGATGCATCCGGCTATGGTTCCAACTTTAGTGATCTTAAAGGTGTCACGGACTTCAAGTGTTGCTACAATTTCTTCTTTCACTTCAGGGGACAACATTCCCTCCATGGCTGCTTTGATTTCCTCAATGGCGTCATAGATGATGGAGTATAAGCGAATATCGATCTCCTCTTTATCAGCCAGTTTGCGGGCGCCCAGTGAAGGACGGACCTGGAATCCGATAATAATTGCATTGGAAGCGACAGCCAGAAGCACATCCGATTCGGAGATCTGTCCAACCGCTTTGTGTTTGACATTGACCTGGATCTCTTCGGTTGAGAGTTTAATCATGGAGTCAGCGAGTGCTTCCACCGAGCCATCCACATCACCCTTAATGATGATGTTTAACTCCTGGAAGTTGCCGATGGCGATCCGTCTGCCGATCTCCTCCAGTGTGATGTGTTTTTGTGTCCGGATTCCCTGTTCTCTCTGAAGCTGTTCCCGTTTGTTAGCTATTTCTTTGGCTTCCCGGTCACTATCCAGGACATTAAATTTATCGCCTGCCTGGGGAGCGCCGTTTAAACCGAGGACGAGAACCGGTGTTGCCGGACCGACTTCTTCCACTTTATGTCCCCTTTCGTTGTACATGGCTTTGGTGTGCCCGTAATAACTGCCGGCGAGGAGTATATCACCCAATCGCAGGGTACCTGCTTCGACCAGGACGGTTGCCACGTACCCACGGCCTTTGTCCAGGGAGGATTCGATGACTGTGCCCAGAGCGGATTTATTGGGGTTGGCTTTTAATTCGAGCATTTCTGCTTCCAGCAGCACTTTTTCAAGCAGTTCATCAACGTTTGTCCCATGTTTCGCAGATATCTCCTGTGACTGATACTTTCCTCCCCAATCCTCGGTCATGAAATTCATATTGGCCAGTTCTTCCTTAATTTTTTCAGGATTTGCGGAGGGTTTATCAATTTTATTGATGGCAAAGATAATGGGAACGCCTGCAGCATGGGCATGGTTGATTGCTTCCACCGTTTGAGGCATGACGTTATCGTCGGCTGCCACAACAATGATTGCAATGTCGGTTACCTGTGCTCCACGAGCACGCATGGCGGTGAATGCCTCATGGCCAGGTGTATCCAGGAAGGTTATTCTTCTCCCGTCGTCGAGGCTGACATTATAGGCACCAATATGCTGTGTGATAGCTCCGGCTTCGCCTGCGATAACGTTTGTTTTTCGTAGGTAATCGAGAAGTGATGTTTTTCCATGGTCGACGTGTCCCATAACCGTAACAATAGGAGGACGGAATACCAGATCCTCCGTCTTGTCTTCCTCCACGTTAATGGCTTCCAGGGCTTCAATGCTGATGAACTCCACTTTGTATCCAAATTCATCAGCGATCAGTGACATGGTTTCTGCATCCATTCTCTGGTTAATGGATACGAGCAGACCCAGGCTCATACAGGTAGAGATCACATCGTTGGGTGAAACATTCATCATGTTTGCCAGTTCATTTACCGAAACAAATTCGGTTACTTGCAGGATATTTTTTTCCTGTTCTTTTTTCTCTACAGCTTCCTGTTGTTTCAGGCTAACAGCATCTCTTTTTTCTCTTCTGTATTTTGCTCCTTTGGATTTCCCTTTGGTGGTTAACCGGGCTAACGTTTCCTTGATCTGTTTCTGCACATCCTCCTCATTCACTTCCTGGTGGAGTGGTTTTTTCTTTTTCTTTGCGGCTGTTTTTTTTGTTTCCTTGGAGATTTCTTCAGCCAGGATTTTCTCAGGATCATCTTCAATACTTACCCGTTCTTTATCTTTTCTGATCCTTTTTCTTCTTTTCTTTCTGGAGTCGTCATCGCTGGATGATGCAACCAGTTTCTTTTTCTCTTTTTCTTCTTTTTTTGGAAGGTCGATCTTTCCAATGACAGTTGGTCCGGTAAGTTTTTTAATTTCGGATTTGTAAACCCTTTTTTCTTCTTTTTGGGGAACCTCCTCTTCCTTAACGGCTTCTTCTTCAGCGATGGGTGGTTCTTCTGCCACCTCTTTTATCTCTTTTGTTTCTTTTGCGGCAGGTTTTTCTTTCTCTTTATCTATCTCCACTTTTCCGACCACCTTTAAAGCAGGTTCTTCCTTTTTTTCAGAGGGTTCAACGATAACCTCCTTTTCTTTCTCTTCATCGGGTTTCTTTTCTGCTTCCTCTGCAGGAGGTTTTTCAGCAGGCTCTTTCACGGTTTCAGTTTCGGGTATTTTATCCACGATGTCGGCTGCACCGCTTGAGTCTTTTATCAACACCTCCTCTTCCTGTTCAGTTTGTTCTACAGCTACTTCATCTTCGGGGGCTTCTTCTTTTTCCTGGGTCTCCATAAAATGACGCATGCTCAGCTTTTCCGACTCCTTTTTGACAGTGATTTCGCTACTGTATTCAACAGCAAGAAGATCATATGCTTCGGGGGGTAACTTGGTATTGGGATTCGCATCAACATCAAAGCCCTTCTTATGCAGGAATTCAATGATGGTTGTAATACCTACATTAAACTCCCGTGCAGCCTTGCTCAATCGTATTGCTTTTGTCCCTTGTACCATAACCTTTTCTTCACCTAATGAAATTGCCTAGATGCAATGCAAATATATAAGATATGCTATAAAATAATCCTTTTGCAATGAATTATTCGAATTCGGTTTTAAAAACTTTAATTACTTCACGGATCGTTTCTTCCTCAAGATCGGTCCGTTTCACCAGGTCTTCAACAGAGAGGTCAAGAACACTTTTAGCCGTATCACAACCGATGGCTTTCAGTTCATCCAGGATCCACCCTTCGATTTCATCAGCAAATTCATCCAGGTTCACATCCTCTTCATCTTCAGTGCCGGCTTCACGATACACATCAATTTCATACCCTGTCAGCTGACTTGCCAGTTTGATGTTTAACCCTCCCTTACCGATAGCCAGTGACACTTCGTCTGGTTTCAGATACACTTCGGCACGTTTTGCTTCTTCATCCAGCTTAATGGATGTGATCTTAGCCGGGCTCAGTGATCTGGTAATATAGAGTTGCGTATTGGTAGTATAATTGATCACATCAATGTTCTCATTTTTCAATTCACGCACAATTCCATGAATTCTTGATCCTTTCATGCCGACACATGCTCCAACAGGATCGATTCGTTCATCGTATGATTCAACGGCAATTTTTGCTCTTTCTCCCGGGATACGGACAATTTTCTTAATGGTGATCAACCCGTCGAAAATTTCCGGGACCTCCAGTTCAAAGAGTCGTTCCAGAAATATGGGTGATGTCCTGGAAAGGAGAATCAACGGGGTATTGTTTTTCAGTTCAACGGATATAACAACTGCGCGTATGGTATCTCCCTTTCTGAAATAATCGGAAGGGATCTGTTCCATTTTGGGAAGGATCAGTTCGTTTCCTTCATCATCAAGGATCAGTATTTCACGTTTCCACACCTGGTACACCTCTCCGGTAACAATATCTCCGATACGGTCTTTGTACTTGGTGTACACGTTGCTCTTTTCGAGATCCAGGATTCTGGCGGTCAGGTTTTGGCGGAGCGCAAGAATTGCACGACGGCCAAAATCAAACAATTTCACCTCATCCGTAACCTCTTCACCTACTTCATAGTCATCATCAATCAGTTTTGCTTCGGAAAGTTTGATCTGGAGATTTTCATCCTCAAGTTCATCATCCTCAACCACCTCCCTGTTGCGCCAGATTTCAAAATCACCTTTGTCGATGTTGATAATGACATCAAAGTTTTCATCTGTTCCATATTTTTTTTGAAGCAGATTTCTGAAAACATCTTCCAGGACACTCATCATTGTTGCACGGTCGATATTTTTCAACTCCTTGAACTCAGAAAACGTGTCGATAAGATTTAAATTTTCCATCCTCTCACAGTATTAATAGTCAATAACCGGTTTAGTTGTTTTTATCTGATCAAAATCAAAAAAACGGCAAGTCTCTTCCGGGTTGCTATTCTTTTGCTGATCTGGTTTCATAATACATTCAAGTTCAATACCCTTCTTTGAAACGGCAATCAATTTTCCTTGCTGTTTATGCCCGTCCATAAAAACCACCTCTACCATTTTGTTAAGGTGCTTTTCATATTGCCGCTGGACCCTGAAGGGCATGTCCAATCCGGGAGAAGAAACCACCAGGTTATAATCCCCGGATTCCCTGCCGAGATGATCCCCGATAAACCGGCTGATCCCAGCACATTCATCAATCGTTATTCCCTCATCTTTATCAACCCGGATTGTAATTTCATTTCCCTTACCAATCCTGATATCCACAATGAAGAGATCACCATTCCGGTATTTCTGTTCAATCAGTTCCCGTATTTGTTCTTCCGATATCATCCAATCTCTATAAAAATAGGGGACCAATGTCCCCTAAAATATTATACAACCCGTCATTCAGAGCGCAAACTTAATGATTATTATTGAAACTCCAAAATTTATGGTTCTTTATCTGGTTGTCATAACGGCATGGCAGGTATGGGGTGAAACGGGAATTTAACGGGTTATTTGCGGCACGGAACAACCACTATTCCGGTGCGGGTGGTTTTTCTATTTGGTAGAGATTCAGATTGTTCGTATTTTCAACCGGTAATTTGTTATAAATAATCAGTGAATTGGTCAAACAAGAAAAAGATCATTAATGATCCGGTTTATGGATTCATAAACATTTCTTCCGAGACCCTTTTTGATCTGATTGAACATCCCTATTTTCAGCGATTACGAAGGATAAAGCAGCTTGGGTTAACCAATTTTGTTTACCCGGGAGCAACACATACCCGGTTCCAGCATGCACTGGGTTGCCTTCATCTGATGGGCTCTGCCATTCAGGTTATCCGGTCGAAGGGGATCAGCATAACCGACGAGGAGGCCGAAGCAGTGTCCGCTGCCATTCTGCTTCATGATATTGGGCATGGTCCTTTTTCCCATGCACTCGAATTCAGCATCATAAAACGCATTACACACGAAGATCTCTCCCGTCTGTACCTTGAGTTTTTCAATACACTGATGGGGGGCAGGCTGGATATGGCCATTCGTATATTCGAGAACAGCTATCATAAAAAATTCCTTAATCAGCTTGTTGCCAGCCAGCTTGATATGGATAGACTGGATTATCTTCGAAGGGATAGCTTTTTTACGGGTGTTACCGAAGGAGTAATCGGTTCAGACAGGATTATTAAAATGCTCAATGTGGTCGATGATCAACTGGTGGTTGAATCAAAGGGTATTTATTCAATAGAGAAATTTCTGATTGCACGCCGATTGATGTACTGGCAGGTTTATCTGCACAAAACGGTGCTGGCCGCTGAACAGCTATTGGTCAAGATACTGAAACGTGCAAAAGAACTGGCACATGAGAAGAAGGAACTTTTTGCCACCCCTTCGCTTCGGTTTTTCCTTTACAACGATATTACACGGGAGAAGCTTTTTTCGTCCGCTCCGGCGTTTGATGCGCAACTGGTGCTGGATCATTTCTCAAAACTTGATGATAATGATATCATTGCCTCTGCAAAGGTGTGGTCTGATCATGAGGATTTCACCCTCTCATTTCTTTGTAAAGCGATGCTTAACAGGGAGTTATTCAGGATTGAGATCCAGAATGAACCATTTGAAGCGGACTACATTGACCGGATCAGGAAGAGGGTGAGGGAGGAGATGAAGGTTGAAGAGGAGGTGCTGGACTATTTCATTTTCACGGACTCGGTTAGCAATTATGCCTATCTGCCGGATGAACCTCAGATAAAAATCCTTGGTAAGAACAATAAACTGACTGATATTGCACAGGCTTCGGATATGTTGAATATATCTGTCCTTGCAAAAACGGTCCGGAAATATTTTTTATGTTATCCGAAAAACATACAAATACAATAGATCAAAAAACAGAACGTTATTCACTCGTTTGATTAACAAATTGTAAAAACATGGAATTTACAGCAAAAACCATCGCAGAATTTCTTCATGGAGAGATCGTTGGTAATCAGGATATTACGGTAACCACGGCATCGAAAATTGAGGAAGGGAAAAAAGGAACCATCTCGTTCCTTGCTAATCCAAAATACATGAAATACATCTACACGACAGAGGCGTCCATTGTTCTCGTAAACAGGGATTTTGAGCCGGAACGTGACATTGGATGTACGTTGATTAAAGTGGATGATGCCTACCAGGCTTTTGCATCGTTGCTGGAACTTCAAGAACAGGCAAAACCGGTGAAAACCGGGATAGATAAGACAGCCATTGTGGAGAAGAGTGCAAAAACAGGGAAGGAGATTTACCTGGGTGCATACACCTATATCGGTGAACATGCCGTAGTTGGTGATCATGTAAAAATCTACCCCCAGGTCTATATAGGGGATCATGTCGAAATTGGAGATCATACGATCATTTATCCCGGTGTTACGGTATATGAAAATAGTAAAATCGGGAAGGATTGTGTGATCCATTCCGGCACCGTTATCGGATCGGATGGTTTTGGATTTGCTCCACGGACGGATCAGGGTTATAAGAAAGTACCTCAGATCGGAAACGTGGTGATTGAAGACTGGGTGGAGATTGGTGCTAATACTACTATTGACAGGGCAACGATCGGTTCAACCATCATAAGAAGGGGTGTAAAATTAGACAACCTGATCCAGGTTGCTCATAATGTTGAGATTGGTGAAAATACGGTTATTGCAGCTCAAACAGGAATCTCCGGTTCTGCCAGGGTGGGTAAGAATTGTATGTTCGGTGGTCAGGTAGGATTAGCAGGACACCTTACCATCGCCGATGGAGTGAAAATCGGAGCTCAGGCGGGTGTCCCCTCCAGTATCGAGGAACCGGGAAAGATCATACAGGGAACTCCGGCACAGGAGCTACGGCAATTTCAACGATCTTCCATTGTTTTTCGCAGACTTCCTGATCTGAAAGCGAAGATTGATGAACTGGAAAAAGAGCTGAACGCGTTAAAAAAGAGGTAGAAACCCGTTTTATTGATCAGTCCATCTGGATTTTTGGCCTTACTGTCGTCACGCTGGAATGAACCAGATATATTGTTTTTTTGTATCTTTCGCGAAATTTTCGAATAAACCATGGCAGAAAAGCAGAGAACCATCAGTAAACCCATAACATTATCGGGGAAGGGGCTTCATACCGGATTGGATGTGGCAGTTACCTTTAAACCCGCTCCCGAAAACCATGGGTATAAATTTTGCAGGATCGATCTGCCTGAACGGCCGGTCATCCATGCTCTTGCTGAACATGTCGTCGATACATCAAGGGGAACCACCCTTGAAGAAGGAGGTGTAAAAGTGTCTACCATTGAGCATGTATTGGCTGCTTTCTTCGGATCTGAGGTCGATAATGCCCTCATTGAGATCAATGGCCCGGAAGCACCCATTATGGGTGGGAGTGCGAAGAAATTTGTAGATGCGATAAAAGAGTCGGGGATTGTTGAACAAAACGCCAAAAGAAACTACTTTGTCGTTCACGAAAAAATCACCTTCTCCGATGAAGAACATGGGATTGACGTGATCATCTATCCCGATGATCACCTGAGCTTTAACGTGTTGATCGATTACAATTCGCCCATCCTCGGGAACCAGTATGCCATTCTGGATCATCTAACCGATTTTGAAAAGGAGATCTCCATGTGCAGAACCTTCTGCTTTTTTCATGAATTGGAGACGCTGGCAAAGCAAAACCTGATCAAAGGGGGAGACCTTGATAATGCCATTGTCATCCTTGACCGTAAGGTAAGCCAAAAAGAATTGAACCGGATCGCTGATCTTTTCAATAAACCCCATTTCGATGCCAATTCCGAAGGAATACTGAATAACGTTGAATTGCATTATCCGAATGAACCGGCACGTCACAAACTGCTCGACCTGGTTGGAGATATGGCGTTGATAGGACAACCCATTATGGGAAAAATTGTTGCCACCCGGCCCGGCCATTTCGCCAATACCCAGCTGGCAAAAAGAATCAGGCAGGAGATCAAAAAGATTGAATCAAAAAAATCAATCCCCGTCTATGATCCGAACGTACCACCGGTGATGGATATCCAACAGATCAGGAATACCCTTTCGCACCGGTACCCTTTCCTTCTCGTGGATAAGATCATCCACCTGGACGATCACTCCGTTGTCGGGATCAAGAACCTTACCTATAATGAACATTTTTTCCAGGGACATTTTCCCGAAGAGCCGGTTATGCCGGGTGTACTGCAAATAGAAGCAATGGCCCAGGTTGGCGGAATGCTCGCATTACGCAGTCTTCCTGACCCGGAAAAATATTCCACCTATTTTATAAAGATCGATAAGGTGAAGTTTAAACACAAAGTGATTCCCGGAGACATACTGGTTTTCAAAATGGAACTGACCGATTCCATACGAAGAGGAATCGTCAGCATGTTTGGACAGGCTTTCGTCGGGAATATACTGGTCATGGAAGGAGAATTAACGGCCATAATTGTGAAAAATAAAGAATAATGCATCACAAACTTTGCACTATAGACCCCCATGCAGAATTAGGTAAAAAGGTAGTCGTTGAACCCTATACCACCATCTATGGTGATGTTGTAATCGGTGATAATACATGGATAGGCCCCCATGTTACCATCATGGATGGTGCCAGGATCGGAGAAAATTGCAAACTGTTTCCGGGAGCCGTTATCGCTGCTATTCCACAGGATGTGAAATACCAGGGTGAAGAGAGCATAGCCATTATAGGAAACAACACCACCATCAGGGAGTGTGCTACAGTAAACCGGGGAACCGTGGCAAAAGAGAAGACAATTGTTGGAAATAACTGCATCCTGATGGCCTATTCTCATGTAGCACACGATTGTGTTATCGAAGATCATTGCATCGTGGTGAACAGTGTCCAGCTTGCCGGTGAAGTGGTTATTCACGAGTGGGCAATAGTCGGTGGAGGAAGCCTTATCCATCAATTCGTGCACATTGGTGCCCATGCTTTTATAGGAGGAGGAGTGATGGTAAGAAAAGATGT
>Ga0315537_1000657_pt1 | contig 27370 bp, 25 predicted proteins | sample SalMarSW160270MG_FD_203091 | JGI IMG/M metagenome (GOLD analysis project Ga0315537, IMG submission 203091) | Salt marsh sediment microbial communities from the Plum Island Ecosystem LTER, Massachusetts, United States - Salt Marsh Sediment SW1602-70 ...
TTCAGAACGATGCGCCATAAAACCCAAAGGAAGGGAATTCCTGTTAAGGGAGATCCCATGATCACACCGGTTGGTACTTTTTTGAGGAAATGGAAACTGGATGAACTTCCTGAATTATGGAATGTCCTGATTGGAGATATGAGCTTTGTTGGTCCCAGGCCCTATGTTCCGCGTATGGCTGAGAAGCTGGCCGGTGACCATTCCAGTATCCTGAAGTGGAAACCGGGGATGACCGGTCCGGCAACCCTCAAATACATCAATGAGGAGGAGATCCTTTCATCAGTTGATGACCCTGACCGATATAATAATGAGGTGATCTTTCCGGATAAAGTGAAAATTAACCTGGAATACCTCGATCACTGGAATTTTGCACTGGATATGAGGATTCTCTGGAACACCCTGATCAGAAAAAGAATGAGCTAATTGGTATAGCGGACAGGTGGTTACCTGAAGCCTTCCAATACCACGCTATCCCTCTATTCCGGATTCACGAAAATATCAAGCAATTCCTTCAGGTGCCTGACTTTTTCTTCATTACCGGCCTGCTCATACGCAAAAGAAAGGTTCAGTAAGAGCCGGTGAATGATCTCACTATTTGAACAGGGAACGTAAAAAGATTTCCGGGGTGTAAGATTCTGATGTTTTATGAAGTGATCGATCTCTTTCTTTCCAAGTATTGCACCGAAATTGAAGGGGTTAATGTAAAACAGTATATGCGCTTCCAGTTCTTCAACAAAGGTCTCTGCTGATTTTAATTCATCCAGGTAAACCAGGATAAAATTTCTGGGAAGGTTAACTCCATATATTGGCAACCCGAGACGCTGAGCTACGATGGAATAGATGATTGCCAGGCTGATCGGATTCCCTTTCTTTGTTTCCAGGACAATGTTCAGGTAGTTGTTTTGTGGTGCATAGAATTGCGAACTGTTTCGTTTCAGTCCGTAGATTTTAAAAATGATCTGGTTAATGACCTTTACTTTCTCAAGAGCTGTCAGGTTATTGTTCAATTCCAGCCATACATCTTTTCTGATACTCTCAAGCTGGTTATCCAGCTGTGATAGTTCCAGGTCGGGGTATTGAAATTTTGCGATAAAGTATGCTCCTTCCAACAGATCTGAAGCTCCCTCATTGATCCACCGTACCAGTTGTTCATGGGTAAAGTTCAACTGGATCTGTTGTATCAGGTTTTCGATTCGTTCCTGGTGATGCTGGTTTCCACAATTCTCCCAGGCTTCCTCCAACTCCGGGATTATACCTATTCCTTTATCCATCAAATTACGGCTGACCTCCTCGAATACCTTTGCATCGGGATCTTCCAACAGGTTGATAAGGGCTTCTATTTCTTTTTTTGTTTCCAAATGTTTCTATGGTAAACTTGTAATTCGATTAAGGGAGAATACAATGAGACGTTCCATCAGATTTTTGTATTCCCCCATGAATTCTCCGGTTACGCGGTTCGCAATAATTGCACAAAGTGTTATTGCACGGTGGCCCAGCAAAGACGCCAATCCATAGATTGCTGAACTCTCCATTTCAAAATTAGTTACTTTTTCCGTTCCAAAACGGAACTTCATTATTTTTTCATTCAGGCCAGGGTGAGCCAATGGCAATCTGACAATCCTTCCCTGGGGTCCGTAAAAGCCGGAGGCCGAAATTGTGATTCCCGTGGTTACTTCCTTTCCTGTGAACTGTTTAATAAGCTCTTGATCTGCGGTCACGACATATGGCCTGGGAAGTCGTGGGTCCCAGCTAACATATTCCATGAAAGCCGATTCCAATGCCAGATCCGAAGCATCGTCACATCGGGAATAGTAATTCAACAAACCATCGAATCCGATCGCTTTTACTGTCAACAGGAATGTCCCAATGGGAATATTCCGCTGGATCGATCCGGAAGTACCTATCCGGATCAGGTTTAATCTGTTCAGTTTAGCCTTTGGCCTCCTGGTCTCCATGTCGAGATTAACCAGTGCATCGAGCTCATTCACAACAATGTCAATGTTGTCTGTTCCAATACCCGTGGAAAGGGCAGTGATTTGCTGCCCCCTGTATGTTCCGGTGTGAGTAACAAATTCACGGTTCTGGATTTTCACGTCAACCCGGTCAAAATGGGAGGATACCATCTCAACCCGGTCCGGGTCTCCCACGAGAATGATTGACCCTGCAATCTGTCCTGGCAACAGATGCAGATGAAAAAGAGAACCGTCCGGATTTAATATAAGTTCAGATGTTTTGATCATAAGATAACATGATGATCTTTGCATATCCAAGGTTGTTCCAAAACTATCTAAATTTTCCGAAACCAACAATTCTTTCTGGAGGGTGAAGATGTCCGGACAGGACTTTACGGTTGTAAAAAAAACAGGAATATCTGTGAGTTACAGATAATTCCTTTATTTTTGCAATTCGTAAACACGAATTAACTGTAAAAACTCAGAAATATGAAAAGAAAGCAAGTATTAATTATTACTACAGCAGTAGTTATTGTTGTGTTATTGTTATTTGGCAGCAGGATGTTTTATGTTGTCAAGCCGGGTGAACGGGCTGTTATTTTCCATAAAATATCGGGATTTCTCGATAAGGATAATATTGTTGGAACCGGGCTGAAGGTAATTGCCCCATGGAATGACCTGGACAAATACAATGTAAAGGAACAGAAAAGTGAAGAGACCATGGATGTCCTTGATAAGAATGGACTTTCCGTCAACGTAGATATTACGGTTCGTTTCAATCCAATATATGATAAAATAGGACACCTGCATGAAACGTTTGGAGTCAGCTATATCAATAGTCTTGTAATCCCTGAAGTTCGCTCAACTGTAAGACGGGTTACAGGCCGATATACAGCTGAAGAGATCTATTCAACAAAGAGACAAGAGGTTGAAGATGCTATTATCAATGAAACAGCTTCAGTACTGTTGACGAACTACATTGACATGAAAGCGCTAATGATCCGATCAATAAATCTGCCGGCAGATATTAAGGTGGCTATTGAAAGCAAACTGACACGTGAACAGGAAGCACTTGCGATGACCTTCATTAACGAAAGAGAGAAGCTGGAAGCAGAACGAAAGCAAATCGAAGCAGAAGGTATTGCAGCTTATAACCGCATTATCAGTGCCAGTTTGACAACCATGATCCTGCGACAGAAAGGAATAGATGCCACACTGAAACTGGCGGAATCACCCAATTCAAAAATTGTGGTCATTGGTGGTGGAAATGAAGGTATGCCGCTTATATTGGGAGGTAACTAACGATCGATAATCCTGATTGAAGCATCTCTCAACGGGATGCTTTTTTTCTTGTCCATTTTCGTTTTACCTCTACTTAGAAGGATTGCCACAATGATACAACGCATTCAAACCGTTTATTATGCTCTCGCAACGATCCTCATGGCAATTGGTACTTTCCTGCCCGTAAGCCGCTTTATCGGAGATAACGGGCAGGCATACCTGCTCCATACATGGGGTATTGTCGAAGCTGGAAAAGAATCACCACCTGTTGTACTCAGTACAATTCCGCTTTTAATACTTTTCCTTGTTGTTCTATGCCTATTGCTGGTTGTGGTGTTCTCATTCAGGAAGCGAATGGTGCAAATGCGGTTGTCTGTCTTCAGTATGGTGTTAATGATCGGTTCTCTGGCTCTTTTTTATTTCTACCGAAGGCAGGGAATGATGCATCTTAATGCCGATGCTTACTTCACACTATATGCTGTTCTTCCCATTGTATCCGCTATTTTGACCTATCTTGCATTACGCGGAGTGAAGAAAGATGAGGAGTTGATCCGGTCGTATGATCGGATAAGATGAGAAGGGATGAATTGACTGAGAGAGTGACTGTGAGACTTTGAGAGGGGGAGACGGAGAGAAGTGAGTGGGAAAGTTATACGTTATGCCATGGGCATCCCTTCGGGATAAGTGTATAAGTTAATAAGAGAAAAATTTCTGTTAAACTGAAAACTGAAAACCAGAAACCAGAAACTAAACAATCACCAGGTTTTCCTGGTCGGTTATTTTACCGCAATAGTGGCATTTCAGGGAGACATCTTTTTTAGATACGACCTGGAACCGGGTGGTGATTGATTCGTGATTAGTAATGCATTGTGGGTTTACACACCGTGCTATACCGATGATCATATCGGGGACTTCGACAACCTTTTTTTCCACCACTTCATACTCTTTGATGATATTTAATTTAGCTTCCGGGGCAACCAGTGCAATCTTATTAATCTCTTCATCCAGGAAGAACACATTAGAGACTTTAATAATCCCTTTCTTTCCCAGCTTCTTGCTCTCAAAATTGGTTCCGAATGTAACCATTTCATCAACGTTGTCAAGTCCAAGGATCTGGAGTACCTTGAACACACTTCGAGCCGGTATATGATCAATGACCGTTCCGTTTTTTATTGCACTGACACTTAATTGTTTCCGTTCTTTCATGAGAGCGATGTTAGGTTAAACCCAGAATCGAAGCGATAATTGCCTGCCTGGTATAGACACCATTCAGGGCTTGCGGGAAATAGTAGGCTTTTTCGCTGCTATCCACCTCGTCATGAATTTCATTTACGCGTGGTAACGGATGCAGGATCCGCATATTATCTTTGGTGTTTTTTAGCATTTTTTTACGCAGGACATATACATTTTTCACTTTTTCGTATTCCATCGGGTCGGAAAACCGCTCTTTCTGTACCCGTGTCATATAAACAATATCGGCTCTTGAAATGATATCGGTAAAATCCAGGTGTTCGTAATATTTCAAACCGAGGTTATCAAGAAAGATCTTGTATTCATCCGGCATACGTAACTCCTCGGGAGAGATGAAATTGAAGGTGGTATTGAAGTGTGACATGGCCATCAGCAGCGAATGAACCGTTCTGCCATATTTCAGGTCTCCCACAAGGAATATGTTCAGGTTATCCAGGGTTCCCTGTGTCTTCCGGATGGAATAGAGATCAAGCAGGGTTTGTGTGGGATGTTGATTAGCCCCGTCACCGGCATTGACTACCGGTACGGAGGCGACCTCGCTGGCATATCGTGCACTTCCTTCCAGTGGATGCCGGATCACGATGAGGTCGCTATAGTTGCTGACCGTTTTAATGGTATCTTTCAGTGTTTCTCCTTTGGTAACACTCGATGTTGAGGAATCGGTAAACCCTACAATCCGGCCTCCAAGCCGGTTCACTGCACTTTCAAAACTTAACCGTGTGCGTGTGGACGGTTCGAAAAAGAGGGTGGCAATCACTTTCCCTTCGAGGAGGTTGGGAGCAGGGGATTTTTCAAATTCTTCAGCCAGGTCAAGGACTTTTATGATCTCATCTTTGGTATAATCATCGATGGATACAAGGCTTCTGTTCTTCATTCAGATTGTGGATTGGTAGTCTGTTTAGATCAGCTGTAAAGATACATAAGATGAGCAAAATATCGTGCAGGTTGTTAACAGATAGTTAAAAAAAAAGGAATATGGGAAGTCGTTTGTCGGTAACGAAACGGGTTTCTTAACCGAAAAACGTATACTGATTTTTTTACTTCCTGGTAACCTCCAGGTTTTCGATCCGTTTGCATCGTTCAAGGAAGGCAGCTGCCCTGTCCTGTGGAATTTCAATGATAATGGAACAGCTCAGTTTAAAATTCCGGCTGATGACATCCAGCTCTTTATCTTTTAACAGGGACATTACAGCATTCATCTGGGGGTAAGCAAATGCCAGCCGGTACCGTTCTTTTACAGTCCGTGTAAAGATCTTTGCATTGTCTAGGGCGTCGGATGCTGCGTTCTTGTAGGCGTTGATCAATCCGCCAACCCCAAGCAACGTTCCACCGAAGTAGCGGACCACCACAACAAGGATATTTGTCAGATCCCTTGTTTCGATTTGTGTCAGGATGGGTTGACCTGCTGAATGGGATGGCTCTCCATCGTCATTCGAACGGATTAACTCTTTGTCCGGCCCGATAACATAAGCAAAGCAATGATGACGTGCATCGTGGTACTCTTTTTTCAAACAGGTCAGGATCTCCTTAACCTCCTCTTCCGAGTGAACCGGGTATGCAATACCAATGAACCGGCTCCCTTTCTCCCTGTATTCTCCACGGGAGATGGACGATATGCTCTTGTATTGACTGGTGGTTCCCATTTAACCGCTGATTGATAAAATGATGATGGTGATAAGGGACATCAGAACACCAACCCAGTTTAATTTGCTTAATTTTTCCCGGAAAACCAAAAGGGCGACGAGTATGCTTAATGTAACAATACCGAGATTGTTGATCCCGAAAATTATTGAACTGTCAACTCCGCTATGCGATAAAGCCAGCACAAAGAAATAGAGGGATCCGAAATTCACCAGTCCCAGCAACACACCAAACAAAACAGTCTTCTTACTGAAGGTTCTGCTTTTTTTAGGTCTTATCAGGTGAAATAAAAAGGCAGAAACAGCAGATATCCCGAACAGAAGGGTCATGAAGGAAGTAAGATGTACGCTTTCAAGAAATTCTGCCTGGGAGTATTTGATCAATGAATCAATCGTACCCATGCCAAAAAACATGATGAACGGGAGGAATAGCAAGCGGCGGTCAACGGGCCGATTGTGTTCCCTGAATACCATAAGGAAGAGAGCTACAAGTGCAAATACTATGCCCGATACTTTTAACGAACCCACCACCTCGTTTTCATACATAATACTGAACACAATCGGGATGATGACGGACATCCTGCCCGAAACAGAGCTGACCGTGATACCGAGCTTTTGCGTTGTCAGACCGACGATGTAAAACATGATCACAAACGAAACTCCGATGATCAGGGCAAAGATCATCCACCTGCCCGGGTTTTCAAAGAATACATGCATATCGGAATACCCAAGGGTAAATCCGAGAACAAATGCAACGAAATAATTGATGATGATGGCACTGAAGGTATTCAATCCCCTTTTATCCAGTAACTTAAACAGGACCAGGATGGTTGTCGAACAAAGAATACTAAGGACTAGGTAATGCATGGAACGAAGGTCAGAAGTATTGACAAAAATAAAATAAATGTTTTAATACGGGAAATCGTTCTCCGAAGGTGTTTTCTATACATACAATATGTCTGGCACTTCATCTATAACTAGCAACTTGAGTTAATTAATCGTTAATATTTTTTTATTGTTAAAACGAAAAACGCCCATCTAAAAGGGCGTTTTGACTATTTACGTTTGCCGTTTGCCGACACGGGTTTCCTAATCCTGCCTACCCTCCTGAAGTGAGTAATCCGGACGGCAGGCATACATCGACTAACGATTTTAGATCTTTTCCGTTTCCACAATTTTTGCCATGATGTCGGCATAGGGGATCACCAGGTATTTCTTTCCTTCAAATTCCGTTTCTGTTCCTGAAAAATCCTTAAAAAACACCATATCACCTACCGCTATTTCAACATTTTCAATGGTGCTGAGTGCAACCACACGGGCAAATTTGGGTTTTTCTTTTGCCGAATCCGGAATGATGATTCCACCGGCAGTCTTCTGTTCTGTTGGCTCATCGGTTATGTCCAGCAAAACGTTCTGATTTACGGGTTGTAGTTCTTTCATTTTTTGTTATGTTTTATGATTTACTAATTTTCTATACCCAACAATTTGTTGATCCTTCCCCTGTCAAATCCCACAACGATCTGTCCATCGATTTCTGTTTGCGGTACACCCTGCTGTCCGCTCCTGCGAACCAATTCTTCTGCTATACGCTGATCCCTTGAAACATCGACATCCCGGAATGGGATGCCGTGCTTCCTGAGGTGGGTTTTCAGGGTCGCACACCATGAACAGGAGGGTGTGGAATAGACAACAACATTCTTCCTGGTGTCAGAACCGGGTCCATGGTGCCGGGGAACCAGGCTTTCAAAAACCGATTTGAAATAGTTACTGTCATGACACCCCTTGATGGTATTTACCATTTTCCCGCCCTCAAAAATAAGCAGGGTGGGTACGGAGGTGATAGCATACCGTTCATGAACATCCTTTACATTGGAAACATCTACCATAAACAGGCACAGATCGTTAATCTCCTTACCTGCTGTTGTGATATTGTTTATTGCACACTCGCTTATTTCCGACCCTTCCTTATACAATAAAACGAATGATTTCTCTACTGCCCGGACCTCTTTTAGCAATTGATCGTGTGACGTAACTTTTTTGAATTCCATTGAATGAATTGTCTTCTTTCTAACAATACATAAAAATTTGTCACCTCACTTTCATATTTCATGCCAAACAATCTCCATGCAATTGTTGTCATAAAAACCGGTAGCATTGCGTCAGGATGAATGACAAAATGCCAGAAAAGAACGTTAATGGTTATTTGTTATAAGTTAAAGCGAATACCTGCCAAACCGTTTTTTTGCCTGGTCCAGGATCCTGGCAGTTGCGATTACACCTCGTCGCCCGACTTCAGCTCGGGCGACGAATTTTTGCCCATACTTCTTCTGCTTTTTAACTTCAAAGAAATCTCATGGGTAATGGAATGCAGCAGGTGGATATCATCATCTTCAAGCAATGCAACCCGTTCCATGATCCTGTTGAGGAGGGTTTTGTTCTCACCGATCGCTGTCTGATCCAGGATTTCAATGATTCGTTGCCTCAGTGAAAGATAGGATTCGGGATTGGGCAGGGTGGGAGGAGTATCATCTTCCGGTGTGTCATATCCGGAGGCAATGTATGCATAGATCATGACTGCCTGGGACAGATTCAGTGAAGGATAGGGTGCATCCATGGGAATGGATGTAACCAGGTCGCACAGTGAGATCTCATCATTAGTCAGCCCCGACTCTTCTCTTCCGAATACCAGGGCAATTGTCTCTATTGTATTTCCTTTCTTTTCCAGGAGTTCGGGTATTTGTTGAGCGGGATAGCAATCCTGCTTTGCGGATCGTTTTTTCGCTGTTGTTCCGATGACAAAATCAAGGTCCTGTATGGCTTCTTTCAGCGAGCGATAAACGCTGGCGTTCTGAAGAACCGTTTGCGATCCATGGGCGAGCATCATCGCCTTTTCATTCAGGTAATCGCATGGATTGACCAGTCTCAGGTCACGAAACCCCATAGTGTTCATGGCACGTGCACTGGCCCCAATGTTTTCCGGGACAGCCGGTTCTACCAGTGTGAAGGAAATATTCATTGGTTATTGTTTAGTAAGTATAATTGCTACTGGTCTATTCTATTCACCGGGTGACTCTGAGTCACCCGGTGAATAACACATTCTTTAATGATACGAAAGAATCGTTATCACCTGCAGATCCCTGTCCCTGTCTTTGCACCTGCAAAGGATTTGCCCGTTTTTATCAAAAGCCACGCTTTGTCCGCCATATACCAAACCACTCCATGGTCCATGGGTGATTTCTCCCACCAGGTCGGTTCCAATCACCGGACATCCGATTATTTCAGCACTGTTCTGTACGGTTTTGCTCAGTTCCTTCCCGTGATCGGGCCACCGGTTTTCTTCAGCTGCCCAGCCGTATGGAATGAGAACAATATCCGGTTTTTGATGGTTCATTCTCAAAAGGATTTCCTCCTTAAAAGAATCGGCACAGATCAACAAACCGATCCTTCCGAATTCCGTATCAACTGTCTTCACATCAGATCCTGTAGTATAAGGAGGGTCCATCAGGTGAGTAAGGATATTGATTTTCCGGTGTTTTAGTAAGATAATCCCATTTTTATCGATAAGAATGACTGCATCAAATAGTGTATTGCCCTCTTTCTCTGCTAATCCAATGGAGATATACAATCCATATTTCATTGCAAGGGAGCACAACCTGTCGGAATCCTCACCCGGTATAGGGAAGGCCCTTTGATGGGCTTCCGGATTCACCCAGCCCAGGAGAGATGTTTCCGGAAAGCAAACGATACCTGCTCCTTTTTTACTTGCTTCAATCAGGGCATTCTCAATCCGTATGAAGTTACCCGATCGATCACCATCAAGGCAGAATATCTGGGCAATGGCAATCGTAACCTCTTGCTCCTGGGCGAAAAGGGATATCCCCCCTAATACGCCGAGAATAACAACCAATGACCTGTATAAAAGGAATCTTCTGAGATTCATTATCCTCTTGTTAAAGTTTGAGTTGTAAATATATAAAAGTAGTATATTTACAATACTAACAGTATCGATGATGCAACTGAATATTGATGAAAAGGACCTGAAGAAATTTATTGTCGTTGGAGACCGGGTGTTAATTAAGCCTAAATCTCCACAACAGAAAACCAAATCAGGATTATATCTTCCACCGGGTGTGCAGGAAAAAGAGAAGATACAGTCGGGTTATGTATTAAAGGTTGGTCCGGGCTATCCCATTCCTGCTATCAGTGATGAGGATGAGCCATGGAAGGATAAAAGCAATGAATTAAAATATATTCCCTTGCAGCCCAGGGAAGGGGATGTGGCGGTGTATATCCAGAGCAGTGGCTTCGAGATAGAATTCAAGAATGAGAAATACGTAATAGTACCCCATTCTGCCATCCTTCTCCTGATCAGGGATGATGGACTTTTTGAATGAACGAACAACATTCTCCATAGCTCCAAGGAGTCCCGGGAGAGTCCTTCGGGATTGAGTACAGTGGTGTAAACCTTTGATTAAAAGGTAATGAATTGATATTATTTGAATTCTTTATTAATCTGCACCGACTCTTATGATTTTCACTCAGGCACGATAATAACCCAATAACATTCTTTCTTTGTTAAATAATGTTAAATGAAAACGTTGCGGTTTTACCATCAGCAATTTTTTTTATTTTTGCACAGCATTTGCCGGAAACAGGAAGCATTCGGGACCTCTTCCCGGATCTTTCAAGTTGCCGCACGGGATAATTCCAGCAAAACGGGTTACTTATGGACATAAAAATTGAAAACCTTACAAAAAAGTATGGTGTACAGCGAGCTGTTGACAACATCTCATTTGAGGTTAAGACAGGTGAAATTCTTGGATTTCTTGGTCCGAATGGTGCGGGAAAAACCACGACCATGAAAATGATTACCAATTTTATTACCCCAGGTGAAGGAGTAATAACCATTGGTGGCAAATTGTTGGCGGATCATGCAGATGAATTGAAGAAGCACATTGGCTATTTGCCGGAAAACAATCCCCTGTACCAGGAGATGACAGTGATCGATTACCTGCGATTCTGCGGAGCGCTACAGGGTATTGAAAAGAAGAACCTGGATGACAGAATCCGTGAAATGATTCACACCTGTGGTGTGACTGCCGAGAAACACAAGAAAATCGGTGAGTTGTCGAAGGGTTATAAACAACGGGTGGGACTGGCACAGGCGATGATTCATGATCCGGATATCTTGATCATGGATGAGCCGACTTCAGGACTTGATCCGAACCAGATTGTTGAGATAAGGAAACTGATCCGGGAACTGGGGAGTGAAAAGACGGTTATTCTCAGTACGCATATTCTTCCTGAGGTTGAAGCCACCTGTGATCGTATCCTGATCATACACAATGGTAAAATCGTTGCCGACGGATCATCCGACAGCCTGCGTAAACAAGCACAGGGACAGGAGATGTTAAAGGTCAGGATTGAAGATGGTGATGCCAACACGATCTTTTCGGAATTGCAAAAGCTACCCTCTGTATCGGTGGTGGATTTTCTGGAGAGAACCCAGAACTTCTTCCAGGTGCAGAGCCATCCTGAACACTCCTCCAAAAGGGATGTTTTTAACCTCTGCGTTAAGAAAAACTGGGTCATCACCGAAATGATCCCCCTGGAGACAAAACTGGAAGATATTTTCAGGGAATTAACCATGAATTAAACGACTTGATATATGAAATCGGTATGGATTATTACACGACGTGAACTGGGATCTTTTTTTGATTCCCTGATCGCTTATGTCATGTTGCTATTGTTTCTCGGATTCAGCGGGCTATTTACCTGGCTTGTCGGATCCGATGTATTTTTAGTTGGTCAGGCAAGCCTCCGTTCATTTTTTGGGATTGCCTACTGGACACTTTTCTTTTTTGCACCTGCATTAACCATGCGCTTACTGGCAGAGGAAAAGCGATCGGGAACTCTTGAACTGCTGCTAACAAAGGCGGTGAGTGACAGGCAGGTAGTTATGGGGAAATTTCTCTCAACCCTGATCCTGATTGCCATCGCTCTTGCTTTTACATTGCCTTATGTTATAACGGTTGCTAATATTGGGAACCTGGACAATGGTGGAGTGATCTGCGGTTACCTGGGACTGTTCCTGATGAGTGCCGTATACCTCAGTATTGGCCTGTTTGCAAGCAGTATCACAACCAACCAGATTGTTGCTTTTCTTATTGCACTGTTCATCGGGATCTTCTTTCACATCATTTTTGATGTTTTGGCCTCGACATTCCACGGGTTTTTCGGGGAGGTCTTTCATTATCTCAGCCTGTCTGTCCACTTTGAGAGCATCTCGCGTGGTGTGATAGATACAAAAGATATCATCTATTTCCTCTCATTGACCTTCATGGGATTGTTTTTTGCAGAAATCTCCCTGTCGCGCCGTAATATTGCTAATTGAATAAATCAACGATGATGAAAACCAGTAATGTATATCTGACCATATTCTTAATTGTTGGAATCGTAATTGTAATAAACCTGTTTTCCAATCAGCTTTTCCTCAGACTTGATTTTACCGAAGACCATCAATACACCCTGAGTAAAGCAACGAAAAACATACTGAAAGAACTTCAGGAACCGGTCACCGTCAAGGCATTTTTCTCAGAAGATCTGCCACCGGATGTTTCAAAAGTAAAACGGGATTTCCAGGAGATGTTGATTGAATATGAGAACCTCTCCGATGGAATGGTGGTGTATGAATTTCTGAATCCAAATGAGGATGAAGAAACGGAGATGGAAGCCGTGCAAAACGGAATCCAGCCTGTCATGATCAACATTCGTGAAAAAGATCAGATGAAGCAACAGAAAGCATTTCTGGGTGCCCTGATCCAACTGGGAGAACAGAAGGAGAGCATCCCGTTCCTTCAGCCCGGGGCAGCTATGGAATATGCTCTCTCAACTGCCATTAAAAAAATATCGGTAAACGAAAAACCGGCAATTGCCCTGATTCAGGGGCATGGTGAGCCGGGAATCTATGAGATGCAACAGGTTTATGCCAACCTGGATGTATTGTATTCGTTTGAATCCCTGACACTCACAGATACCACCTCTATCCCGGACCAATACAAAACGGTAGCACTGGTCAGACCAACCGATTCCATCCCACTATCACATTTTCAGAAGATTGACGAATTCCTGGCTAAAGGAGGCAGACTGTTTGTTGCCTTGAACCGGGTGAAAGGCGATTTTTCAACTGCCTATGGTACTGCTGTTACCACCGGTCTCGAAACCTGGTTAAGGAACAAAGGTATTGAGGTAGAGGATAATTTTATAACAGATGTCAAGTGCGGGTCAGTAACCGTTCAGCAGCAACAGGGATATTTTACCATCAGCCGGAACATTCAGTTTCCATACCTGCCGGTAATAAATAATTTTAGAGAACATCCGATAACAGAAGGATTGGAGGCGGTAATCCTCCAATTTGCCAGTTCAATTCGCTACATTGGTGATTCTACAAAATTATTCACGCCACTGGCTATGACCTCTGAAAAATCGGGCAGCTTTCGTACTCCGTTATATTTTGACATCCAGAAAGAGTGGACAGAAAATGATTTCCCATTAAGCCACCAGGTCATCGCCGCTACACTTGAGGGAGACCTTGGTGGTGGTGAACCCACAAAAATGGTTGTTATCTCTGATGGTGATTTTGCTGTGAATGGGCCCAGGGGACAGAGCCAGCAGCTTCAACCGGACAATGTGAGCCTGATGGTAAACAGTATCGACTGGTTATCGGATGATACCGGTTTAATAGAACTTCGTACCAGGGGAATTGTTTACCGTCCTATCGATCAACTCGAAGATGATACCAAAACCTTCCTGAAGCTCCTGAATTTCCTGTTGCCCCTTGTTCTGGTTATCCTGTATGGAATATTCAGGATGCAACGCAACCGTACCATAAGAATTAAACGCCTGGAGGAAAGTTATGTCTAAGAAATTCGATAATAGAATTCTGTTCAGCGTTCTGATTTTGCTTGTAGCTGTTTTTCTGGTTGCCAGGTTTTTGAAAACCGGAAAAACCGAAAATAGTTTTAAGACCGAACTGTTTACCCTTGATACAGCTGACGTTTCGACCATTTTGATCTATCCGAAAGCTGAAAATTTTGAAGATATCCGTTTTTCGCGTGATGGTGTTAACTGGACAGTGACAAAAGGTGAAATAACATCCGATGCCGGAGAAAACTCCGTAAAAAGCCTGATAGCTCAACTGATGGAGGTTAAACCGAAAAGACTGGCAGCTAAAAGTAAAGATAAATGGGAAGAGTTCCAGCTGACCGATTCATTGGCTACGCGAATTAAGGTGATCGAAAAAGGGGGCAAAGAAATAGTTGATTTAATGATCGGTAAATTTACGTATCAGCAAAGTAATAATCCATATGGGGGACAGGGTAACATAATAGGAACCACCTACGTGAGATTATGGGATGAAGAAGAGGTGTATGCGGTGGATGGGTTCCTTTCAATGAGCATAAACCGGGAATTTAATACCTGGCGTGACCAGCGGGTGATAAACACCCGAAAAGAGGATATCACCAAACTGATTTTTTCTTATCCGGCTGATTCCGGTTTTGTTGCCATTAAAAAAGACACCCTGTGGATGATTAACGATTATGCTGTAGATTCGTTAGCCATGGATCAGTTCCTTTCCTCACTCTCCTACATGAACCATTCAGAATTTGCCGACGATTTCAAACCACTGCTGAATCCCGATTTTCAACTGACCATTGAAGGCAATAATTTCTCACCGGTAGCCATACAGGCTTTCATGCTTCCGGATGACCGATACGTGATCAATTCAAGCCTGAATCCCAAATCCTATTTCAGAACCGATATCGAAGGACTGTTTTCAAAAATCTATAAGCCGGTTTCACACTTTTTAGCAGGTAATTGATTCAGGTGATATACATTTACCGAATGTCTTTAAGGCGACTTGGAAAGTCGCCCTACATTATATAGTATAACTGGATCTATCGGTTATTCCGATCAGTCTTTGTTAAACAAGTAACTATGTAGGTCGACTCTCTGAGTCGACTAACCGGCCTGGTCATACAATGGTAATTCTCAAAAGCCCCTTTTGACAATATTCTATACACTTTTCCGGAGGAAAATACCATTATAGTGGTTATATTTACATGCTGGCAGATCTGTTTTTTATTTCCTGCAGATTCATCATGCCATCATTTTGATACAATGATCATAAATCAAAATACTCATACCATGAAAAAGTACAGGCCTGTATTTTTACTTAATATGTTAGCAATTATGGTTTTAATAATTTCTGGATGCGGAACACCCGATGAAGGGGATACGGCTGACCTGGTCATTAAAAATGCCAGGATTGTCACAATTGACAAAGAAAATCCCAGGGCAGAAGCCGTTGCCTTTATTGGTGAATCTATTGTTGATGTTACCACCAATAAAGCAATAGAAAAATACATTGAAAAGGGTAAAACAAAGGTGATCGATGCTGGTGGAAGGTTGGTTGTTCCCGGTTTTAATGATGCCCATGCCCATTTCGCACCTGTAAATCTTGATTATGTCGAACTGCGGTATATCACCGACCCAACAATAATCACAGAAAAGGTTAGGGAAAAGGTGGAACAATCCCGGCCCGGTGAATTGATTCGCGGAGGACACTGGGAGCATGAGATGTTTATGGACAAACAATGGCCAACAAAGGAGTTAATAGACCCTGTTTCTCCTGATAATCCTGTTGTTCTGAGCAGGGCAGATGGCCATTCAGTACTGGTCAATAGTTATGTTCTCAGGAACTCGGGAATAACAAAAGATACACCCGATCCGTATGGTGGGGAGATTCAGAGAGATCAGGCAACCGGAGAACCGACCGGGATACTGAAGGAATCAGCACAGCAGTTGATTAAAACAGGGGCAATACCCGTACAGAGAACAGAAGAGGAGAAGGAGCAGCGTGCAAGGGCAGGTTGGCAGGCCGCATTCAAGATGGCTGCTGAACTGGGTGTTACCTCTATTCAACATCCGGGAGGAGGTGATGCTGAATTGTACAGTGAACTGAAGGACAAAGGAGAACTGACATGCCGGATGGATGTTGCAGGCCGGCTTACTGCCGATGAAGAGGAACTGGCAAAATACGATGAATTGAGAATAAATTATCCGCAGGAAGGAAACTGGATCCGGTTCGGATACCTGAAAGGTTTCATGGATGGAACATTGGGGTCAGCAACGATGATGGTTTATGAACCGTTTCTCGATGAGCCGGATAAAACGGGTTTACCCCAGATGTCGTATGAAGAACTGGAACAAAAAGTGATCGCGTGTGACCGGATGGGATTCCAGATCGGAATACATGCCATTGGCCCCAAAGCCAATACCTGGATCCTGAATGCTTATGAAAAAGCGGCTGAAGTAAATGGAAGCAGGGATAGCAGGCACCGCAGTGAACATGCCCAGATCCTCATTGAAAAGGATATTCCCAGATTTGCGGAGCTGGGCGTTGTCGCTTCCATGCAGCCTACACACTGCATAACCGATAAACGGTTTTGTGAAAAAAGGATAGGAAAGGAGAGAAGCAAATATGCCTATGCATGGCGGAGTTTGCTGGATGCCGGCGCAAAGATTGCTTTCGGTACGGACTATTCGGTGGAACCCCTTAACCCGATGGAAGGTTTGTATGCAGCAGTTACCCGCAAAGATCGGATGGGAGAGGAGGGAGATGGCTGGTTCCCGGAACAGAAACTGACCATGGAGGAAGCCATTGAACTCTATACACTCGGCTCTGCTTATGCTCAATTCATGGAGGACAGAAAGGGGATGATTAAAAAAGGATACCTTGGTGATGTGGTAATCGTGAACCAGGACCTGATGACCATACCCGAAGAGGAGATCATGAAAACCAGGGTTGATTATACTATTGTCGGGGGAAAGGTTGTATTTGAACGTTAAAACTTCTTTTGAAAAATCCGCAGGATAATGGCCCATCTGCCAGATTGATAATCCCTGCTATGTCTGAATGTAACATACAGTTATATCAGGAAAATAATTTGCATGTTCGCTTTTTGTAAGGTGCACCCAGGTTTTGAAATAAGCCTGTTAGGTTCATATTTTTTTTGCAATCCTGTTTACATATTGTATATTTGATTTATAAATTACTCTAAAAAACCTAAAGACTATGAAACAACTATTTGGGATTATTCTCTTATTTCTCTACTTCAGCCTGGGTCTCTGCGCCCAGCAAGTTGTTGTAGTATCGGGTACGGTTACCGATGCATCAAGCGGTGAACCGTTACCCGGTGTAGCTGTGGTCATAAAAGGAACAACCGTTGGTACAAGCACCAACGTTGATGGAAAGTACTCCCTTGAGACCACGATGAACAGTGTACTCATGTTCTCTTTCCTTGGAATGAAAACCGAGGAAAGAAACGTTACATCTTCAAGCATTGATGTTGTCCTCAGCCCGGAGCTAACAGATCTTGAAGAAGTGGTAGTAACGGGATATGGTATTCAGAAGAAAGCTCTGACTACTGGGGCGAATCAGAATGTAAAAGGTGCGGATATAGCTGAATTGAATACAACAACAGCTATGGAAGCATTACAGGGAATCACCCCCGGGGTAACCGTAACCAGAAATAACGGGCAGCCCGGTGCAGGTACTCAGGTGCTTATTCGCGGTATGGGTACAATTGGTAACGCCAATCCTCTTTATATTGTAGATGGAGTAACAGTGGGCAATATTGACTACCTGAACCCATCTGATATTGAGTCCATTGACATCCTGAAAGATGCTGCCTCGGCTGCGATTTATGGTTCACGGGCAGCGAATGGTGTTATACTGGTGACCACAACAAAAGGGAAAAGAGGGGCTAAACCCATCATCCGGTATGATACCTATTATGGTATACAGAATATTTACAGGAACCTTACCCCTCTGACTGCACAGGAATATATGTATATTATGGATGAAGGCAGGGTGAATGATGGATTGGAACCACACGACTGGGAAACAATGCTCAAGAACAACAGCTGGCTGAATAACAATTATCCGGACGACCTGGGTACACAGTTCGGTGAGGAAATTTGGGCTGACCTGCAGGACGGATGGAAAGGAACCAACTGGATTAATGAACTGGTTCAGGAAAATGCACCAGTGATGAATCACTCCCTGTCAATCAGCGGTGGTACTCAAGACATCATTTACGCGTTTGGTTTTTCCTACCTCGACCAGGCTGGTATGATAGGTGGAGACCTCATTGATGCAGGTCAAAAAAGGTATACCGCAAGGTTGAATACGGAATTTATACTGAAGAAAAACAGTCGGCATGATATCATTACAGTAGGAGAAAATATCACCTACAATAACAATGTGAACAGATCAGTCGGAACAGGAAATATTTACTGGAACGATCTTCACGATGCTCTTGTAGTAAATCCTTTAATGCCTGCATACTGGGACAAATCACCTGACCAACATGGATTTGCTCCGGTTCTCGAAGGAGTGTCAAATCAACAGCCCAATCCGGTTGCCACCTGTTTTTACAGGCACAACTATGGCTGGTACAAGGGGAATAATATTGCAGGAAATGTTTTTCTCGAGATTCAGCCGATCGAAGACCTGGTTTTCAGATCATCCTACGGTATTGATGCCTGGTTCGGTAATGGCAGATCATGGAGTCCTACTTATGCGCTAGGTTCAATTTATGCCAATCCGGTAGATGCTGCCAATCAGAATATGTACTTTGGTAATAACTGGACCTTATCAAATACAATAACGTATAGCCGCGCTTTTGGAAACCATAAGGTTACCGCTCTTGTAGGTAATGAGCTTTACAAAAACCAGATTAACCTGGAAACAGGTGGCTGGATGGCTGATACAAGGTTCCAGGATCCTTATTACGCCTATCTTAACAATGTTGACAAATCGGATATCAATTCTATCAGTACCTGGGGAGCTGACTGGGCTGCAGGAGGTGGTGGTTTGATGTCCTATATCGGCAGAATAGAGTATAACTTCAAGGAAAAGTACCTTCTCACTGCGATAATGCGTGCAGACGGATCTTCAAATTTTGCTGAGGATAACCGGTGGGGTATATTCCCTTCAGTAGCTGCAGGGTGGATATTCTCCGACGAGCCTTTCATGTCATCATTCTCGAATATCCTGAGTTTTGGTAAGTTTAGAGTCAGCTGGGGACGCAATGGAAACCAGTCAATCAGTAATTTCATTTACAGCTCAACAATTCGTTACATGAGCCATGGTTATTATTTTGGTGAATCAAAAACGGTTTCAGTGCCAACAGCTATGCCTGCCAGGGTGACAAATCCTGATGTAACATGGGAGACATCAGAACAGTTGAATATTGGTATTGATACCAGGCTGTTAGGATCGAGAATGCAATTCACTTTTGACTGGTACAATAAAAAGACATTAGACTGGCTCGTTGTATCTCCGATCCTGGGAACATCAGGTGCTGACGCTCCGTGGATTAATGGTGGAGATATTTTGAACCGGGGTATTGAACTTACTCTTGGATGGAACGATAATTTTGGCGATTTTAAGTATGGAGTAGTTGTAACAGGTGCACATAACCATAATGAAATTACCAGGATTGCCAATGCAGATGGAATAATCCATGGGCCTTCCCATGTACTGTCACAGGGAACAGCAGAAATTTCAAGATGCGAAGTAGGCAAGCCTATCGGATACTTTTATGGCTTTGAGACAGATGGAATCCTGCAAAACCAGGATGATGTGGATGCTTATCTCACTCCTGAAGGAGCACCTTATTTCAGTGATTCGAGACCGGGTGACATTAAGTTTGTTGATCAGAACCTTGATGGTGTGATTGACGAACTGGACAAAGTGATGATTGGTGATCCGAATCCTGACTTTGAACTGGGTATTCAGTTACATGCTGAATATAAAGGAATTTATGTAGATGCAACGCTGACAGGTAGATATGGGATGCAGATTGCAAGATCCTATCGCTCTTTTGCCGACATTTTTGACCAGAACTATACAACGGACATTTTCAATCGCTGGCATGGTGAAGGTACATCAAACCGAATTCCCCGCCTGAGTTCATCTTCTCACAGGAACACGAATTATATATCTGATATCTATATCTATGATGGAGATTATACGAGAATAAGTAATTTAACGATAGGTTATAAGTTGGATGACTTGCTCGTAAACTTTAAAGCTATTGAAAGTGCCAAGATATATGTGGCATTCAAGAACCTGTACACATTCACAAAGTATGAAGGCATGGATCCGGAAGTAAGGTTCGGACATGATGCGAGCTGGGCTTCCGGTATAGACCTTGGCTTATACCCGCAGGCCAGAACAGTGATGTTTGGTTTAAGTGTCTCATTTTAAACAGAAAAATTAAAAACAAATGAAGAAGATAATCTATATAATTTCTGCGACACTTCTGGTATTCATTACCAGTTGTGGTAAGGACTTTCTGGATACAGACAACCTGTATGAAAAGAGTCTTGAGAACTATTACAGCTCGCCAACGGATGTTGATGAGGCATTGGCGGGTGTCTATTTTGCAATGTATACGCCCGGGGTACTCAGTATGGAAGGCCTGGCTGCAAACCTGCTTTCGGACATGATGCTTGGAGGAGGAGGTCCTGATGATAAAACTGCAAAAAGGATTGATGATTTTACCGATCCGGAAGAAGATACGTATCACGATCTGTGGACTGTGTCTTATAACGGGATCTACAGGGCAAATACCATTATCGAGAAAGTCCAGGATGCTGACTTCTCAGATTACTTTTATACGGAGGATGAAGCAACTGAGTATAAGGATCAGGCATTGGGTGAGGCTTATTTCATGAGGGCTTTCTTCTACTTCCGGATGGCCAAGTTTTTTGGTGGTGTGCCCCTGATACTTTCTGTGGATGCAGCAAGGGATGCCCCCAGGGCTACACTGACAGAAACGTACGCTCAGATCGCTTCTGACCTCAAGATGGCAATTGAGACAATGCCTGACACACCATTCCCGGATATTCCAACCAGCCGTTACGGTCACACTAATAGGTGGGTTGCAGAAGCATACATGGGAAGGGCTTACCTCTATTATACCGGTTATATGACTAACCAGGAGGGAACGGCAACAACCGCTCTTCCTCTTGCTGATGGTGGTTCGCTGACAGCTAACGATGTTGCTGCATACCTTGAGGATTGTATTGATAACAGTGGACATGCACTGGCTTCAGATTTCAGAAACCTGTGGCCATATTCCTATGTAAATGAAAGTGCCGGTTCAGTTGTGCTTCCCTGGGCTGACGCTGAAGGTCTTGCCTGGGTAGGGCAGGATGGGCCTAATCCTACATTTGGTACGGGTAATTATGAAACCATGTTTTGTGTGAGATATGCTTTTGGTAACTGGGATTGGGGCGATTTTTATAGTAACAGATTGCCCTTGTTTTTCGGTCTTCGTGATAACCAACTGGTTCCTTTTTACACCGGATGGGGATGGGGACCTGTTAATCCAAACCTCTGGGATTCATGGGATAATTCTGACCTGAGAAAGCAGGGTTCAATCCTTGAACTGGGCAGTGTTGAAATGGGAACCGATGCTTATGAGGGAGATAAAGGAGACCATGAAACAGGATACTTCAATAAAAAGTATACAGCCCTTGCACACAATGGTGCGGATGGAGTAGCCGGTATGTTTTATTACATGTATAATCAGACCAATAATGATTTTATGCTCTGGACAGCACAGGATTTTATCCTGATGCGCTTTGCCGATATATTGCTGATGCACTCCGAAATCACCGGAACACCTGGCGGGATGGATGAGGTTCGTGTACGTGCAGGTCTGCCTGCCCTGGGAGCTTATACCCTTGATGCCCTGAAGGAGGAGCGCCTGCATGAATTTTCTTTTGAAGGACTGCGCTGGTTCGATCTCGTACGTTGGGGTGACTGTGAAACTGCTTTTGACTATACACTTGACGTAAGAAACTCAGGAGTCGATGCTACTTACCATGTAACTTACCGGCCTGTGACAAAAGGATTATTACCCATACCTGAGACTGAAGTAAGGCTTTCCAATGGAGTATATGAGCAAAATCCGGGTTGGTAAACAAAAAGATCATAATAATAAAAAATCAGCGTTATGAAAAACAAAATAATATTGAGTCTTTTTATCGGTTTCCTGATGCTTGCATTTTTATCTTGTGAGCCTATCGAGGATAGATATAAGCTTAAGAACTCCACAACAGTGGATCACGTTACTCTTGTAGCAACTCAAAGCACAACAGGTGGTAACGAGATTACCCTGGAAATGACAACACCGGGTGTAAGCGGTTACTGGGATTATACCCTTGGTAAGGCCCTGACAAATAAAGTTACATTTATCTGGCCCATTCCCGGAACTGCAACATTCACCTATTCAGGTACACTTGGAAAAGAATTCTTTTCCAAGACCATTGATGTTCAGGTTGACGTGCTCGACCATCCACTTAACCAGGACTGGTATGACCTTGTGAGCGATAACACTTCTACAGGCAAAACATGGGTATTTGCAGGTGCTCCGGGTAGTGGCATTAACTATTGGTATATGTCAGCTCCCTATAACTGGGCTGAACTCTGGTGGAATGCAGGAGAAGGTGATATGCCACCTATTGATGCCACTGGTTCGATGACTTTCGATCTGGATGGTGCTGCAAATTACACCTATCTGTCTGACCCGGCTGGAACTCCTGAGGTTGGAAGTTTTGTGCTTGATGTGAAAAACCAGATACTTGATGTAAATGGTCCTAATATTCTTGGTGGTGGTATTACTCCGGGTTATGATATTGGTAATCACGATGGAGTTTATCAGATAATATCACTAACAGAGGATGAAATGATCCTTTATGTCCCCGACAATTCCTGGGCTACTGGATGGACCTGGCATTTTAAGCCTGAAGTTGTTAAGTAAAGATGTTTGAATTAATTTAACAATAGCTGGATTATTTTCAGATAATTATACTGGCAATACTTCGAACAGTAGAAAAGAAATATAATCCTTGGGAAGAGAGTTGTATATTTCGGTATAAAACTCTCTTCTTTTTATTTTTCATATCGGATAACCTTAACCTTTGACAGGATATGGTTAAGTCATTTTCTTTTATAACATTCATTACCATTTTTGCGAGCCTTTCGGGTGTATTATTATTGTCCTGCCAGAAAGAGGAGTATTCAGAATTTACTCCTGATTTCAGCTATGAAGTATCAGAAGAAGATCCAAATGTTATGCGGTTCGTTAACACTACCACAGGAGATCAGGGTTTCATGCAATGGGATTTTGGTAATGGCGAACAGACAAATAAACAACCTGCAAACAGGCTAACCTATTCAATATTGTATCCATTGAAGGGAGAATACCCTGTAACGCTTACGATATGGGGTAAAGACGAGAATAAAAAATCGGTGACCAAAACCGTCAGTATTGAATACAGCACACCCTATCCGGACTTTGAGTATGAAATTGTTTCGGGTTCACCAAATCATGTTAAATTAACTGATATCAGTACAGGAGATTATGATACCATTTTCTGGAGATACCCCGGGAGGGAATTTAACGGAGTGCCAGGCGAAGTGAGAGTACTTTACCTTGCCATGGGCGGCAAATATGGTATTGAGCTTGAAATACGCAGGGGACAGATTTCCAATACCATACTCAAAGAAATTACCATTCAGGCAGATGATCCGGATTATCTTGATCATTACGAAATGGTATGGTCAGATGAATTTGACGGTTCGGAGATAGATGATTCTAAGTGGGTTCATGAGACAGGTGCTAATGGATGGGGAAATGATGAATTGCAAAACTATACAGATGGCCAGAATACTTCAGTATCTGACGGAACATTAAAAATTACCGCGCAGAAAACAGGTACGGGTCAGAATGTAGGAGACTATACATCCTCAAGGATTAACGGAAGGGAGAGTTTTACCTATGGCCGGTTTGAGGTAAGGGCAAAGATGCCTGAATATAAAGGATCGGGCTTATGGCCTGCGATATGGATGCTGGGCAGGTCAATCCAGGAAGGAACATCATGGCCCTTATGCGGAGAGATAGATATTATGGAATATGTCAGCTGGAACCCCGATCATTTCAGCAGTGCAATACATACTGAAAGTAATAACCATACCCTGGGCAATGCAATAACAACAGGGCATATCTCTTTACCAACTATTGAAGAGGAATTTCATACTTTTGGCCTCATCATGACGTATACGCACCTGAAATTCTATATAGATAGTGTAGACAATGTTATACTTACCTATAATAAGCCTGGTACCCATGATCAGAATAATTGGCCATTTGACAAACCCTTTTATTTTCTCTTAAATATAGCGATAGGAGGTACGTATGGAGGAGTGGATGGTGTTGATGATGAGGCTTTCCCTGCCGTAATGGAAATTGACTATGTGCGTGTTTATCAATTGGATGCAACAGGAATGTAAATGCCCTGATAATAGCTACTTTTGAAAAATTCGAAGGATTATGGTTCCCCTGCCAAAAAAGTAATCCCGGATGTGTGTGAACCGGAAATCCGGAATTATGCCTTCTAAACCTCCGGAGTGTTGAAAATTCCGGAAATTTTGATAATGCTCACCTCCTGCAAGACGTTCAATAAACCCGATAATTTTTCCGGCAAACATCGGAGCACCTGAACTCAACCAGTAGTCAGCAATTAAAAGATGTCCGTTTGGCTGGAGTATCCGATCCATTTCAGTTACTATTTTTTGCCTTGAAGCAGGATCCTTTTCATGCAATGCCATGGTGATCAATACCAGATCAAAACTTTCATCGGGGTAATCAATCGCCGCTGCATCCTGCTTAAAACAGGGTGCCTTCCACTTTCCTTTTTTTGAAATAGCAAGCATTTCACTGGAAAGATCAATGCCTACTGCTGAAAATCCATGGCGGTTAAGTAATTTCACCTGGTATCCTGTACCACAACACACATCAATGATGCATTCGGGTTTTAATTCAACGACGATTTCCAGGATTTTCTTGCGCAGGTTCTTCAGAAAAGGATTGATGAACGGATCATAAAGTGGTGCAAAATAATAACCTTTCATAGCGTACAGTGGTATGTATTGTTTTTTCCCTTTTTTTTTCCTAATTTTTCAATCGATTTGTTAACTGGAGCATCCCGTGTCAGGCTGTTAACGAAAATACAAAATCTAACAATAATGGATCTTTTTATTTAATGAATTATGGAACATACACTGGTTGAATCGATCATAGAGAATCCATGGATCCATTTGATTTTATGGGTCATCGTTTTTATTTTCGTGACTTTCATCGTATCGATGAAGGATGGGATGGTGAAATTTGTGGTTTTGCTTTTTGGACTTCCCTGGTTTGCTGTTGCCCTGTACTTCATCCTGGATAACCTGAATGTTGAACCCATTGAATCCATTACGGATTTCTGGTATCTGAAGGTCGGTATTCCGGTTGCTGTCCTGATTGTCGAACCACTGCTGTTTTTATTTTTCTACCGGATCAGGATAGCCTCTTACAGGAGAAAGATAGGAGCCGGGAAGAGGGCCGGTACCCCTACCCTGAAATTCAGGAAACTGGATAAGAAATTGAGGGAAACTAAAGTGAGCCGCGAGATCATTCTGAAAAACAGGAAACCCGATGAACAGGGACAGAAGAAACTCAACCGGGAATTCCGATCAGCATGCAGCGAGAGAAACCCGGACTTTGGTTTCATCTCTGCACTGCTTGAGCAGGGTGCCGACGTGAACTCAAAAGGTGATGAAGGAATGACATCCCTTCATCTGATCACCGGGTTGATGAACGGGAAGCACCGGCTGGTCCTGTTCTTGCTTGGAGCAGGAGCGGACCCGAACATTCAGGATGATACGGGAAAAACCGCACTGGGTTTCTATGCGTTGAAGAATCCATTTAAAATGGGACACCTTCATGCATTGGAAGTTTTGTTAACCTACACGGATGTCAACATACAGGACAACCATGGAAAAACCGCAATGGATTACGCCACGGAAGGAAACAATAAGCGGCTTGCTGCATACCTGAGGAGAATGAGCAGGAAAAAATCCTGAGACAAAGAAGGAACAACAAAAGGGTGAACAACCTTATTACTCATAAGAAATTACACGTAAAAAAATCATTGACCCATGTCTGATACATCAAATAAAATTCTCTGGCTTCGGGCTATCCTTACCGGAATAGCTGTTGTTGTTATCGTTTTTCTGGTCCTGATACTGGTGGCAACCGTTTACGCATTCATCCTTGCATTCAAAGAGCGGGGAGCACCTGATATGGAAATGATAAGCCAGTTTTCTGAATGGCTGGGCATGTGGCTGAGTCCCCTATTGACCATCATCCTTGCTTTTTTTGCTGGCATGTTGGTTGCAAGGAAAGCAGGCGGACAGTTTCTCCTGCATGGCATCCTGGTAGGGATTGTAATCGCCATTTTTAGTTTCCTGGAAAACAAAATATTTGGTGGGAGCCTGGACATGAAAGAAGGCATCTATCTCCTGTTTTACCTGGTATCAGCTAGCTTGGGTGGATTCAGATCAACACCGAGACACCGCGGCTAAATCAACCGACTCGTTTACTCATCCGGGGTAAGCTTTCACCTAAGGCAATGATGGGATCTATGAGCTGCCGGAGGGATCCTGTATTTCCGTTTCGAAAAACCAATGCACTTTTTTGGGTAACATCCTGTAGTCGATATCTTTTATTTCCTCTGAAAAGTCATGTGCATTGAGGGTATTCCAGAATAAAACGGTTTTATTCTTTAGCAGCCCGGATACGGCATCCTGCAACAGGGCTGCCATGGCTTTCCCGGTATACGTTCCGTCAAGCTGTATGCCTTCCATCTCTCCAAGTAAGTGTATGGCATGAATCCCCTCTTCGGTGAATTTACCGTAACCGTCACCTAAAAATTCATTTCGCACAGGAAAGTCATCCATGCTGAATGGTAAAAGGGGAATAGATGGATCGTGATTACGAAGAAATGCAATGGTATCATCAAATGCTGAACGGATACGCTCCTCTCCGGTAATTTCAGGCTCGATTACACGAACAGGAACAATATTCGTTTTCACTCCGAGGAGCTTGACACCAAGGAACAAACCAACCGCAGTGCCTGCACTTCCCAGTGCTATGTAAATAAGATCCGGCTCTGGCATCAGGTTGTTGTCTATCTGTGACTTCAGTTCAAAAGCGGCATTTACAAAACCGGTAATACCCGGGGGTGATGAGCCGCCCAATGGGATGGTGTATACCGGTTTTC
>Ga0315537_1000659_pt1 | contig 27356 bp, 19 predicted proteins | sample SalMarSW160270MG_FD_203091 | JGI IMG/M metagenome (GOLD analysis project Ga0315537, IMG submission 203091) | Salt marsh sediment microbial communities from the Plum Island Ecosystem LTER, Massachusetts, United States - Salt Marsh Sediment SW1602-70 ...
GCAGGAAACCATCGAGGACATCCTCGAATGGCTGGACGAGTTATGGGAATCAGGCGAAATGCAGGGTTACCTGACTTACGAAGAATATTTGGAGTTCCGCGAAGCCATAAAACTCTCCGCCGAACAGCAATACTGATACCTCTATCGTCTGTTATATCAGGTTGGCGCGATACCACTTGATGGCCTTTTCAAGGCCTTCTTTGAAAGAGACAATTGTCTTGTAACCGATTGTCTTTCGGGCAAGTGTAATGTCGGCCAGCGAGTGCTTGACGTCACCGGGCCGGGGGTCGGTGTAAACGGGCTTTACATTCTTACCAACAATCTCGTTTATCATGTCGATTATCTGATTGACCGTGACCGATTCTCCGCAGGCAATGTTTATAACCTCACCGGCGGTCTTCTCCGCACGGGCGGCGAGCAGGTTGGCTTCGACGACATTATCGATGTATGTAAAGTCCCTGCTCTGTTCGCCCTCTCCGTAGATAGTTGGCGGTTCGTCCTTCAGGATAGCTGTAACAAACGCCGGTATGGCGGCGGCATACTGGCTGGCCGGGTCCTGGTACGGGCCAAAGACGTTGAAGTACCGCAACGAAATCGTCTCCAGGCCGTAGCAATTGCAAAATACCGAGCAGTAATCTTCTCCAACAAGCTTGGCAACAGCATAGGGCGAAAGCGGGCATAGTTTCATTGTTTCAACCTTGGGCAGGGTCGGCGTATCACCATAGGCGCTGGAGCTGGCGGCATAAACGAAACGCTTTATCTTCGCATCGCGTGCGGCTATGAGCATAGTAACAGTGGCATCGACACAGTGCCTGTGCGTGGCGGCGGGATCCTCGACACTTTTCGGCACGGAAGGCAATGCCCCCTGGTGCAGGACCACATCAATATCTCTGACGGCATCAGCCGCGACGGCCGGGTCGCCCATATCGGCTTCGATGAATTCAACCCGGTCGATGCAATCGGCGAGATTGCTCTTTTTGCCGGTCAGGAGATTGTCAAGTACCCGTACGAAACAGCCCTGCTCTACAAGCCTTCGTGTAATGTTTGAGCCAATAAAGCCTGCACCACCTGTGACAAGGAATTTATCCATTAGCATTTTCCTTTGCTGCACAAAGAACTCAGGAAGGTAGGATAGCTATACAGCGGCAGATTAGCAAGAGTTAACCGACCAAAAGCGGCTGCTGATATCGCTGGTAGGAGCGGTATTGTTCGTGGAAATAACCGCCCTTAAGAACACGGACTCCCATAAGCACACATCCGAGAATAGTAACGTTAATCGCTCGCAGTTCCCTGACAGCCCTTTGCGCCGCTCCCCTTCTGGTCATATCCGCATTGAAGACCAGGATTGTCCCGTCGGTACATCCGGCAATGACTTTGGCGCCGGTTACGAGCAGAATAGGCGGCCCATCAATGATAATACGGTCGTAATGCCTGCGATAGTCGGAAATCAGCCTGGTCAGGTTGGCAGAGGCAAGAAGCTCTGTCGGATTGGCCGGCATGGGACCGGCGTCAATAACATCAAGATTATCAACACCACTTGGGCGTATCACCTGCTCGCCGGTAGCTTCGCCGTAAAGCAGATTCGTCAGACCGAAATCTGATTTTGCCTTTTTATCACTGATTGTAGTAATATCCCCATTAGAAAACTCTTTATGCATCATAGAGCGCCAGAAGTTGGCGTCAATGAGCAGCACTTTTTTGCCTTCACCCGCTAAAACAGTAGCAAGGTTTATAGCCACCGCTGTTTTGCCTTCGCCTGCACCACAGCTACTCATGAAGATTACTTTCGAATCACCATTACTTTGTCCCAGCGAAAGCCTGAGATTGATCTGGAGCTGCCTGTATGATTCGCTGACAATTGAGTAGGGCGCTGAGCGCACGATATGGCACAGGTCAACTCCACGCAAATCGTGGTCATCCGACGCGTTGGGCACCACACCAAGTAGCGGGACATTCACATATCTGACGACATCCCGAGGTGTACGAAGCAGGTCGTTGAGCAATTCAACCAGGAAAGCCAACCCAATTGCACACGCAAAACCAAGCACCGTTCCGCCGGGAAAATAAGTGTACCAGAGAGGACCACTCATTTTCAGAGGCTTAGGCGCCCTGCCAACCGGCATAACCTTTGGCGTTTCGGGGTCTTCAGCCTGTATTCTGCGCTGCTCAATCAATTCCTTCATGGCGTTGAGCTGGCTCTGAAGCTGGTCTTTTATTCGCAGGCGCTGGTCATACTGCACTTTAGCCATGTCAAGCCGTCTCTTGCCGGCTTCGGCTTCTTGTTGCTGTCTTTCAGCCTCCTCCAGCCGCCTGCGCAGAATGACAAGGTAGTCTTTGGCGTTTTCGAGATTTGCCCTTCTGGTCAGATCACCTATTTCCTGCTTGCGGATATTTCTTCTCTCCTGAAGATCCGAAACCCTTTCTTTCATCTCGCGAACTGTTCTGTGGCCCTCTCCAAATTTTATCTGAGACTGTGCAAGAGCGGTCTTCGTGACAAACAACTGCTGAGTAAGCATCAACATGACAGGGTCGCTCTCAATAGTATTTTCGACCTGTATTCCAATCGGTCCGACAGCCATCTTCTCAAGATTTGCTATGTTGGCCTGAAGTTCGGAAACAGTCAGCCTCAGGTCCTGCGCTTCCTGGTCCATCGCGTTCACTCGAAGTGTTATAGTATTCTGGAAATTGTGCTCTTCCAGGTCGGTAAGGCCGGTACTCGCACGGACCTCCTCCAAAGCCCTTTCTGCCAGGTCTAATTCGCGTTCGAGTGAACTACGCCTTTTTTCCAGCTCCACCAGTCTATTTCGGACTCCGGATACCGCGCTGTCGCGTTGCGAAGCTATAAACAAATCCACCATTTCGTTGACTATATCAGCAGCTTCCTGGGCACTGCCGCAGGTCATACCGACAGTAACAAACTCGGCATCCCGTGAGGCGAACGCACCCAATTTCTTTTCCAAATCTTCAAAAGCCTTACGTATCCTCAATCCCTGATTGGTGTCGCTGCCAAAACTTCTGAACCACTCGGTCTCCTTAATCTTGTCACGATTCAGCAGGTTCATCAGCATACTTTGCTCTTTCAGCAGCGATGTAATATACACACGACGCCCATACTGGATGTCTTTTGCCACAATCGGACTGCCAATTTTCGTCGGGTCGCTCTCAACTGGAGGCAGTACCCTGATATAAGTCCGGGCGGTATACTGTGGCGCATACCTCCTAAGCAGGTACCAAGTCGCGCCTCCCCCGAGAAAACCAATACAGGTTAGTATGATAATCAGCCATAAATGCCGCTGCAGTATCGCCACAATGTCTTTGGGTGTAAGTATTAATTGCGCGGCTTGGCCCGGCCTTGGGACCGGAGGCCTAGCCATCGGCTGCATCTGGGTTTGCGGTAACTTATCCATTTCAATACAAGTATTACGTTTTGTGAACCGCTTTGGTTCACAGGTCAACTCACGGCTATCAGCTCCTCAATCCCTCTATAGCCTTATTAATCAGCTCCTTACTCTTTTCTGATAGACTGTCCTTGCCGACTTCCAACGCTCTTTCATAGGCTCCGACAGCCTCGTCTTTTTGCCCAAGTGCTTCCATAATCATTCCCAGGTGCTCATACACCTCAGCAGGGGCATATGCCTGTTCTGCTTCGAATTGCTGCAAAGCTGCCCGGACATTTTCGGCTGCTTCATCAAATCGGCTGTTTTTGTAGAGGACATAAGCATACGTATCCCGAACTCCCGGGTTATCCGGACTCAGTTCCACCGCCTTTTCGGCGTATTCCAGCGCCACAGGCAGCTTCTTCTCATCCGCTGCCATAAAGTAGGCTATATTATTGAGCACACCCGAATTATCAGGCATCTTTTCCAGAAGCTGTTGCCATGTAGTAATAGCCTGCTCGAGATAGATATTATCGGAGTATTTTTCGTAAGCTTCGACCAGCAATTTCCCCTTTTCGACTAGCGCATTAACGTAATCTTCTGAGTCAGGTTCACTAACTTCGATACATTTATCTATAAATCCCATAGCCTTGTTGTAATTTCCGGAGCTGCGCGACACATGATATAAGACGTAATTAGCAACCAGAGAGTCGGGATTCTCGGCAAGCTTTTGGGTGCAATATTTTTCTACTTCCGCAGGTCCCACAACGTCATGCATAACATTAAGAATTCTCGACATAAGAAACGGGTTATCCTGTTCCCTTTCAGCCGCCGCCCTGAAATTCTCAACAGCAGCAGCCTGGTCATTCATTTTTGATTTTGCTATACCCATATTGACAAACGCAATTGATGCAAATTCAGAATCGATGTATTGTGCACATACATCGATGGCCTGTTGTATCTTGTCGTCTCTGATTAGGGACATGATGTAAGCATCAAGGGCGGATATATCCGGCCTGCCCTGCTTAACACCGGTATCCCATGCATGCAAATACAGGCGCTGTGCCGTTTCGAAATTCTTAAGTTGTTCGGCAAAGGACGCCGCCTTTATCACCCACATCATATTATCCGGATACTGACTTATCATCCGCACGTAGAACGACTGAAGCAGATTTTTATTGCCCGAAAGTTTATATATGCTTTCCAGCAGTACTCGTGCCTGGTCAGGTGTTGTTGGCTCATCAACAATTGTTATCAGTTCTGTAACGGCGTCTGAGGCCCTATTTGCAGCCAGGTAAGCCTGTGCCAGAGCGATTCGGACTTCGGCATTGTCGTTGAGAGACTTGCTTTTCATAAGGTCGTTGATAGCCTGACTGGAATTTCCAAGAAGCCTGTTTATCTGGCCTCGTAACCGCCATCCGTCAGCGTTGCCTGGGTCGGTCTCCAGGCTCCTGTTGACCAGCTTCATCGCCTCATCCAGCTTGCCCTGTCTCATGGAAAGCGAAGCACCAAGCAATTGCCCTCTTGGCTCGTCCGGATACTTCTCCCTGAAACTCTCCAGCTTGAGCTGCGCTTCACTGATTAAACCAACAGTAAGGTAAACCTGTATCTGGACCAGCCTATTTCGAATGCTGTCATTGACTTTGCACAGGGCTTCGGAATACTTCTTCGCATCATCCTGATTAAAGGTCGCCTGCGCGATGCTGAAGAACCCGAGAAGCAGTTGCTCATTCTCCGGCTCTGCGGCATAAATCCGGTCCATAATCACCTTGGCTTTGGCGTACTGTCCGGTGTTAAGATAGTATCGCCACTGCAGATTTTCGTCCTGACTGTCACTGATAATTTTTTCGGCCTCGTTCGGTCGACCGGTAGCGCGACAGAATTCTGCATAGCGGGCAAGGGCCATCTGGTTGCTTGGGTCCAGCTTCAAAGCCTCCTGGTACGACTCCGAGGCAATTTCCATCAAGGCCTGTTTTTCATTCTCATCTGTCTTATCTTCGGCAATCTTAAAGGCCATGCTGCCAAGCAGAGTAGCATTCTCAACAGTTGGAGATGCGCGGAAAAGGCGTTGCCGGATAGCCAAAGCATTCTGAGGGTCGGAATCGCCGATGAACTCAGCGTAGAAGCTAAGTAATTGAAGGTCGGATTTGTTACTTGCTATTGCCCTTTCGATTGCTTCTTTAGCCTCCATAAACTGGTCCGTGGTTACATTGCTTCCCAGTGCCACATTGCGCTTGTATAACGCCCCAGCCAGCATTTTGCTAATGTTGCTATTAAGAGGGTTGAATAGCGCCGCCTGTTTAATATCAGCAATAGCTTCACGGGTCCTGCCGAGGGATTCCTTGATTTGGCCTCGCAAAGCCAAGACCTGCGATGAAACCGGATTCTGCTCGGCGCACCGCTCTACAGTCTGTATCGCCGGTTCATATTCAGCTTTAGCCGCGCTGAGGCGGGCACTGAAAAAGTCTCCATGAAATTGGTCGAAGTTGTACTGTCGTGCAACAGCAATCAGCTCTTCCGCCATATCCCACTGATTGGCTTGCAATGCATACTCAAAAAGAAAGCTGGCGGCAATACGTGCCCAACGGCCAAGATCATCATTCTTAGCTAATCCTGCCGTTTTTGCTTCAAAAACCTCAAGTACTTTCCTGAATTGAATCACAGCTTCGTTGGGTTCATTTCGCTGCGAGTAGAATATCCCCAGCGCAAATGCCTTTTCACATGGGTCTGAAATCTCATCAAGCAACTGCCTGTGGATTTCTGCCATCTGCTCTTCGGAAACTTCTTCACCTATATCAAGGGCTTTGAGATAGCTCCGTATCAACATATCCTTTGGAAACACCTGTAAATAAAGATTCGCATACTTTCGAGCCAGATCTTCCCTGTCCTGGTTCTGGTAAATTCTACAGATGCCTAAAATTTGAGTATCGGTCACTGAATTAGGGTCGACACTAAGCAGTTCCGCGACAAGCTGTGCAAGATGGTCGTTATCGGTCTGAACTTGTCTCTCGAGCTGGTTAACGTCAACAGGCTCCGAACTTTCATCAGGGCTTTCATCAGGCATGTTGATGTCCTCGGCTATACGCTGCCTGCCAAGTCTTATCTGCGCTGAGTTAATCTTTCTTTGAAGCAGTTGCGCTTCGAGCCTGAGACGCTCAGTCGAGTCGATGTCGCCCTCAGCTAAAGCTGCCTCGGCATCCTCGAAATTGCCGGCGGCACTGAGAGCACGGACTTTAAGCGAACGACTCCTGGAATTTGCTCCGTAATTATTTTCGAAGTAGTTCACTGTCGTCAGCGCAGGCTGCGGAGCCTGCAACTTGAGCATAACCTCGGTCAGGTCCAGCACGGCGGAAGGCTTGCGGCGGTCAATTCTGTCAACACGATTGTTCCGGTCTTCCGCTCTGAATCTCAGCGCGCTCATGAAGAATTCGCCGGCAGCTCCAAGTTCGTTTGTATTCTCAAAAGCCTTTGCCAGCACATAAGCAAGCTGCGTATCCACACGAGCCGAGGCTTCGAGCCGCTGGTGAACAACATAGAGTTTTCGAATAGCCTCTGTCCTGTTCCCCTTGGCTAGAGCAAGCATCCCCTGCCATTTCATAACGGTGGGGTCCTCACCGCTGCCAAGAATCTGTTCGATTTCGTGCACTATACTTGCCGACTTATCAAGCCACTCCTGCCTTTGCTCAGGGGTTAGGCTAACAGCAGGATCCAATAATCTTTCGAGATACACTGTGCCAAGATACAGGTAAACCGATGCCCTGTTATTTCTATAACGGTACTGTTGTGGCCCCTTTGTCTCTTGCACACCAGGCATTTTCAGGGCGTCATTTAATATCGAGATGGCTTTATCCATCGCTGATTTATTGTCCTCTAAAGCAGCCTTAATATTGTAAGCGTCTGCAGCGCCAACCGCATACGACACACTATTAGGCTCAAGCTCCCTGGCCCTGTCGACAGCCTCGATAGCCTGGTCCAAATAACGTACTCCCATGCTGCGGTAGTAACTTGCAACAAATGAATGTACTACAGGTTCCTGAGGAAACATTTCTGCGAGCTGCCGGTACTGTGATTCGAACGTAGCCAGATTCTCCAGAGTTTCTTCTTTGCTTAATGATATATTTTGTTTAAGCGCGAGAAGATTAATACGGCCTTGAGCATCCTGAGGAGAATTCTCAACAGCCTTTTCCAGGATTTCCAGAGCCAGCTGTCTGGCTTTATCCTGCTCCTCAAAGCTGCCCCTTGAAGCAAGCAGATCTCCTTTAGCAATAAACGACCGAGCAAGCTGCCACGCCACAGTCGTATTCGTCGGGTCAAGCTCCTGTGCCTTCTCCAGATCCCGGACAGCTTCTTCCAGGACCTTATCCGGCTCGGTGACGCCGCCCCTCGAAGCCATTTCGAGTTTTGCTCTTCCCCTGAGTAAATATAAATACTGCCCTATGCGCTGGACACCATCGGCGCCGCTTAAAGCCGTATGAACAAGACCAACCTTCTCGTACTGAGGTCTTTCCCACTTCGCCGTGTCCTCGTTAAGCAACCCCTCTCGTTCAACAATCTCCAGGAAATCCGAAGTTTCTTTTTCGATGTCCTGCCAAAGCTGAAAAGCACCACTGTCGGCAACAATGTACAAATACTTCAATTGGGCGTACCTCACCGCAAGGTTTTCGGGGTCTATAGTAAGAATCTCCCGCCACACACCATTAAGGGGAGGCCATTCCTCCGTCTCAAGATAAAAGTCAACTAGCTTATTAAGCGCAATAAGCCGCACCTGGTCATCCTCGGCTTTCGCCCTGGCGCGAAGATACTTCATTTTCGCTGACTCATAATCCTGATTCGCCATCGCGGCGTCGCCGTCTTCTATTAGTTTCTCCTGGGAAGTAAATATGTCCTTCTCTTGTACAACAATAAGCGCGACGACAAACATCACCAAAAAAACCGCCGTTCCTATCAGAGCAACCTTTTTGTTAAGTCTCTTAGCCATTTGTTCTCCTTTCCTTTAATGGCTGTAAAACGATACCGCCTAAATTAAAACTCACTCTCAAACTTGAGCCATGCACTTTAGCATGATAATGGCATTTGACCTTTCAGCCGGAACTGAAAACCAATAATTTCCATGTACAGAACCCGCCGCAGCTTCACTGCCTCATCAAATCATTCACATCAGGCCAGTGGTCCCGCTCTAAAACGGGTAAAAGTACACTTAAAAGTTTTTCACACGTTGCGACCGCCTCCGCATGGTCAGGCAACTTTCTCATCTGATTAAAAACCATCTCAATCTTGCAGAAATATGAATGTTTGCCGTGAATGTTTTTACTCAGAATAAATCTTGCATCAGTTCTCGTATTGGCATAGGTGCGATTGACGTTAAAGCAGTACAGTACCGGAAAACTCAAACCGCTCGACCACAGCTTTGAATTCGCACGAGCAAAAATAACATAACGGCCCGGTATCTTCCGCTCGGGACCTGTTCCGCTATCAGCCGTCGCAGGCACTTCGAATGTGATTGGGTCAGAGCTCTCTCTACGATAGCCGCCGCCGGTATAACACTCTTCCGGAACATGCGGCACCGAATCGGCCTTGCCGTAGTACGTTATAAACAAAAGCAGTGAACCGGCGGAACTCTGAGGGTCGGCCTCGCTGTCAACCAAAACCCACTCCAGATAATCCTCGGTCCCGAGACTGTCAACAATATCGTTAGACTGTATCTTGCGCTTCTCCTTTACCGTAAAAGGACCAAGCTTTGATTCATCCAGCTCATCGAGCGATTTTTTAAGTGCGACAGGCTCTTTCTCCAACCACAGCTTGAAATAAGATTTGACCCACGACATGCCGCCTGCCACAAAAGCCAGTAAAACTACACACAGCAAGAATGCCGGTTGTGCGTAATATTTCAGGAGCCTGTTCATTATCCGTCTTTATCCTCTCTTTTGCGAATTATGACGTCTTGCCTTGCAGGCTGCAGCTTGCCTTCTTCGACAAAGACATTAGACATAAACCAGGCCAGGGCCCCGTACAAACCGAACGCCAACGGAAGCATTAATATACCCAGTACGTCATGATAAATGCCCTGAGCGTACTTTGGGTCTATTAAAACATGTATGAACCCGGTAACCGTAACCCGTACGATGTTACAAAAAATCGCAATAGGAACAGTGCTGGTCAAAAGAGCCAGCCGCTGCCACACAGGTCTTTTATGCAAATAGGCCATAGCCACGCCAAGTGCCAGAAACGCCATCAAAAGACGCATTCCGCTGCACGCCTCGGCGATATCCAGCGCCGGTTCCAGATGCTGGCCCTTGTAGAATATATCTATAATAACACCACTGGCCGAGGCATGCAGGTCTTTAACCATGCTAAGCATACTCGAAGCAACAGATGCCGCCCATATACGCATGGGTATTGTTATGCCGCGATAATAACGGTCCGGCAAAGGAACGGCGAAAACCAGAAACGAAATCGGAAGCCACGTGTATTTAACCAGCTTCCAGCCGCCAAGAAACAAAATAACAGCACCCAGGGTTGCAATCATTGACAGGGGGCTTAAATAGCCGAATCGGAGCTGGATTATATTAAATGGGTAAAAAGCAAGACCGCAAATAAGAAAAAACAACCCAAGGTAATTAGGTTTGAACCTTTGGTTAAGTATTTCATCCTTGGCCTGGTAAAGAAAATATAAACTGAAAAGCGGGATTATGAATCCATGTGACCAGCTTGGGTCGCTCCACTTGCCGACTATGCTGTCAATCTCTACGCGATAAACAAGATAGAACAGCAGTCCGATTATCCCAATCTTGACATAATTGTGAATGCCAAGCTCTCGCCACTGAGTCAGCTTATTTTCTTTCAACCCAGTACTATGAATAGATGAGGTGATAGTTTCGAACATAATCTATAATAGTATGCTAAAACAACCACTGCGGAATCGGCCGTCGCGTTCCGACGTCCCTGTCAGCAAAGTTCCGGTCATATATAAAACCAAATCCATACGTGGCCCTGAACGAGTTTCGCAACACGGCACGCCACCTCGAAGTGGGGTGCGTACCAACATTAACTAGGTCATTCGGTTTAATAAAGAAATCCGGTTCTTCGCCGCCGGCAATCTTGTCCAGGTCAACCAGAACGGTTTCTTCTTTATTCTTGCCTATCCGCCGCGTTACCTCACATCGTTTCGGCCAGGCCAACGGGCCCAGACCTCCTGCCGCGGCAATAGCCATCTTCAGGGTCATTGGCCGCCCCGTAAGGTTTATATAACCCTGAGCATTGACGTTACCCATAATAGCAAATTCGCCGATTACATCAAGTGGCACATGTATCGTATCACCGGGTCTTACTACAATATTATATCTCGGGTCACCGCCCGAAAGTTTGTCTGACGGTATCTTGATGACCCTTGTCTGCACACCACCGGCACCGACCTGACTCCAGTCAAATTCCTCCGGTATCTGTGCCCGAGGTCGTTCTGTGCTCGTCGGCTCTTCAAAAACTTTGGTATATTTCTCTCGCGGTGCAGGCCTGCCGACCGTTACCGGGACCCATTTGCCGTCCCTGAATACCCACTCGACCCTGCCGGGCTCGGTCTGGATTTCCGGTCCTGTCGAAATACCTGCCTGCTCATCAGTCGTATAGTCATCAGTCCAGGCCTGCTCATCTTCGAACCCTGCCGGAAGCGCCGCCCCCAAAAGGCCGTCTATGTCCGTAGCCATCTCCGCTGTTGTAATCACAAGACGCGACGCCGGCCGTTGAACCTCTGCACGGGGTGCTATTATCTCGAGCATCTGGTCTTCAGGAATATCTATCTGCTTCTCATCCGCCGGTTCCTGACCGGGCTGTTCGTACTGGCCGTATGCTACGTCCCTGCTGGTCACAGTCCTTGTGACATAAATGTAACTAATGTTAAACTGGGCAGCCACGCCTGCAACAGCCAGTGCATCATTCAAACGAAAGTCATAACGAGGTATCCCAAAACGGCCGGATCTCTGAACACCATTACCCAGTATCGAAAACACACGACGTTCCGAGGACAATACAATAACCGTTACCAGCGGCTCCTTCAGGATACGCGGCGACAAAATCTGCTTTATTTCTTCCTCCAGTTGTGATTCCGTCAGGCCGGCAACATCTACAACACCGACCTCAGGCATGGATATTCGACCCGTCTCTGTAACAGTGAAATCGTTGATATATGTAGAGCCCTGCTGCAGTAACTCGAAAATGGACACACGCACCATATCACCAGGCGCAAAAGTGTAGTCGTCTTCGAAAATCATAATGTCTATAGGCTTGGGGTCCTCCGCACCTGTCCACTCCGAAGGCTTTTCGTCTGCAACCCCCAATGAGTCCAGGATTACGTTGACAGCCGGGACCGGCCGGAATCGGCCTATCTGTGTCGGGTCAAAGAATTTATCACCACAGCCGCCGTTGATAAAACACAAAGCGAAGCCGACAGCACACACAAATATCCATACCGCCCTACTATGCCCAGTTCCAATCATACACTTACTACTTCCAGCCATACCAGAATCCACAGTGATTGCCCCTATTTTGTCAGTATGTATTATTTTTCCAAGTATCTATCGGCTGGGTTACATACCGCCTTAACTTTTTAACTCCTTGTCTTACAACACAATACGCGTATCTGCGAGTCCATTCACCACCCCATTCCGAGACCCGATAACACACCATATACACCATTCTCCTGCCGCGTAAACTCCATTGATTATCACAGGGCACAACAGTCGCATGTGCTTGCCAAAACAGCACTTATGGCAGGCGGCACTTTCCAGAGTGCTAAACCATCCTCTTCTTCGCCGGGTTTTCCGCCAATCAATACGTCGCTTATACTGCCCGCCAAGCCGGTTTGTTCGCCTTTTCAAGTCTTTTTCTGCCCTATAAGTTAGCCCCTTTTGGAACTGAAAACCGGCCCTGTTTTGACTGACAACGGCCAAAAATTCCCCAAAAACCGCCTACCTCCACAAAAAAGACCGGGGGTGTCTGGAAAAAACACCCCGGCCGATTATTGAGCAAGATAAACTGTTCTAACTCTATTGCCCGCAGTCACCGTTGCACTTAATCGCAGCGAGCTGCTCCATCAGTGCAAACCGCCCGGTGACATCACGCTTCGCTTCGACCAGAAGCTGTGCCGCAGCATCGGGATTTACCTTCTGCAACGACCTGTAACGATTCTCGCCATAGATATAATCGGCAAGGTCCAGCGTCGGCGCCTTCGAGTCAAGCTGTAGCGGATTCTTACCCTGTTCCTTCAATTGCGGGTTAAAACGATACAACGGCCAGTGCCCACAGTTAACGGCCTTCTGCTGCTCCTGATAGCCATAGGTCATATCGATACCGTGTGCGATGCAGTGAGCATAGGCGATAATCAGTGACGGACCCGGGTAGCTTTCGGCCTCGACAAACGCCTTGACCGTCTGGTTCGGATTAGCGCCCATAGCAACCTTGGCCACATATATATTGCCGTAAGTCATCGCCAGCATACCGAGGTCCTTCTTCGGTCCGGGCTTACCTCCCGCCGCAAACTTTGCGACAGCCCCGCGCGGCGTTGACTTGGACATCTGCCCGCCCGTATTCGAGTAAACTTCCGTATCAAGAACCAGTAGATTGATATCCACACCGCTGGCAAGCACGTGGTCCAGTCCGCCGTAACCGATATCGTATGCCCAGCCGTCACCGCCGAGGGCCCAGACGCTCTTGCGAACAAGAAAGTCCGCAACGGTCAGCAATTGTTTGCAGCTTTGGCAGTTACTCTTTTGGCATTGTGCCCTGAGCTTGTCTATACGTTCTCGCTGAGTTTCTATGGCTTGCTGCGCCGGGTCGTTCGCCAGGCAAGTCGCCTTGATTTCATCGGCCAATACCTTGTCAACACAACCGTCCTGGGCCGTTTTATCCAGAAGTTCAAGTGCAAACTGCATAGACCTGTTGACGGTCAGCCGCATACCCATCGCGAACTCAGCCGCATCCTCGAACAGGCTGTTACTCCAGGTAATACCTCTTCCGTCGGCACGCTTGCCGTAAGGCGTCGTCGGCAGGTTGCCGCCGTAGATACTCGAACAGCCGGTGGCATTGCCGATATACGCCCTGTCGCCGAACAACTGGCTGAGCAGTTTGACATAAGCGGTCTCGCCGCAGCCGGCACAGGCGCCCGAATACTCGAACAAAGGCTCGATAAGCTGGCTGCCTTTGGCTGTCGCCGAATCAAAGAGCTTGCGGTCTGTGTTAGGAAGCGAAAGGAAGAAATCGTAATTCTCTCTTTCCTGCAGTCTCAGCGGCTCCTGCGGCGCCATATTGATGGCGTGTCGGCCGGTCGGTTTTTTCTCTGAGTCTTTTTCCAGCGCGGGACAATTCACAACGCACGCTCCGCAGCCGGTGCAATCCTCCGGCGCTACCTGAATAGTGAACTTCATACCGGCAAAGTCCTTGCCCCTGGCCTCGGCGCTCTTGAAAGTTTTTGGCGCGTTGGCCAGGTTTTTCGGGTCATAGACCTTCGCCCGAATAGTCCCGTGCGGACACACCAGCGAGCACCGCGTACACTGGATACAAAGCTCAGGCTCCCATACAGGGATGTTCACCGCAATATTGCGTTTCTCGAATTTTGTCGTGCCCGTCGGGAACTTGCCGTCGGCAGGCATCTTGCTGACCGGCAGCAAATCACCGCGGCGAGCCATAATCTCAGCCGTAACTTCTTTAACGAACTGCGGCGCATCATCAGGAACAACAGGCGGCATCTCTTTGCTGCTGGTAACTTTGTCAGGAACTTTAACTTCATATATACGCTCGAGTGCGCCGTCAACAGCAGCGTTGTTCATCTGCACTATCTTTTCGCCCTTCTTGCCGTATGATTTTTTAATCGCTGCTTTAATGGCGTCGACGGCCTTGTCCAGCGGCATCACCTCGCTGATTTTGAAAAACGCCGTCTGCATAATCACGTTAATTCGCGCCCCAAGACCAAGCTCGTGAGCAAGGCTGATTGCGTTGATGACGTAAAATTTCAGTTTCTTATTTATTAACTGCTGTTGAACTTCCCTCGGCAGCGTATCCCAGACCTCATCAGGCCCATACTGGCTGGTAAGCAGGAACGTCCCGCCCTGTTTGGCTGTGCTCAGCATGTCGTATTTTTCTAAAAAGCTCGGGTTGTGGCACGCAACGAAATCAGCCTTGCTGATAAGGTACGGCCGGCGAAGCAGCTTATTGCCGAACCGCAGGTGCGAAATAGTAACCGCACCGGCCTTTTTCGAATCATACACGAAGTAACCCTGTGCGTAGTTGTCGGTCTGCTCGCCGATTATCATAATCGAATTGTGATTGGCCCCTACCGTGCCGTCACTGCCGAGGCCGTAGAACATCGCGCTGAAAATGCCCTCATCGGACGGTTCGAACGATTCATCCACGTCGAGGCTGTTATTGGTGACATCATCGATAATACCAACGCTGAAGCCGTTTTTCGGTTTAGCCGCGTCGAGATTATCAAACACGGCCTTCACCATCGCCGGCGTGAATTCCTTCGAGCCCAGGCCGTACCTGCCGCCGACAACAACCGGATACTTTTCGAAGCTCGTCTGTCCGGCATCCATTGCCTCTCCGATAGCCGTTCGGACATCGAGATACATCGGCTCGCCGACACAGCCCGGTTCCTTGGTCCTGTCCAGTACCGCGATTTTCTTTACCGTCTTCGGTATCGCCGCCATGAAATCCCTGCCGCTGAACGGCCTGTACAGTCTGACCTTTATAACACCCAGCTTCTGGCCTTTGCCGTTGAGCGATTCGACCGTTTCGTGTACTGTTTCGGCGCCGCTGCCCATAATGACGATGACCTTGTCCGCATCCTTGGCCCCGACATAATCGAACAGGTGATATTGCCTGCCGACGATTTTTGCGAACCTGTCCATAGTCTCCTGCACGATTGCAGGCGTCGCGTTGTAATACTTGTTGACGGTCTCGCGTCCCTGGAAATAGACGTCCGGGTTCTGGGCCGTGCCGCTAATCATGGGTCTATCCGGTGAAAGCGCCCCGGCCCTGACCTTAGCGATTAGCTCATCGTCAATCATCGCACGCATATCATCTAATGTAAGCTGCTCGACTTTCTGTATCTCATGGCTGCTGCGGAAACCGTCGAAAATGTGCAGGAACGGCACACTCGAAGCTAACGTCGCCTGCTGGCTAATCAGAGCGAGGTCCATAATCTCCTGGATACTGCCCGAGCACAGCATTGCGAATCCCGTCTGCCGGCACGCCATCACGTCCGAATGGTCGCCGAATATCGACAGCGCCTGACATGCAAGCGACCTTGCCGATATATGGAACACCGTCGGCAGCAATTCGCCGGCAATCTTGTACATATTGGGAATCATCAGGAGCAATCCCTGCGACGCCGTAAACGTCGTCGTCAGCGCCCCCGTCGCCAGTGCACCGTGAATCGCCGCCGCCGCACCAGCCTCCGACTGCATCTCGGTAACCGAAGGCACCGTGCCCCAGATATTCTTTTCGCCCTTTGCGGTCTTTGCGTCCGCGATTTCACCCATCGATGAGCTGGGCGTAATTGGATAAATAGCTATGACCTCGTTAGTCGCGTGCGCCACGTGTGCCACAGCCGTATTCCCGTCGATTGTTACCATTTTTCGCGTCATGTTCTGCCTGCCCTGTAATAATAATTTGATAAAAGATTGCTCGAAGCCTGCAAGGCTGACGCCCCGGACCTCTATGAACAGCCCAAACACATCTTTATACAGATTTTCCCCTTTGCAGGCAACTGAATTTGGCCCAATTCGACGTGATTTCGGAAATGCCCCTCCGCGGGAAGGTTATTTAAGCTCTTTTTCAACGAAGGTCACAAATTGCTGAAACAGCTCCCACGTCTCGATGTTCCCGAACGAGCCGGCCTCCAGCCCCCTGCCGTGCATCCGTTCGGTTATCTCGAGCTGACCCCATTTTATCGGCATGCGCGCCCGGTCGTACTTGTTCAGGATAAAGCGACAATTATGTGAAAGGAAATTGCGAATTATGCGCGCGAATTCATACCACTGTTGCTGCTTGAGCAGCGGATACTGATTCGTATTCTGGCAGTATTCCTTTATATGCTCGAACGATTCTATGACGGTCGTCCGCATGAGCATCTTATTGAATTCGCCAAGTACAATTCCGTGGTCGGGCTTTTTTTTCAGCAGCTCGGCCACCTGGTCAAAGGTCACCGTATAATCACCGAACGCCGCCGCCTGACGTTCCAATAACGGCTCAGCCTGGCCCGAATTGAAAATCGAAAGCGCGGCCAGCCCCAGGATATAATTGTTCTTCGTATGCGTAAGCTGATTTACAAGCTCTTCTCGTGTCATCATTACAGCTATATCGGCAGCGCCGACCCCAAATCATCACTTTGCCTTGCCCTGATTCGCCACCTGTCGGGTCTTTCGCTCTATTTCCTCGGCATCACCCAAATAATAGTGCCTCATCGGCCGTAACTGCTCATCAAGTTCATATATTAACGGCACACCCGTCGGAATATTCAGACCCGCTATTTCCTCGTCCGCAATGTTATCGAGATATTTCACCAGCGCACGCATGCTATTGCCATGCGCACAGATGAGCACTCGTTTGCCTTTTTTCAGGACCGGTACAATTTCAGTTTCCCAGTAAGGCAGAAATCTTTCCACTACGTCCTTGAGACATTCGCACCGGGGCAGTAACGCCGGCTCGACATCCTTATAGATTTCATCGAGTGACGGCAGGCGGGGGTCGTCATCGGCCAGGGCCGGCGGCCGCACGTCGTAGCTTCGTCGCCAGATATGCACCTGCTGCTCGCCGTACTTCGCAGCCGTTTGTGATTTATTGAGTCCCTGCAGTGCACCGTAATGACGCTCATTCAGCCGCCACGATTTCTCAACAGGTATGTCCAGTAAACCCATCCCCTCAAGGACAATCTCAAGTGTATCAGTCGAACGCCTCAACACACTGGTAAAAGCCATATCGAACGAGTAGTGATTCTGTATAAGAAGCTGGGCCGCTCCTTTTGCTTCCTGAATTCCCCTTTCGGTCAGACCGACGTCGGTCCATCCGGTAAACAGGTTCTCCCTGTTCCATATACTCTCGCCGTGTCGCAGCAGTATTAAAGGCAGCATCGTCAGCTTATCCTCTCAATATCGAATCCTGAGCTGATATTCTAACACGAACCCGCAACTTCACCAATAGGCTAATCTTTGCCGCCCTTCGGAACGCCAAAATAGCTTGCAAAGGCCTCTGTGATTTTGTAAATTGCTGCTGGTTATGGCGGCGTAGCTCAGCTGGTTAGAGCGTGGGATTCATAAGCCCAAGGTCGTCGGTTCGACCCCGACCGCCGCTACTTTCGTCAATCGCGATTCGTAATTCGTCGTTCTTCGGGATAGTCCCGAGCGACGAATACGCCCCCATCGTCTAGTGGTCTAGGATACATGGTTCTCATCCATGTGACAGGGGTTCGAGTCCCCTTGGGGGTAGTGCGGCCTTGCCAACAAATGCAGACCATATCGGTCTCAAGTTTCCACCGAATTGACTATAGTTGGACTAGAACCCTCAAAAGGTGTGGAAAAGGAATTTTTCCACGTCGTCGGGGTAACAGGAACGAGCGATAGCTCGTGACGCCAGAGGGCAGCGCCCCTATGGAAATCCCGATACATCGGGATTTGGGTTCTAACCAGGCAAAGCTTGGTGGAGTCCCATCGGGGGTAGTGCGGCCTTGCCGGCGTATGGCGGCAGAAGGTCAGCAGAAGACTGTTTAACAAAACATCAAAACTCGTATGTGCTGTCTGCTCGCAGCCTCTGGCGCGCGACGGAGCACCTGGCTGTGATATCCGCTTCTTTTCGAGATGCCCTGACGGTGACATTCAGCTCGGCCCTGCGCAGGGCAAGTGAGCTGATATCAAGGTTGGTCATTTCGTTGGTCCGAACTTTATCAGCATTCTCTTTGGTCCAGGCCAGGCCGCTGATAACAAGGTTCTCACGGCCGGCCTGAAGGTATGCCTGGTTCGTTTCGAAGGCCATCGTATTGGATATCCCGCTCAGGATAATAGTTTCTATCCCTATTATAGCGATAAAGAAAACCAGAAGGACCAGTGCAAAACCTCGTTTGTTTACCCGTCTTTTCATTCGTTCGGCTCCGGATACGCCCCGACAAAGAACACATAAGAGTTGGCTAATTTCTTATCAACCACATCGCCGTTCCTGTGCGCAATGTATTTCTGCAGCTCCACTGCGAACGTCTCATCGCCGTTTCGCAGCAGTCTCCAATCTATTACCGCTTTGGGGACAGACCATTCCATACCTTCCCGCCAGATTCCCTCCTGGGAATCGACAGGTACATATCGGATGATTTTGTCCCCGTCAAAACCATAACAGATAAGTCCGTCAGGCAGTTGTATAAGCAGCGTCCGGCTGTCACTCGAAAGCTCGCCATAAGACTGGGGAAACTCAACGGCCCTGTTTATATCCTGGTGCATTCGCTGCAGCGCCGCAAGCAGGCTCGTGTTGGAGTTGGCCGTGCGATACGAACGGGGTATGTCACGAGTGGTTACGCTCGTCAAATGGGCAAAGGGCACCAACAGCACCCCTATTATGAATATGACCGTAAGCATTTCAATTAGTGAAGTTCCCTTTCGCATACTCACTGCCCCGGTGAACCGTTCATATATCTTGCCAGTTCGACTGTAACTGTCCGCCCGCAGGTCTTTGCTTTTGTCTTTACCCTGACAAGCGTCAGCCCCTGCCACTGGCCCGTACCCTGCGACTTCTCGATTGACAGCTCCACCTTCGGCCAGAGTCTCTTTAAATCCTCCGCGTCGAGCGCCTTTCCGGTGGCCGAGATACTGTCGAGCTGCGCCTGCGCCGCGGCAACGCATCTCTGCTTACTCATATAAAAATGATTGACCGCACTGAACGCCCCTAAGGCCACGGCAAAACTGACCATAAGAAGGGTCAAAACCGACATCGCAACTATCAGCTCCGTCATAATCAAACCGTTTTTTCTTCGTATTCGAACCATATTACTCACTCAGACCTACGGTGTCACAGTACTGCACAATATGGTTATTATTTTCACCATGGGTGTAAAAAATGCATACACTACGAAGCCGACGACAAAGCCGAGCATTATAACGATGCACGGGCCGGCTATATATTTGGCCAGGTTCACCATATAGCTGTAATTCGAGCGGTAGAACGATTCAAGCGTTTCCAGAATACCAGGTGTACTGTCCCGGCCGGTCTTCTGCTCGAATGCCCAGGCGAGTGTATTACCCAGCCGGCACTTCAAAGCCGATGATGCGATATCCTCACCCGATTCCACCATCGCCAGCCATCTGGTCAGCCGCTTCTTAAAGCATAAATTCACATCGAGGTTAAGCGTATTGCGTATAGCTTCATTGACCGGGCAGCCGGCCTTCAAAGACAAACGCAAAGCCTCAACCACCTGCACCATCGAGTAGTTTTTCTCGAACCAGTGTACAATTGGCAAATGCCACTTGATAAAATCACTCATCCTCGAAGTCATAAAGACCCGTTCCGTCTGCCGCGACCTGAAGCGCGCATACATCGCAAACATCTGCACAATTACCAGAACAAAAAATCCCGTCACAAATATTACCCCTCCACTTCCATAGACAATGAAGTTGGTAGCGCCCAGCAGCGCGCGTGTAGAAGCAGGCAGCATCTCATGCCCTATCATTTCCTGAAGGACATCGAGAAACCTCGGAACGACAAATTTTGTCAACATTAACACTATGAAGAAAACAACGGTCAGCAGCACCGCCGGATAACTCGGATGAATGGGCTGTATTCTTTTGCCTTCTTCCGTCCTGGCAACGATATCAGCTTCGACTGCCTGCAACGCACCGGGCAATTGCCCGATACGCTCGCCTGATGCAATCAGCGACAACGCACCTGCCGGGCACTTCGGGTAACCCCTTTTCAGGGCCTCACTTAGCGAATAGCCTTGGACCAGCCATTTTGCTATTCTACGCAGGATAAAAGCCCTTTTACCCGACTGTCCCCAGGCAGCGCATTCCAAAGCCATCGGCAAAGGCAGGTTCTGCCTCACACTCGAGCCGATAGTCGATAAAACATACGCAGCTAATGCATTCTTAGAAGTTAAAGCACAGCCCAAAATCGCTGATGCACTGACGATAATAATAACAAACATGTAAAAACCAAAAACACCAAATGCCCCGCATGCTACAATCAATACGGCCGCTGATAACAAACTGAACAGCATAAATCGCGCGCACGAGCGGGACCACCCTCTCGAATCCGGCCCGGGTTCGGACATTGAAACAGTAAAAAGCGCTGCGAGAAAAATTAAAGGCGATATAACAGCCGCCACCACTGAATCCATGTTAATTGAATAAACAAAAAGCCCCAGGCTCACCAGCGGCGCAGCTATCATGGTAACGGCCGGTCTTTTGAATCCGAGGATGCCAAAACCAATGAAACAGATTATTATTAACAATATCAGCATCGCTTATCCGGCGGCGCCCAGACCTTGCACAACCTGTATCATCGGCAGAAAAATCGCAAGAATCGCCAGCGCTATAAAGCTGCCGACCACAATCAGCATCACCGGAAGCAGGACCGCCTGCAGGCGCCCCTGACCACAGCGTGTCTGCTCCGAGTACATCTGTCCCAGGCTGTACAGATTATCCTGCAGCTCATTGCGCTGAGTTCCCAGCTGCATCGAATACAAAAACAATCTCGGTATACTGACGCAAACCTGCCCCGCCTCCATGATGTTCGCCCCGCTTTCCACTCCCGCCGCGAGAAGCTCACCTTCGCGTAAAAGTTTTTCACTGCCCGAAGCCTGTGAGCCCAACCGCAGCACAGTCGGCATCTCCGCGCCAGCCGCTACTAATATCGCCATCGACTCAGCCATCTTGCTCAGGATACTGCTGCGGTACAGCGTGCCGAAAACGGGTATCTTCATAAACACCCATTCTCTGAATCTTCGCCCGCCGGAAAAAGTCGACAGCAATAATAAAGCTACTATTAAGCCGGATATTATCGCACCGATACTAATCCAGAAAGGCACCACGTGCTGAGCCATACTAAAAAAAGTGGCGCTCAGCGGATTCAGTTCACCGCTTACCATTTCTCTCAGGATAGGCCCAAATTGCGGTATTATGATAATAAACACCGCCGTGAGGATTACTGAACCTATCGCCAGAACAACTGCCGGATAGGCCATAGCTTCGAAAACTATTCGGCGGGTCTGGCCCGATACTTCGAGGTTGCGGTTGAGGCTGGTGAGCATCTCGCTGAGTCGGCCGGTCTCGATACCGGCCTTGAGGATTCGCCCATAAAGAGGCGGAAACGCTTTCTGACGCCGCTCGAACGCATCGACAATATCTACACCAGCCTCAAGGTCATCCGCAATTTCCCCGACCAGTTTCCGCATCCGTTTCGAAACAATATCCTTCGACAGCTCCCGCAGTGCACGTTCCAGCGGGATACCTGTCTTGCTTATCGAAGCGAGTTGCTGATTGAACAGCACGAATTCCGTTCGGCCGATCGAAGTTTTCGGTTTACTCTCGCGGGACGGTTCAATCGAGTTGACATTTAGCTGCATGTCCCGCAAAAGCTGTTCAGCCTCCTGGCGTGAGCCCGCCTCGATAGAACCCTTCATAAGCCGGTCCGTCGAGGTCAGGGCCGTGTATTCAAAAGTCGCCATATAACCATTCCCCAATTCGTGTGCTTATTCTTTTCTTTCAGTAACAGGGCAGACCTTGTCCAGCTCTTCTCGCGTTGTTATGCCCTGCTCTACCAGGGCCAGACTGTCATCGAGCATCGACCTGCTCGTCTGTTTAATCATTTCATCGAGCTGCTCAATGTCCGCCTTGGCAAGAATCGCCTTTCGAAGTTGGCTCGTCATCTCGGCAATTTCCGCGACAAGGGCTCGTCCCCTGAAACCCGTATTGAAGCATTCATCGCAGCCTGCGGGTTTGAAACCACCGGCGGCGTCTTTAGTCCTACATTTGGCGCATAGTTTACGAACCAGCCTTTGATTAAGAATAGCGCCTACGCTCGATGTCACCTGGTAAGGCTCGATACCCATCTCGAGCAGCCGCAGAAATCCCGCCGCCGGCGTGCCGCTATGCATAGTGCTCATAAGAAAATGACCGGTCAGACCCGCTTCGATTGCAATCCTCGCCGTCTGGGCATCACGAATTTCGCCTATCATCAGCACCTGCGGGTCCTGCCGCAAAAGGGAGCGCAAAGCGGTTGAAAAATCCATATCGCCGTACGCTGATATCTGCACCTGGGTAACACCGTCTATTCGAAACTCCACCGGGTCTTCGAGACTGACTATGCTCTTTCCCGGTGAGCTGCCGAGTATATATCTCAGCATCGCCGCCAGCGTTGTGCTCTTGCCGCTGCCCGCAGGACCCGTCAGCAGCAATACTCCCTGACTTTGCGCAGCTATTGTTTTGAGCTTTTCATACAAATGCTCCGAAAAGCCGAGCTGCCCGAGCCGGGAAAGCTCCTTGTGCTGATAGAACAGCCGAACTACCGCTCGCTGGCCGTTGATTGTTGGAAAAACTGCCAGACGCTCATCGAGTACACCGTCCAGCGGAGTCTTTATTTCCATTCGGCCTTCCTGCGGTATATCATTACGATAAGTCAACAGCCCGCCGAGGACCTTAAGCCTTGCAATGACGTTATCCGAAAGGATTTTCGGAAGTCTTTCTACGACCTCAAGCACACCATCAAGCCGGAATTTAACCTGTAGTTCCGAAACTGTCGGGTCGAAATGAACGTCACTGGCCCCGCAGCCAATCGCCTTGTTCAGAATCTCATCCACCCAGGCCACCACATCCTGTGGCTCTTTTATGCCTTTTTTCCCGTCATTATTGCGCCTGCTAAAGAGCATAATATGGCCTCTATGAACAAAAAACGGCTTTGTCACCCTAAATAAGACGAATTCGACCCGGTGACGTTATTAAAATAAACAGGATTTTTGAAGATTTTTCCGAAATTTTTGTTAACATAGATTCTATGGGGATGTCTTAAATTATGAAACATTGATAAAACGACATTTATGGCTGGCCAGGTAAACATCGCTGGGCTTTCGTGGGACATTACCATACCTGAGGTCCTCAGCGGCACTCAGCGATGGGTACTGTCCGCCATGCAAAAACATGGGCCCGAGTTAGTAACTATGCTCTGGCGGATACTTGCCAATGAGCAGGATGTTTGCGACGCATATCAGGACACATTCCTTAAGCTCGCTCACTACGAGTCAGGGCAGAAGCCTCAATACGTCAGGGCTTATGTGTTCCGAACCGCCGCGAACACCGCCCTGTCAATGCTCAGGCACAAAATCATCGAAAGAAAACGTGTGCAAACGCTTCAAATGCAAAGCACGACAGATACAGCCAACGACCTGAACTCAGGACTGTTGCAGCAAAACTTGCGCTCATGCATTGCAAGGCTACCCAAAAACCTGAGAGAAGTGGTGACTTTTCACGACCTGGCCGAGCTGCCTTACAGACAGGTCGCAAGAATTCTCGACATTACACCCGCAACCGCCAGGGTATACCGATGCAAAGCGGTACGGCTGCTGGCGGTATGGATGAATAAAAGCGAAAACGAAATATGAAAACACAGCAAAAAAATCGGAGATGCAAAGACATAAAAAGGTGGTTGTACACCGCGCTGAGTAAGCAGATTGGCCCTGATGCAGGCTGGGTACAGCAGCATATCGCCTCCTGCCCGAAATGCCGGAGCAGACTGCTCTGGGCGTCGCGAGTCGGTGTAGCATTGCAACTCATAAAATCTCAGCCGCACAGTCTGGACCTGCTCGCCCAGGCCAACCAAAAAGCCGTATCCGTACTCAAACATTCCCTGCGATACTCCGACAAGGCACAGAAGCTAAAAGCCGCGATGCCGCAGCCTACTATTTTCGAAAGACTCAGGAAGTACCGCAGCGCCGCTGCGAATCTCGCCGCCTGCGTCACTATATTGCTTCTGATGAAAGCAGGTATGTTCTCTTCGACCAGGAAATTCCAGAACGACGGCAACAATGCGCTGCGGCATTACTACACCAACTACGTCGGTGACGAAATAGCCGACGAAATATTCCCTTCATAAAAGCTCGTCCGCCGGCATACTCCTTCTTGACGCTGCTGCGCTGTCGGTCTAAAATCCAATATCGTACTTTGAGGGACAATCTTCTATGCAGGAAACAGCAGCCAACGACGCCAAATACATGCGTTCGGCAATTCAACAGGCCGAGATAGCCGAACAAAACGGCGACGTCCCTATCGGGGCAGTAATCGTCCATCAGGGCCAAATCATCGCCAGGGCCTGCAACCAGCGCGAACTGCTAAAAGACCCCACCGCACACGCTGAGATTATAGCACTGACACAGGCCGCAGCCGCTCTCGAAACCTGGCGGTTAAACGATTGCACAATATATGTCACCTTAGAGCCCTGCCCGATGTGTGCGGGCGCACTGGTTCTTGCCCGGCTCGACAGATTAGTTTACGGCTGCGACGACCCGAAGACCGGCGCGGTTAAGAGTCTATACAATATCGTTCAGGACGAAAGGCTCAACCACCGCCTTGAAGTAACGTCAGGCGTCTGCGCCGACGAATGTTCCGCCCTGCTCCAAAACTTTTTTTTCCGCCGCCGCGATAAAAACAAAAACAACTTGAACGATGTTTAGCCGTCTTTACTAATCTGCCCGGCCGTCGCAGCGGCACTTTTAGCCTGTGACCAGAATGCTAATATCAGAATGCCTAATACAATGCAGGGCAAAGAATCGCACAGATACCATTTGGCAGGCATCCCCGCGACGATACCCGTTATCAGGCAGGCCAGACCAAGCAACACCGACACGACGGCTGAAAACGAAACCATCACTCCGTATTTCATCGGCCGCAACGCAAGTATTATAAAAAACACACCAATCGCTCCGTACGTCGCCGACAGCAGCCGGGCAAAATACTCGAACACCGGCGCATCGGGAAGCGACTCGACCCCGAAGATGCCGGTGACCCGCGGCCACACCGACATCGGCGCAAAGACTCCAGCCACCGCCGACAGGCAGAAAATAGCTGTTATCCACAGAAACAATTTTAATCCTGCCATTTCTCATCCCTTTCAATTATTTATTTTTCCCTTTCCAGAGAGGACGTCATATTACCACCCAAAACCGGCCGATACAAGCTGGACTATTCGCTCCGAATCAGTAAAATAAGCTAAAGCCTATTGACCGACGACTATCGACTAATCACGGAGAGGTGTCGGAGTGGCCTATCGAGCAGCCTTGGAAAGGCTGTGTAGGGCTTGTCCCTACCGCGGGTTCGAATCCCGCCCTCTCCGTTGGCCTTTGGCCAACAGAGCAGTTGAACAAAAGTTCAACTGCGGTCTACTGCTCAACTCTCAAGGCGGGACCGGAACACGCGCAGATGCCGAAGGCATAAAAAAAGCCCCCGAATTTTTCGAGGGCTTTTTTCATTAGTTTAAGATTTATTACCAAATTTAGAATCTGAGGGTCAGGCCGACCTTCAAAGCACTCGACCGGCTGCCGCCGTAAGCTTCACCTTCGTAACGCACAAAAGCGGAGGTGATGTCGCTGAGCAGGCCGCTCAGGCCGGCGCCGTAATAAACACTGTCATCGCGATTACTATCAACGTCCGTGGCGAACTTGGTCGTGCCGCCGACGCAACAGAACGACTTTAAATCATAGCTCCGTGTATCCTTTGCTGTCAAGGAAGGTTTTTACCGCATCAACAGCCTGACTCAACGTATAGCTGCCTTCCACCGCCTCGATCGACAGAGTTTTGTAGAGAGTGCAGTTAACGGTCTTATCACCAATATACTGCGGGGACGTTCCCTGATTATAGGTCAAATAGCCTTTCAGCTTAGAGGCGACAGACACCGCCTGAGTGCCGAGCTTCTTGGTTTTGGTTTTGCCTGAAAGCACCAGCGCAGAGTCACTATCAAGGTCAAGTACAACCCACCAGGTACTCTTGACGCCCTGGATTCCAAGAACATCGTAAGTTCCGCTCGTAGTTTCCTCGTATGTGCCCGCCTTTTTGTCGTAATCAATTCGCGTGTATTCGCCGGAATTGACATCTATGACAAGGAAGAACTTGTCTTTGCCTTTCTCACTGAGCCACGGGCCGCCCGAATCTGAGTATTGCATGCCCTTCTCCGAGCAGTTATAGACGAGGACGTTGACATCAGGGGTTACCAGGTCGTAGTAGTTGCTGTCGCTTGCAAGCTCGGTCAGGTCGGTTAATTCGGTATAACCGGCGTCGTTGAGGTCCGCTACGATAGCCGCCTCTGTCTGCGAACAGCTCCAGTGATTGCCTATTGACAGCGTCGTCCAGGCCTTGTCCAGTTTTAGATTGGCCTTGCCCATCTCGATATACCTGGGGTCGCTGCCGAAGTTGTTTATCGATATGCCTTTGAGGCTGCTTGCAACCTCTATAGCTGTTCCCGCTATCGTACTGCTCCTGGCGTTACCCTGGACCATCAGCGAAAAGTCATTATAGTCATTGCCGAACTGACTGAACAACCACGTAGTCCGGCCGTTCATCGGCTCCATTGTCGTGCTGAAATTGCTGTCATAGACCCGCTGATATGTGAGGCCTCCAGAGTCCCAGTCTATCTGGCAGGCCAGGCCGTAATTAACGTCTATGATGAAATAGCCTTGCTCCCGCCCTTTCGAATCGACCCAGTTACTGTCGCTAGAATCGTAGTCATAGCACAATTTAGTCGATTTGTACTTGTATACAAACGTACGCGTGGCGTAATCAGTAGGAATAGCCGATACCTCGTCGGAATAATCGCTCGCATGGCCATTGGTGTCGACCGCGGTGACGACATAGTAATAGGTAGTCCCGAGCACGAGATTGGCGTCGTTGTCGAGGTAATTGGAGTCCGTCGAAAGAGTATCGTTGAGCCTGGCATATCCGCTGCCGGAGGTTGTCGAACGATAAACATTGT
>Ga0315537_1000660_pt1 | contig 27356 bp, 25 predicted proteins | sample SalMarSW160270MG_FD_203091 | JGI IMG/M metagenome (GOLD analysis project Ga0315537, IMG submission 203091) | Salt marsh sediment microbial communities from the Plum Island Ecosystem LTER, Massachusetts, United States - Salt Marsh Sediment SW1602-70 ...
AGGAAATTCGGAGATAAGGAATATCTTTTGGAACTGGCTCTCAAGCCGGATTATGCCTTTGTATACGCTTATAAAGGCGACAACATGGGAAATCTTTCCTGTCACCTGACGGCCAGGAACTATAATCCTGAGATGGCAGCAGCTGGCAGGATAACCATTGCCGCTGTGGAAAACCTGGTGGCTCCCGGTGAGCTTGACGGCGACATGATACATGTGCCTGGCGTCTACGTCCAGCGGGTAGTCAAAGTGGATAGACCGGAATACTTCCCCACTATTGATTGAGAGCTTTAGAGGAGAATGCAAATGGCTGAAACAAAGAAGAAATTCAAGGGTTTATCCCGGGAGTTGATGGCTCTGAGAGTTGCTAACGAGCTGGAAGACGGGACTTACGTTAACCTGGGTATCGGTATCCCGACACTCGTTTCCGACTGGATTGAAGGCCGTGATATCATACTGCAGGCCGAGCTCGGTATGCTTAATACCGGCCCCCTGGCCTCACAGAACGAGGTAGAGCAGGACCTTATCAATGCCAGTTGCCAGCCGGTAACGGAACTGCCGGGCAGCTGCTATTTCTCTGAAAACGAATCGTTCGCCATGATACGGGGCGGTTATATGGATGTGGCCGTCCTGGGTGCCCTGCAGGTCTCTGAAAAGGGTGACCTGGCCGGTTGGCAGAATCCCGGCCGCGGACTGCCGGACAATATCGGCAACATCGGCGGCTCCATGGACCTGGCGGTAGGTGCCCGTAAGGTGATTATCGCCATGATGCATATTACCAATGACGGCCAGTATAAAATAGTCAAAGAATGCTCTTACCCCCTCACCGCCAAGGCGGTGGTCGACCTTATTGTTACCGACCTTGCCGTTATCGAGGTTACCCCGAAAGGCTTGCTGTTACGCGAGGTAGCCTCCGGGCTGACGGCTGAGGACGTGCAGTCGGTCACCGAACCTAAACTCATCATCAGCCCCGACCTTACCGAAATTCAGTTTTAGATGCGCTATCCTCTGAGATAGGTACGGAGAGTCTGATGCCTAAAGTTAAAGACGATTATGCTGATTATATTGTAGATAAGCTGTCGGGTATCGGTGATGTAAGCAGCCGCGCCATGTTCGGAGGGTATGGTATATTCAACGAAGGCCTCATGTTCGCCCTGATATCGGACGGAGTCCTCTACTTTAAGGTGGACGATTCCAATCGGGAGATGTACGAAAAAGCGGGCAGCAGTAAGTTCCAGCATGGAATATCGTACTGGGAAATCCCGACGGAAGTATTTGAGGATACTATCAGGCTTTACGAATGGGCAGATATCTCGATAGGAATAGCCCGGGCTAAAGCGAACAAGAAAAAGAAATAGCGCTGCTGTACGAATCACCGGCATTTGGTATTATCAGGGCTAGAACTAGGATACTAACTTGGAAGGGAAGCCTTACAGCTTCCCTTTTTTATTGGATTTGGATTATCATAGGGTAATGCAACAGGCACTTTCGCCGGTTACCCGGTTCTTTAGGATGAATAAACACACCGAGGTGATAAAGAGTGAATGAACAACTAATCGCTCCCTGCGGCGTGGAGAAACTGAAAGATAAGAAGAAAATATATCGCTGGGAGGGTGAGTAAAGCGTTTCAGCTGTGCTATAATTTCCTACGTAGAAACACTCGTTCGAGGGAAGTGGAATAGATGGAAAAGAAACTGAAGGTGGGTATCATCGGGGCTACCGGCATGGTCGGTCAGAATTACTTGCGGCTTCTTGCCGGGCATCCCTGGTTCGAGGTTGCCTATCTGGCGGCATCGCCGCGTTCCGCTGGCAAGAGATACGTCGATGCTGTATCCGGCCGGTGGCATATGGACCAGGACATACCGGAGGCGTTCCGCGAAATGGTGGTCGAGGACGCTGCTGTCGTATCTAAAGCTGTCGGGAAGTGCCGTCTGGTATTCTCGGCCGTCGAGATGGACAGGCAGTCGATTATGAACCTGGAAGAGGAGTACGCGGCACAGGGCCTGGCCGTTGTTTCCAATAACTCGGCCCACCGTCATACCGAGGATGTTCCGGTATTGGTCCCGGAAATTAACCATGCTCACCTTGATGTTATTCCGGAGCAGCAGAAACGCCGCGGCTGGAGCCAGGGATTCATCGTCGTCAAGCCTAATTGCAGCATCCAGAGCTATATGTTGCCTCTCTATGCTTTATTAAAGGGCGGTTATCCCGTCGAGAGTATGATAGTTACCACGCTGCAGGCAGTGTCCGGTGCCGGTTATCCCGGTCCGGCTTCAATCGATTTGATAGATAACATCGTGCCCTATATTCCCGGTGAAGAAGAAAAGTCCGAAGTGGAACCGGCTAAAATCCTCGGCAAAGTGCAGGATGGCCGGATAATACCTGACGAGAGTATAAAAATATCCGCTCACTGCAATCGCGTGGCCGTTTCTGACGGGCATACCGCCTGCGTCAGCCTGAAATTTGCCAGTAAGAAGCCGGAGATAGAAGAGGTGATAAATGTCTGGCGGAAATTCTCGGGACTGCCGCAGGAGTTGAAATTACCTTCGGCGCCGCTGCCGCCGATTATCTACCGCGATGAAATAGACCGCCCCCAGCCCCGCCAGGACAGGGATGCCGGTAACGGGATGGCGGTAACGGTAGGCAGACTGAGAGAATGTAATGTCTTCGACTACCGCTTTGTCGGTCTCCATCACAACACGGTTCGCGGTGCGGCCGGAGGGTCGATATTGACGGCGGAACTGCTGTTTTCCAAAGGTCTTGTTAAATAGGAGCTGTAGTTTATAGAATTCCTCGGATTACTTCTTTTTAACCGTAGTGGCTAACGCCACGTAGGATACCGGCGGTGTCTTGGAATCGTCACGTTTCAGCGCAAAGATATCCGGGTAGTCCTCTATCAACGACTGTAGTTTCTGGTGATTGTACGTCCGGGCATCGAAAGCCGGATATAACTTGCGCAGGGCGCTTCCCAGAGCTGCCAGGTGAACCCATTCATCTTCCTTGGCGGCTAGCTCGAAACCCTCGAGCAGTAGGGGAAGCGGATCGGGAACATCGGGTTTCTCTTCTTTTTTTCGCCTTCTTTTAACTCGCCTCTTGGGTTCTTTGGGTGGAGCCAGGTTTTCGGAGTAGATAAACTGGTTACAAGCATTGGTGAAAGCTTCCGGGGTCTTTTTCTCGCCGACGCCGATAACAAAGAGTCCTTCCTCGGTAATCCTGGTAGCCAGGCGGGTGTAGTCGCTATCGCTGGAAACGATGCAGAAACCGCCGACATTATTGCCGTGTAATAAATCCATGGCATCGATAATCAGGGCGCTGTCCGTGGCGTTCTTGCCGGTGGTGTACCGGAACTGCTGCATGGGCTGGATGGCATGCTTTTGCAGGTATAACTTCCAGCTGTTCATGTTGGTGGTGGTCCAGTCACCGTATATCCTCTTGATGGTTATCTGCCCGAACTTGCTAACTTCCGCCAGAATCTGGGGCAGTAGAGACGCCTGGGCGTTGTCGCCGTCAATTAATACCGCAAACTGCTGCTGCTCGGATTGCTCAGCCAATTTGTACTCCTAAATATACTATTCAATGTTTGGATACTATTATACACTAAAAGGCAACTAATAACATCATTTGGTGGTAATGGTTTTATTTGCATTTGGTGTCACCCCCGTTCTATTCTCTACAAAAAGCCTTATTCAAGGGGGTGGTCTAAATGCTTAGGCTAACCTACTTGATAAGGCGGATTGTAGGGAGGGTACAATGGTTAAAAGTATCGCCATTTTCGCTCTGGGTCTCACGAGTTCAATCTGGATACATATCACGCAAATCATCATTGGTTTCACGATTACCCCTCGTGATAAGGAGGCGGTTATGGGTGGAATCATGAATTCATACCCATATAATCTTATTGCCTTTGTAGCATTTATTGTGATTGCCGTGTTTTTATATATCTATTCAAAAATAGAGAAAAAGAAACAAAAGATTAAAGAGGCAGAAGACAAAGCTGAAATGTATAAGAATATAACCACCATTATTACTGAGGCTATTAAGCCATTATCCGAAAATATTAATGAATTAGTAAATGAGATAAGGCAGGAGAGAAATGAACGAAACAACAGAGAGAGGCAATAATCCTCCCTGTAAAAACTGTGGTTCAAATCGTGTCCGTAAGTACGGACTATACAAAGGTGTTCAGCGTTACTTCTGTAATGACTGTGGAAGTAAGTTTAAAAACGATGACACTTTGTATTACATGAAAACACCTGCTAATCAGGTATCATCGGCACTCAATGCCTATTATGAGGGTATGCCGATTAAACCGATACGCAGGCATTTATTACAGGAACATGGGGAGGCACACTCAACAGCAACTATCTATGAGTGGATACAGAAGTTCACGCAGTATGCCACGGATAGCATCAAGTATTATAGCCCAAAGAAAATAGGCGATTTGTGGATTGCCGACGAAACCGTTATCGAGATAGACGGGCAGAACTGCTGGCTGTGGGATATCATAGACGATAAGACACGTTTCCTGCTGGCTACAAGGTTATCACGCAGTCGTACTACACAAGATGCCCAGATACTTATTGACCGTGCCGTTAAAAAGGCTGGCAAACATCCTAAGACTGTAATCACGGATAACCTGGCATCATATCTTGATGTTTTCTATGGTAAAGATGCCGAACACAGGCGAGGCGGTATTGCCAGAGCCGAAGATTCTACCCAAAAGATTGAGCGATTTCACGAGACACTAAAACAACGCACTAAGGTTATGCGTGGGCTAAAGAATATGGAATCAGCCATAGACTTCATTGACGGCTGGCTTGTTCATTACAATTACCTCAGACCGCATCACGCACTTAATGATAAGACACCCGCAGAAGTAGCAGGTGTAAGCTATCCATATCGTAACTGGGCGGATATTATCCGAAAACACAAACCATCTAAGCCAATAATCATTGAGCATAAACCTAGAGGCTCAATGAGGTTAGAGGAAACTCACATCGGTAGACCTAAAAAGCACGTAAGAATCACAACACGTTCACCACGTATCACACCCAAGATGCCAAAGCTAAGCGATGTAGACTTGGGTGGTGACATAGTTAAAAGTAGGCGAACGGGTAAAAGGCATTTGAGGTTATATTGAGATGAATATGCTTCTTGGAATTTTAAAAATATCTCTTATTTTGTTGTTGGCTTTTGGGTTGAGCATACTAAGTTTGATGTTAATATATCTTATATTAAACTTTACCTACAAACTTTTTTTTGCCTTTGGTAAGCCTATAAATCCAACGCATGAACAAGGATATAAAGCTAGACCAGAATGTAATGCTACTAGCAAACCCAATAAGGTCAAGGACTTCATCAACGGCTTTTTGTTTTTCTGGAGTCCATTCAAAATCCACATAGGCAGAGTTCCAGCAACCCAAGTTGTTAATAACCGAGATAAACCATGCGAATATGGAGGCGAAAAAGATACCTTCAATAATACCCCACAGATATTTAGACAGAAAATGGTTAAGTGCCTGCCACATATAGCAGGTATTATAAAGAGGCGAAAACCTAAATGCAACCAAAAGCAAATAAAACCTAAAAATACAGATATATGGTTTATACGTACCTAAAATCAGCCCCTATTACATTATACAACCCAAAATACTATAAATAATAGGGCATATTACTGGATTTAAACCATCAATACACCCTGATAGTATCAGGTATAGCCGCTATGTTCTGTGTTGTCTTTTATCCAGCAAGTAACTAGAATAAAACACAGGATAGGAAAAGAGGTGCTGCATGATGAAAAAGAACTACCCCCAGTGTGCCAAATGCCCAACCAAGGTCTGCGAGAACCGGGGACAGAAAGCTGACGCTGAAGCTCCATCGCTGGAGAAAGCGCCTGCCTTCTGCCCGATGAAGCTCATGACGGGTGTTTTCACAAAAGCGATGTCTGAATATGATAAACCTGAAGTAAAGGAGTTTGCCAGGCTGGCTTCTCTACAGGAAGCTGAGTGCTACGAACGCCTGCCCGACGGAGTGAGAACCAGGCTCCCGCGTGTTGAGGAGCTGATTCAATTCGCCAGAAAGTGTAAATATCACAGGCTGGGCATTGCCCACTGCGGGGGACTGGCGAATGAAGCCCGTATCCTGACCGACATTCTGGAAAATAACGGATTCGAAGTGGTTTCCGTGCAGTGCAAGACCGGTGCCATTCCCAAGGAAAACCTCGGTATCAGACCCGAGGAGAAAATCGCTGAACCGGAAGATTGGGAGACCATGTGCAATCCGATTGCCCAGGCTATGATAATCAACGAGTCCGGGGCTGACATGGCTATCATGCTCGGACTTTGCATCGGGCATGATACACTATTTATTAAATATTGTAACCTTCCCTTAACGGTCCTGGCGGTAAAGGACAGGGTTTTCGGGCATAATCCCCTGGCGGCTCTTTATCTCTCTGGTTCTTATTACCGTCGTCTCATGAATAAAATCGATTAATCCATAAGTATATAATTATCCTTTCAATACCCGTATTCGAATACATAACTACAGGGAGGTAGGTAAAATGGCTATCATCGATATCAGTGTTGTGCCGGTGGGAACATCGACACCTTCGGTCAGTCGTTTTGTTGCCGGTGCCGTGAGGATATTACAGAACGAGCCGGGCATTAAATACGAGCTTACCGCCATGAATACGATTATCGAGGGCGACCTGGAACAGTTGCTGGCGCTGGCAAAGAAGATGCACGATTCCGCTTTTAACTCGGGGATTCAGAGAGTGGTCACCACCATTCGCATTGACGAACGCCGCGATAAACCGCTGACGATGACCGGCAAGGTCGATGCAGTGAAGAAACAGCTGGGTAAGTAAGGGGGACAGTCCTATTATCTGGTTATTACTGACCTTTATCGGCCTTTTTATCGGCGCCTTCGGTACCCTGATCGGGGTTGCGGGTGGGTTTTTATTGGTGCCCATCCTGCTTTTCCTCTATCCCGATGAGACTCCGGCGACTATTACCAGCATCACGCTGACCGTAGCCTTTTTTAACGCCTTGTCGGGCTCGATAGCCTACCGTCGTCTGAAACGTATCGACTTCCGATCGGGGCTATTCTTTGCCATATCAGCTATACCGGGAGCGATACTCGGCGCTTTTCTTATCAGCTATCTGAGCCGGAGCATTTTTCAATATATTTTCGGGGCCATCCTGCTGGTTATCTCGGTCTACCTGCTGGTGTGGCCGACGAGGAAGCTCAATGGCGGCTTCCTGCTCAGATGGCAGACTGACCGGCATATTACAGACCGGCAGGGGAATATCCACAACTACACTTTTAACCTGCCGCTGGGGATGACGATTGCCTTTTTCGTGGGGGTGGTTTCCGGGTTACTGGGCATCGGCGGGGGGATTATCCACGTACCGGCGCTGACACAGGTTCTCGGTTTTCCCGCCCATATCGCCACGGCAACCTCTCATTTCACCGTGGCGATGACCACCTTTTCCGCCATCGGTACCCATCTGGTCAATGGGACTTTTACCAATGACATCGGCAGGGTAGCGGTACTTTCGGCGGGGGCAGTGGTGGGGGCGCAGTTCGGCGCCCGCCTGTCACAGAAGGTTACCGACGTCCTGATTGTACGCCTGCTGGCCGCAGGACTGGCAATTGTCGCTTTGCGACTGCTTGTTTCTCCATTATAAGTTGTATAGATTGTATTGATGGGATAATCGGCATTAACCTGATAGGAATCTGGTGAAAGGAGTGAATTATGGAAGTAAAAATAACTACCTTGAGTGAAAACACGGCAGGTGGCGGCTGTTTGGGTGAGTGGGGTCTCAGCATGTTCGTCGAGGCTGACGGTAAGAAGATACTGTTCGATACCGGGGGCGGGTTCTCGTCCATCTATAATGCTAACCTGATGGGAGTTGACCTCACCACTGCCGAATGTATCGTCCTCAGCCACGGTCACTACGACCATACCGGTGGCCTGCGCAACGTGCTGATGAGAATGAGGAAAAAGATAGATATCTATGCCCACCCGGATGTATGGGCGCGTAAATACGGTTGTATGGAGAGCGGCCCGGAACGGTACGTCGGTATTCCATTCCCCCGGGAAGCTCTGGAGGCGCTGGGAGGTGATTTCAAGCTTTCTCCGGAGCCCGTAAAGCTCTCGGAAAACATTATAACCACCGGTTTTGTTCCCATGACCAACGACTACGAAATAATAGAGAAATACCTCACGGTCAAAGAGAACGGGGAGCTGAAGCAGGACAGCCTTGATGATGACCAGGCCATGGTTATCGATACCGATTTTGGACTGGTGGTAATTTTGGGTTGCTCTCACCACGGGATTGTCAATACCCTGCACCATGCCACGAAAATAACCGGCAAAGACCTGATATACGCCGCCATCGGAGGCACCCACCTGGTCCATGCCTCACGGGAGCGACAGGAAAAGACAGCGGCAGCACTGATTGAGATGGGAGTGCAGTACCTGGGGGTTTCTCACTGTACCGGCTTCAGGGCTTCCGCCTACCTGGCGCAGGTCTTCGGCGACAGGTTTTTCCAGAACAACGCCGGCACGCAGTTAATGCTGCCTTTCAAGGAATAGGGAATTAAATAATATTGTACATTATATTGTATATTAGCTGTTGCTTTGTTCACAGTCCTGTTTTATAATATAGGTACAATATAAACGCTGGGGGTGCTCAGGGCTGAGAGTCCCGATAATATCGGGGCGACCCTTGGAACCTGAACTCGTTAATTCGAGCGTAGGGAAGCGAGAGAAAATCAGACCAGGGGTCTGGCATTACCCGCCCAAGCCCTTGGTCTTATTATTTTGGGGAGGTGCCGGAATGACACAGTTGGAAATAGCTAAAAAGGGAAATATCTCGCCGGAAATGGAAGCGGTGGCGAAAGCCGAAGGGCTTGATGTTGAAGTCGTTCGCCGGCGTATTGCCGAAGGAACGGTAGTCATTTCGGCTAATATTATGCATACTTCACTTACGCCGCGCGGTATCGGTAAAGGTCTCTCCACCAAGGTAAACGCCAATATCGGTACATCGTCGGATTTCGGCAGCATCGATACCGAGCTTGAAAAATTGCGGGTGGCTGTAGATGCCGGGGCGGATACGGTCATGGATTTAAGCACCGGTGGTGATATCAATGCTATCAGGCGCGCGATTATTGCTTCTACCTCGCTTCCTGTCGGTACGGTGCCGATTTATCAGGCCGGTATTGAAGCTATTGAAAAACACGGTGCCATCGTCAAGATGGGCGCCGATAATTTGTTCGCGGCTATCGAGGAACATGCCCGGGACGGAGTGGATTTTATCACCGTACACTGCGGTGTTACTTTGAAGGCTATTGAGCGTTTGAAACAGCAGGGAAGGGTGGCGGATATCGTCTCACGCGGCGGGGCTTTTCTAACCGGCTGGATGCTGCACAATGACCGCGAGAACCCGCTTTACGAGCAGTACGACCGCCTGCTGGATATCGCCCGCGAGTATGACGTTACCCTGAGTCTGGGTGACGGTATGCGTCCCGGTTGTATCGCCGATGCCACCGACCGTCCCCAGGTGGAGGAACTGCTGACGCTGGGAGAACTGGTGCAGAGGGCCCAAGATACCGGCGTTCAGGTAATGGTAGAAGGACCGGGGCACCTGCCGCTTGACCAGATTGAGATGAATATCCGCCTTCAAAAATCCCTCTGCAAAGATGCTCCCTTTTATGTACTTGGGCCGCTGGTAACCGATATCGCTGCCGGTTACGACCATATTACCGGGGCTATCGGTGGGGCGGTAGCCGCCGCAGCTGGAGCCGACTTTCTCTGCTACGTCACGCCCTCGGAGCACCTGGCGATACCCGATGTTAATGATGTCAGGGAAGGCGTCATCGCCTCACGTATCGCCGCTCATGCCGCCGATATCGTTAAGGGTGTAAATGGGGCTAAAGAAACGGACAGACAAATGGCTCTGGCGCGGAAAAACCTCGACTGGGAAGAGCAGGCAAGACTTTCGCTGAATCCCGAGCGTTCAAGGCTTGTTCACCGCGAACGGGCTACCGCAGGTTCGGCCTGCAGCATGTGCGGACAGTACTGCGCCATGGACCTGGTGGCCCGGTACCTGGGTGTCAAAGTGGCCAAGTGTTAGTGCAGGCTATTCATCATCAGAATTCTCTTTCAGACAGCTAGCCTCAACATCAGGGTTAACTTGGTTGACATTTGTCACTGTAAGAGTAGAATTAGTAGTATATGAGGTTTTTTGGCACTTCAGGCATACGTGCTCTCTTTAATAAAGACCTGATTGACCTGGCTTTACGCGTCGGTCTGGCAGTGGGCAGAAAGTACGGCAATATAGTCGTCGGCACTGACACGCGCACTTCCCGGGACGTTATGAAACATGCCGTTATCTCCGGACTGCTGGCGTCAGGCGCCGGTTGTCAGGATGCCGGTGTGACACCCACGCCGACCCTGGCTTACGCTACCAGAGAATTTGATGCCGGGGTGATGATTACCGCCTCCCATAATCCCCCCGAGTACAACGGTATAAAACTGCTTAATCCGGATGGTTCTTCGTTTACATCCTCTCAGCAGGAGCAAATAGAAGAAGCAATTTTAACCTCATCGCTGGACACGACCCGCTGGCAAGATGTCAAGCTAAGCGGCTTCTATGAAGGAGCGGTAAACAAACATATCGACTTTATATTAGCCCGCTTCCCTGCCGGATTAAAGCTCAGGGTAGTGGTAGATGCCGGCTGTGGAGCGGCTTCCGAGGTCACTCCCCCGATGCTTCAGCGACTCGGTGCTGAAGTTATATCCCTTAACTGCAATCCCAGCGGTTTCTTTCCCCGCGGCATCGAACCAACCGCAGCTAATCTGGAAGAACTATGTCAAAAGGTCAAAGATACGAAAGCCGACCTCGGTATCGCTCATGACGGTGATGCCGACCGCATGATGGCAATTGATGACCGCGGAGAGTTTATCCCCGGGGATAAACTGCTGGCAGTATTCGCCCGCGTACTGGGAGTGAAAGACCTGGTGACAACGCTGGATGCCTCTATGGCTATCGAGGAGATGGGAGGTCATGTCAGGCGAACGCGGATAGGGGACACGGCTGTTTCCGAGGAACTCAGGAACGGCGGCGAGTTCGGCGGTGAGACCTCCGGCAGTTGGATTTTCCCGGAGATGTCGCTCTGCCCCGACGGTATCTACGCCGCCGCTCAACTGGCGGCTATTGCTGCAAGGCAAAAATTATCCGAGCTTGTTGATAGCATACCCTCGTATCCTTTACTCCGGGGAAGTACTGTCAGTGATAGCGTTGATATGTCCCGCCTGGAATCGAGCTTGAAGGCTCTGGAGCCGCTTTCGGTCAGTAATACCGACGGTATCAAGCTCAATTTCCGGGATGGCTGGCTGCTGGTGCGTCCCTCGGGTACTGAGCCCAAGATAAGAATAACAGCCGAGGCAAGAAGCGAAGAGACCGCCCGGCAGCTGTACGAAAGCTGTCTTCAGGCGATTAAGGACTCCGCGGTCGCCGAAGGAGAAAGAGATTGAAAGCCGTGATTTTGGCCGCCGGTGAAGGCAACCGTATGCGTCCGCTAACCGCCACCAGGCCCAAGGTGATGTTGCCCATTGCCAATAAACCTATTATGGAACACCTGCTCATCGAAGCCAGAGAAGCGGGGATAAAGGAATTTATTCTCATCGTCGGTTATTGTGACCAGCAGGTCAGGGACTATTTCGGTAAGGGTGAAAGGTTGGGGGTGGATATCAGCTACTGCGAGCAGAGGAAGCAACTGGGAACGGCGGACGCCCTTAAAATGGTCGAGAGCAGGCTGGACGGCAATTTTCTGGTAATGAATGGCGATGTGGTCGTTAAGCGCGATGATATCGGTAGACTTGTCCATAATCAAAATATAACTACCCTGAGCGTTATCGAAGTTAAAGACCCCCGTGGACTGGGGATGGTGGAATTGAAAAAGGACAGGGTCGTCCGGATTTACGAAAAAACAGTAAAGCCCCCGACCAGTATGGCTAACGCGGGTTTGTATCTATTTACCCCGGATATCCACGAAGCTATCGCCAGGACGCCGAAGTCACCGCGGGGTGAATATGAACTAACCGATTCTCTCCAGTTATTGATGGAGGCAGGACAGGAGATTGCCTGCCAGGAAATCAAAGACTGGATTGACCTGAGCTATCCCTGGGATTTATTATCTGCCAATGAATCCCTGCTGGCCGGGTTGGAACCTTCGAAACAGGGTAAGGTGGAAGCTAACGTAACCATAAACGGTCCGGTCGCTATCGGAAAGAAAACTGTTATCAGGTCGGGTGCCTATATCAACGGACCGGTAATTATCGGCGAGGGCTGTGAAATCGGGCCGAATTGCTTTATACGTCCGTCGACATCGATAGGAGACTTCTGTCATATCGGCGCGGCGGTTGAGGTAAAAAATTCCATTATCATGAAAGGCACCAAGATACCGCATCATAATTATGTTGGCGATAGTGTTATCGGTGAACAGTGTAATCTCGGTGCTGGCACCAAGATTGCCAATCTACGATTGGACAAGAAAAACATAGTTGTATCCGGCGTGGACACCGGCAGACGTAAGCTCGGCGCTATCATCGGAGACCATGTTGAAACAGGGATTAATGCTTCCATAAATGTGGGCTGCGTGATAGGCAACAACACGCTTATTGGACCCGGTGCCGTTGTTAGTGGCGTTGTCTCGCCCAATTCTAAAATATTTTGAGGTGTGGATATGAAACAGGCAATAGTCCTGGCGGCAGGCGAAGGGCAGAGGCTCAGACCGTTTACCGTTACCAGGCCGAAAGCAATGCTTTCCATCGCGGATAAGCCGATACTCCAGTATGTAATCGAATCTTTGACCACCAACGGTATCCGTAATATCGTCATCGTCATCGGTTACCGGAAAGAGCAGGTATTAGATTACATGGGTTCCGGTGAGCAGTTTGGAGTTGATTTGACCTATATCACTCAGGAAGCCCAGCTGGGCACGGCTCATGCCCTGTCGCAGGTGGAAGATGTGGCTGAGGACGAGTTTCTGGTTATCTCGGGTGACAATCTCATTGAAGCTGATACTATATCGGGCTTCGTGCAGATAAAGCCGGAAGCGGTACTGGTAAAGCGGGTTAATAATCCGGTGAGGTACGGCGTGGTGAATATTCATGAAAATGCGGTAACCGATATTATTGAAAAACCTAAAGAACCCATCGGAAATTTGGTAAATACCGGTATCTACGCCTTCACCCGCGAAGTTTTCCGGTTTACTCAGTCCATACTGGATATCCCGGACGTATTGAATGATATGATAGCCAAAGGACATAACATTAAAACCTTGGAGACCACCGGTACCTGGCTCGATGTGGTTTATCCCTGGGATATCCTGAGTCTCAATGGTGCCGTTCTGCAGGGAATGGAAGCCAGCGCCGGCGGTGTTATTGAAACAGGTGTCACTTTAAAAGGGCAGGTTGCGATTGGTGAGGATACCATCATACGGTCAGGCTCGTACATAAGCGGACCAGTAGTCATTGGTAACGGTTGTGATATCGGGCCTGGCGTCAGCATTATGCCCGCCACCAGCATCGGTGATAATGTGACGATTTCTTCTTTTACCGAAGTTAAGAACAGTGTAATCGGTAATGATGTAAGTATCGGCCCCGGTTCGATATTAAGCGATTCTGTAGTGGGTAAAGGCTGCGTTATAAAAGGGCGATTCACCGCGTGCGGTGGTCAGAGCGAGGTCAGAATCAATGATGAAAGCCCGCTGGTGAATGTCGGTGCTATGCTGGGTGAGGATTGTATTATAGAAAGCAGCGTCGTCGCTCAACCCGGTGTAATTGTCGGCAATTACTCTCAAATCCAGACGATGAAGATGATAAGCGGCAGATTACCCGACCGCAGTCTGGTTTATTAAAAAGAAATACTCGATTATTTAAGGGACTCATAAATTATGTGCGGTATCATCGGATATATTGGAGAAAGGAAAGCTCAGCCGATTCTGCTGAATAGCCTGGGAAAGCTCGAGTACCGCGGCTATGACTCGTGTGGCATCGCCGTAGTGGCGGGAGATGATAGCGTTGAGGTCCATAAAGATGTAGGCAGGGTAAAAGCGCTGTCGGAAAGTCTTTCTTCTCTAAACGGTACCATTGGCATCGGGCATACCAGGTGGGCAACCCACGGCGAACCATCACGAATAAATGCCCATCCCCAATCCGATTGCGCGGGGAAAATAGCCGTAGTGCACAACGGAACGATAAATAATTACCAGCGTTTGCGGGACAGGTTGACCGCTGAAGGCCATACCCTGGTCTCCGAGACCGATACCGAGGTAATCCCCCACCTGATTGAAAAATATTACCAGGGTGATTTGCTAAAAGCTGTGGAGATGGCTCTGAGCGACATCGATGGTTCTTATACCATGATTGCCTTAATGGCTGGTGAGCCCAGGCTGGTAGCTGCCAGGAAGGATAGCCCGTTAATTATCGGTCTCGGCGATGGTGAGAATTATATAGCCTCCGATGTCCCGGCGATACTTGATTATACCAGCCGTGTTATTTATCTGGAGGACGGTGATATCGCTATTGTCGCGGCAGATAGTGTTTCGATAAAAAGTAACGGTTCTATTATCAGCCGTGAAGAGCATAAGATAACCTGGAGTGTGGAAGACGCCCAGAAGGGTGGCTACGAACACTTCATGCTTAAAGAAATTCACGAGCAGCCTAAAGTAATCAGGGAAACCCTGGCGGAATACATGTCGACGGTAGAATCGACGGCCGATTTAACCGTGCAGGGGAGCGATATTCCCGAAAACGTACTCATACTGGCTTCAGGCACCTCCTATCATGCCGGATTAATCGGGAAATACATCATCGAAGAGCTTGTAAAGACACCGGTAAGAGTGGAGTACGCTCACGAATATAATTACTACGGTCGGGCGTTGGCCGGGAACAAGGCTATTGTAATAACGCAGTCGGGTGAGACCACGGATGCGTTTAAGGCAATCAAAAGATTAAAAGAATCGGGTTGTGAGGTTGTGGTTATTACCAATGTGGTGGGGAGTACTGCCAGCCGATTGGCTGACCAGACTGTTTACACTCACGCTGGCCCGGAGATAAGCGTGGCCGCGACCAAAACACATATCGCGCAGATTATCGCCTTATACTGGCTGGCTTTGCCATATTCCAGGATGGATATTCGAAAACTGGATGAACTCATTATGGAATTGAGGCAGTTGCCGGTCAAGGTACAGCAGGTACTCGACAATCAACAGGATATCCTGGAACAGGCTCTAAAGCTGGCTGAATATGACAATGCCTTTTTCATCGGGCGTGGCATTAATTACCCGGTAGCACTGGAGGGAGCGCTCAAGTTGAAGGAAGTCTCTTACGTGCACGCCGAAGGGTATGCCGCTGGCGAGTTGAAACACGGTCCCTTCGCTCTGCTGGGAACACATACACCGGTGGTGGCGGTGGTAGCCCGTGACGATACCTACGAAGCCGTTATGACCAATATTAAAGAAATCAAAGCCAGGAAATCCCCGTTGTTGGCTCTGGTTGAAGAGGGTAATGAGGAAATAAATTCTTTGGCTGATTCGGTAATTTATGTACCGAAGGTAGACCCCCTGTTTTCACCGGTAGTCAATACCGTAGTCCTGCAGCTCATTGCCTACTATGTAGCTCGGCAGAGGGGCTGTCCCATTGATTTTCCCAGGAACCTGGCTAAAACCGTTACCGTGGAATAGCCGCAACAGGGAATTCTACCGGTACCGTGGTAAACCTTCTTTTCGATAATTTATCTGATATTACCCTTATTACTTCGGCGTCATGATTTAACTGTGATATGAGTAATATCGTTGCCGGGGTCGGAACCTGTTTGGTGGCACTTGACAGGGCGATGGTGGCCGGATGACTTTTGGTAAATTCTTCGATAGACCGATATTTAAAGTCTAAAAGGCTGAGTAATCGCTGCGCCGGCTCCGACTTCGCCTTTTTTAGCTGGTTGATATTTCGTTTGATGTCAGTTATATCAGCGATTTCCAGGTGTCGGTTGACTGTTTTCACCGGGATTATTTCTCTCAGCAACGATAGTGCCTGCTTTAGTACCTCGTCGGGTTCGGTGATATTTGTGCAGAGGACAACCTCCCGGTGATTATAGGCGGCCAGGGCTGTCGGGATATTTTCTCTTGCCAGGGTCAACGCCACCGTGACCAGCTTGAAAGATAGTTTATCCGCTTCCTCGGCGTCGGCAACGGCAAGATTTACGGCGATAATCGTTGCCGATTCTTCGTCATTTGTGTAGTCTTTCACAATTAACTGGCTTAATCGCAGTGTATGTTTCCAGTCTAGGTCTTTAAGCTGGTCGCCCGGTGTGTAATCACGGCTTTCCTGATAGTCGGTTCCTCCCTTGGGCTTTATAATGGCTTGAAGCCGCATTGAAGCTGCGGTCGTCATACCCACCCCCGACCGCTCGAGGTATTTGTGCGCCAGCCACTCGGCATATTTGGCTCTGGGAATTATCCGTAATTCTATCGGCTCGAATATCTGGTATATCTGAACGAAACCTCTCAGGTCTTTGGTTATCGACTGGATTTGCGGACGGGAATTTCCCGCCAGTGGTGGTGTGTAACTAACATTGAGTTTTACTCTTCCTTTTTCCAGAATAGCCGCCAGTGGTACTACGTTCAACCAGGGTTCATGACTTCCGAACTGACAGTGTATTCTGGCAGATGCCCGGTTGATCAAATCGACAATCATATTACCGGAGGTACCGGCGATAATTCTCCCGGTCGTTGTGATGGCTGTCAGTGGCGAATGACGAATAGTTAGGATTATCCCGAATACCACACCGGTCAAATAGAGGATAAAAGCGACGCCGGTATATAGCAGGATACGGTTATTGACAACAAACGATATAAATATGATTATCCCGGTTAGCACCAGCAGCGACACGAAAGTGCCGGAGATATATATCCCTTCCTTTTTCTTCATAGGAAGCCGCATTAGCAATGTATTCTGCCTCAAGCTGTAGTCAAGAAGGAAGAAGACCGGTATAATCGTCACCACCGTGGTGATATGAATTGCCGCCGGTTGTAGACTTATCACATTTTCAAGAGCTGGTGCCAGAAACAGCGGCGTCAGGAAGATAACTGCCGCGTAGATGGCGATGTTATATCTGGGATGCAATGGTCGTATTGTGAATGTCAGTAATATTAACAGTAGCCCCAGTGCTGGCGGAAACCGGGGAATCCCTGACAGGATAACGGTCGCCAGCAATAAAAGCAGCGTATATATTTGACATAATACTGAAGATAAAGTCCTATTCATTGTCCATTTTAGGTACCGGTACTACGGAAGATACCTCTTTGATAATAGATTCGGGGCTGATGTCCTCCATCTCGGCCTCCGCTGTCATCTGGAGTCGATGAAAAAGGGTGGGGATAATCAATGCTTTTACATCATCGGGAATAACGAATTCCCTCCCGTGGATGAAAGCCAACGACCTAGATCCCGTCAATAGGGCAATCCCGGCCCTGGTACTGGGTCCTACCTGAATATCCTGGTGATTTCTTAATCTATCGATGATTTCCAGGATGTAATGACGAATACCGTCGGCGACGTACACTTTCCTGACCTCTTGTTGAAACCGGATTATTTCCTGGGGAGTGGTCACCGCTGAGATATCCGGCTCCGAGATGGCATCGATATTCTTCAAGACAAGGTCTTCCTCCTCTCTGTTCAGGATGCCGCTCCATACGCGGAACATGAAGCGGTCCTTCTGGACGTCGCTGAGCGGTGAAGTGCCCGGTCCGCCGAAGGGTATCTGGCTGCCGATGACGATAAAGGGTTGCTCAAGGGGATGGGTTTCACGTTCGATGGTCACCTGGTTTTCCTGCATTGCTTCGAGCAGGGCGGATTGGGTGCGGGGTGTCGTTCGATTTAACTCGTCGGCGAGGAGCACGTTGGCAAATATCGGTCCCGGGATTAGTGTAGAACTACCGTCGGTGCGGTAGAGGAAAAATCCGAGGATATCGGAGGGTAGCATGTCCGGAGTCCCCTGAACCCTTTTGAACTCGCCGCCGATGGTGCGGGCGAAGATACGGGCAGTGGTTGTTTTCGCGGTGCCGGGTGTGCCCTCGATGAGTACGTGTCCCTTACTCAACAGGGCTACCAGCAGGAGCTCTTTAATATCATCTTTACCGATAACCACCTTGGATACTTCCGCCAGGATATTACGCAGTATATCCTGTCCTTTTATCTGTTTTACAGCCATTACCTTCTCCTTTGTATTCGTAGTTTCATTCAATATATTATTAACGCTAAGGAATACATTACTCTAGGTATCGTTTTGTCTTTCCTGCCTCTTGTACCATACCGGTTTTAAAGTAATAACAACCACCAGTGTTACCAGGCCTGCGGTCATCAGTGGACTGGCCAGGTAATCGCGTCCCCGCGCCAGCAGGATTTTAGTCCGGTGCAGGTCTGATGGCGGCAGGTGAGACTGGTCAATGTAAAGGGAGGTAGTAGTATCGGCGATATTCTGGATGAACCCCTCGTTCTCATCGATTGCATTCATGCTGTTGATGAACAGACTGGGGTCAGTTACCAGTACCACCTGTCCGTCGCCAATCGTTTCCCGGCAGATTACCGGCAAAGGCCCTGATATTTCATCATCTTCGTAGGTTCCATTCTCATTCGTATCGAGGAAGCTGAAAGAAGATGAAAGGGCTATAACGCTGTCGGCCTCTGTGTTTAAAAGACAGGTAGCATGGTTTAGTACCAGACTTTCCATGTTAATCGTCAGGGGGTCGGATTCAAAGTGGATGATTTTAGGGAAATACTTAGTCTTATAATTGAGTAAAGGGTCAACCAGCACCTCGCCCGAGAAACGTGCCTCCAGATCCAGGTACTCCAGTATCTGGTTGCCGTGTCCGTAATCATCGGCCAGAATGAGTCTCCCGCCTTCACTGATAAAGCTGTTTAGCTGTTCCAGTTCAACTGAAGTCAGGTTGAGATAAGGTATAAGAATAAACGTTGTTCCCCCCGAGGATAAAGGAAGGTCGGCAAACGACTCCAGAGGTTGTACAGGGTAACTTGTATTCAGGTTTTTTAAGCCGTTCCAGAGGGGATTTTCCACCCGGAAGTCTTCATCTAACGGTAGAAACCAGGCGGCTAAAACAACCACCAATATCATGGCTGCCGCGAGTATTAGCAGGAATTTCTTAAGCGCCACGGCGCAGCTCCTTTTTAATATCGTCGGTAATTTGTTCAGCGGTGTTCGCCGTTTTTCTTGGTGGATTTTGGTTGGAATACAGAGCGCTTTCAGCCATTACTGTCAGCTCGGTAAGCTGCCTGGTTATTCTTGGCAACAGTTTCGTGACCATTGCCAGAAATTCCCGGAGAGTAATATCCGGTGTCATACGTACCCCGGTTATTTTTTCTATTATTACCAGTCCGGCTCTATAAGCTGAGATAATCCTACCCTTGATTCCGGTCAGTTTGGCGGCTGATACCTGGGGAGTGACAAAAGCAGGTGACCTTATTAATTCCTCTTGAGGTACGTCTTTCTCGCCCGCTGTCCGAAGTTTTCTTAATACGATAAATATCAGGCCGAGAACTGCGAGCAGCGTCAGACCGATAACTATAGGATTTATAAAGACGACTTGCCTTTTTATCGAAAGATAGCCCGCCCACGGTTCCAATGGTTCAACGTTAATGGTGAACTCTCGCTGACCCAGGAAAGAAAAGTCGAGGGGGATGTCCAGTGTTGCCGTGAAACTGCCGTTAAAAGCTGTCCTGGCAGTGGTTGAGATATCATTGAAAACGAGATTTATACCGGCATCGGAAATCGGTCCCATTTCGCTCTGAATTCTGCCGTTTAACCGGATTAGCTTGGGCAGAAAAATAAGTCCCGGTGTCTCTAAATCGATTTCCAGGGGTATCAAAGCGATGGTGATATTACGTCGTTCGGAAATCCCTGCGTAACGGTCTTGAGGAGTAACCGTTACCGTAAGGTTCCGTTGGCCCGGAGAGATATCATCGGGAGGAGATAATTCAAGACTAAACATACCAGAAACCGTTGTCTCGGCAATCTGTGCATTATCTAGAGTTACTTCTATAGTACGCTTAATGTTATATTCATCCGAGATGACTTCGCCGTTGATATTGAAAGGAATACCCGGGTAAACAATGGCAGGTGCTGATAAATCCAGCAGGGTGGGATAGAACCTGGTAAATAATGTCACCCCCGGGCTCTGACAGGCCAGGTACTTATCGGCATCGCTGCCCTGCGGTTTATAAATAGCGACAGCGTTCATGGTTTCTTTGTACTCATAAGGCACGGCGATATTAACGCTGTAGGAGCCGTCCTCCTGGACGCTGACTGTTACGATAGTTTCCTCGTCCAGCATAATAGTCACGTTTCTTCCTGCCAGAGGTTCATCGTAGCTTTGAAGTAATCCCGATGCGGATATGGTATCTCCTATATAAGCTGATGTCGGGCTGATGCTTAGAGTGAGACTGGTAGGCAGCAGACCTTTGATTTCAATATATTGTTCATTGAGACTCACACTGAGACTGATAAGCATTTTTAATAATTCTTGCAACTGCTCCATGCTGTCTTCCAGGCGGTTATATGCCTCAAGGATTTCGTCTGATGCAGAAGGAGTAAAAACTCCGAAACGCTGGCTCAGGGTATCTATGGCTAAATTTAGGTCTTCCAGCAAAATTTCAGCGTCTCGTATGTATATTTCTGCCTTGTCAAGATTGATTTTCGCTTCATTGATATTGTTACTTTCTATCAGATTCAGTGTTTCATCAAGTATGGTGTCCAGGTTGTCCAGGGTAGTAAAGAGCTGCTGACACAGGTCATTGAAGCGGTCGATGATAATACGGAACTCGTCGGGAATATCTATCTTTCTTAATTCGTCTAGCGCTTCCTGTGCATCCGTGTATTGCCGGTTGCTGGCGGCAAAGATGATTCTACTATAATTTATCAGCAGAGATATTTTATCCAGTGAGCCCGCTGCCGTATTCGGATTTTCATGAGGGTTCTTGGTCGACTGGGCAAAAGCGGTAAGGCCCGGGATAGTAATTCCCATCACGGCAAATATCAAGAGTATTATGGCCAGCCTTTTCATCATATAACGAGTTAATGCCTAAAAAATCAAGAGGGCTTTGAGGACCTGGAGGCATAAAACGATACCAAAACCCCCGAACAGCATAACACCGACAATATTTAAGACGCGGCGTGATTTTTTATTAAAATAGACAAACAATTCCGTCACTATCAGGGCTTCTATTACATATAAGCTGTAAAAAATGTCCAGAGAAGTCTGTCCCGCAGCGATAAGAATTACGGTAGTGGACAGCAGCACAATTGCAATGGTAATAAAATATCGATTGTATATTTTCAACCTAATACCTCTAGTTCGATATAGTACTTGCCTTTACGCTGCTCTTCCTGGGCGATTTGCATTGGTTTGTCCCATGACTCGGCGGCTACAGAAGCGGCAATCGTGGCCAGCGGTCCTCCCAGACACTGATGAGATAAATCGGTGTCGGTTTCTAAACGCGGTTTGTTTATTTCTATTTCTATATGGTTATTCTGATAGGTGACTCTCGTCCCATCGGCGATCCCCAGTCTTCCGGTGAATAATGATGTCAGGGCTGATTCAAGCTCATTTGATGTGGCCCCTGGTTTTGTTTCGAGCATACCGGTCGCGGCACTACCGATGGTGGAAATCAGCAGACCTATGTCTTCGGGATCACTGCCGTACCTGGCGATAAGTCGCTGTGGCAGGGCTCTGGTTATCTGGGGGGTTGAGCCGTTGGAATGCAAAGGAATGAAGGCACGGGGGTATTTATTCGAAAGAGAAGAAGGGATATAGATAGCCTTGGTTCTGATACCCAGTTCTTCTATCAGGGCGGCCATATTGTCGACGCCGGTTTCCAGCAGAAGGCTGCAGACTTCGGGCGGTATGTTGGGAATAGCCTTTCTCAGTGCCAGAAGTATAAATGACATGATAATCAAACAGATACCCAGCGCTGCCAGCCATGACGCATGAAAAATGAAGAAAGACGCACTTAAGAAGACGATACCAGCTACCAGCAAACCGAGTCCTGTCCATGAATAAGAATTTCTCCTCAGCAAAGTAGTCTCCTTGGATTATGGCAGTTCAATATAGCCACTTGGCACAATTTTAACATTATATGTGACAATTGTCAAGAAGAGTTCCTTTTACATATGAGGCTAATTGTATTACTTATCTATAACACGCACTGTAGGATATACATCAGAAAAGGGAGTATATAAAGTTTTATTTGCATTTGGTTGATAGGTTCTTACCTCACCACTAACCCCTCTCCAGTCGTAATCATTTATAAGAAACCACAGATATTGATGACTGGAGAGGGGAGTTGAGGAGAGAGAGGGCTTCGCCCCCTCTCTAATTCTTTCCCCCTCTCAAACAAACGGGAAAACACTTACCGAATAATAATCTGTTTGAGAGGGGGTTAGAGGGAGAGCATCTGAAATCAACTAAAACCAAACAGAACTATGTATAAAGTTACTTGGGTGTAAACTCAACGTATGGTACAATTTAATAGTGATGACGGTTAAGACTGTAGCTACTAATAGAAAGGCTTTTCATAACTATAACATCGGCGATAGTTATGAGGCGGGAATCGTTCTCACCGGCTCAGAGATAAAATCGGTACGGATGGGGAGGATAAGCCTGGGTGATGCCTATGTCAAGCATGAGAAGGGCGAATTATGGCTTCATAATATGCACATCGCCAGATACGAAGCCTCAAGCTACATGGGGCACGAGCCCACACGAAAACGCAAACTGTTATTGCATAAGAGAGAAATAAGAAACCTGACAGGACAAATTGCCGAAAAAGGACTGACAATAGTGCCTACTAAATTTTATATCAAAGGTCATGTCGCTAAGGTGGAAATAGCGTTAGCAAGAGGCAAAAGACAATACGACAAGCGTGAGGCCATTGCCCGTCGTGAGATTGATAGAGAGCTTGCCAGAGCCACTAAAAGCCGATAATATTAAGATAGACAGTACATTTACAATATGGGGACGCGCGGGTTCGACAGGGGAAGTAGGTTACAGGATTGCAGGCTGAGGTGCCACTAACCTCACAAAACCGGTGGCAAAAAACAAATGCCGAACCAGAAATGGTTGCAGCCTAAAAACTAGGTTGCCATCCAACCTGACCCCACCCTGACGGGTTGGGATTGGGTGCCGAAAAGTCGGGGTGCCATCTCCCCGATGCCGATGAGGGAGGTGAAAGATAAATCGGCTGGTCTGGCTTAACTCGGTCAGTTGAGGTGAGCCGGACAAGATTAAAGAGCTGGCTAAGCTTGTAGGATATCCTGGGCAGCTTCTTTTGGACGGGGAGTTCGACTCTCCCCCGTCTCCAGTCTACAATTTAAACGCTAGCATCTGGATTGCTGGCGTTTTTTCATTTAGTAATGTCTAGTAAAAAGTCAGAAAGTTGTATTTCAAGAACTAGCAGGTTTAACATCTCCTCCCAGGGAGATGTTAAATAAGCCAAAACCTCCGGTTTTGCTTGACAGCGTTATTGTGTAGGGATACACTGAGCATAACATGAGAATATGAAATAACTCCGTTCTACACATTTACCTATCCTCTATAAAGTGGGTAAGGAAATGAAACAAAGGCACTAAAATTGCACAAGGTAAGGATTTTACCAGAGCGATATTTAGTGCCTTATTAGTTTGTGTAGAACATGACTGGTAGAAGTCTATCCAACGGGAGGTTTATAAATGGCCAAGAGTCTGATAAGCTACTTCTCCCAGGGAGGAACCACGGCAAAAGTAGCCGAGTCCATTGCTATCGGGCTCCGCAGGAAAGGATACGAAGTTGATCTGTACAGCCTCAAAGAAAAGCAGCCGCCAGACCTCAGCGGATATGATTTGCTCGGTATCGGATCCCCGGTATACTTTTTCCGTCCGCCATTCATCGTCACAGACTACTTAAAAAGTCTGCCGGACCTTGGAAGCCTGCCAACTTTCACCTTTGTCTTGCATGGTACCTACCGATTCGATACCATCAAGTCCATACGGCGAGTTTTAGCCCGCAAGGGGGCACGAGAGGCAGGCTACTTTCACTGCCATGGAGCTGACTTCTGGCTTGGCTATCTTAAGGAAGGATATCTTTTCTCGCCAGACCATCCCACGCCGGCAGAACTGTCTCTGGCTGAAGATTTTGGTAGTCAGGTCGCTGGAAGTGTTGCCGGCAAACCCTATTCTTTGGCTGAAGAGGACCGGCCACCAACGTTCGTCTATCGCCTGCAGCGCCTTTTTTTAAATCAGTGGTGTGCAGAGCAGGTATATAGCCGCATGGTCAAGTTAGATAAAGAAAAGTGCGACGCGTGCGGTCTTTGCATGAAAATGTGTCCTCGTTCCAATATTCACGAGGACAAGGATGGATACCCGGTTTGGGGACGCAATTGCCTGCTATGTCTAACCTGTGAAATGAAATGCCCCAAAGATGCCATAACCACACCCATTAATTGGTCGCTTATCCGTCCTTTAATGAAATACAATGTACGCCATGCCTCTCGAGATCCCTCGCTGGATCATGTGCGCGTGACTCATAGCAAGGGTCGCACTCAGCGGATCTTACGAGAGCCGTCAACGCTTCCTGGAGGCGTACAAGATGGCCATAAATAAAAAAGATACCAATTCTTCATAATGTCACATTTACTCAGAATGTGACTTTTGAAGAGCAATGCTTGAGCCTTCAATTCATTCCGCCATAAGATTTAGGGAAAAAGTCCAATTTCCTTCAAAATGTCATAAATTTGTTACATATTTCGCTCGGGTTTTATGACTATTATATTTTCTTAAGAGTAAAATCAAAATCGAGAACGACCGCGATGCAAGAATATTATCGAGCTTCAAGAGGCAAGGCCAAACCCAACTATTCAGATTTATGAAAAGGAAGTCACCTTCTTTTCCTGCGAATTCTTATCAAGCAAGAATAATATCAATATTGAAACCTAAACAAAGTGAGGAAATGCGATGAAAAAATCCGACGTAGTTATTATTGGTGGGAGCGCTGCTGGGGCAACCGCGGCGATTAGCTGCAAGCGTCGTAACTCGGGTAAGACAGTAACCATTGTTCGCCAGGAACAGCAGGTATTAATTCCCTGCGGCATACCCTATATCTTTGGGACTCTAGGTAACCCCCAAAAAAATTTAATTCCTGATAATTTGTTAACTGATAATGATGTGAATCTGGTTATCGATAGAGCCATAAAGATCGAAAGAGAAAGAAAAATCGTACGCCTGGAAAGCGGAAATGATATAAACTACGAAAAATTGATCATCGCTACAGGTTCTCTGCCAGCTACCTTACCTATTCCCGGTTTTGATAAAGAAAATGTGTTTGTCATTAGAAAAGATGTCAAATACCTGCAAGATATGCTAGCAACAGTAAATCAGGCTAAAGATATCATAATAATCGGAGGGGGCTTTATCGGAGCTGAGTTTGCTGATGAATGCAAGAAAAATCGGGACAACAGAGTAACCATTATTGAGAAGCTACCTCATTGTCTTCAATTGGCCTTTGATGATGAATTTTGTATCGAAGCCGAATCAACGCTTGCTAACCGAGGCGTGAAAATTATTCCCAATCAAAGCGTAGCCAACATAGTTGGAAATGGAAAGGTTTCCGCGGTTCAACTGTCAAATGGCGAAACTCTCAAAGCCGACGTGGTCATAATAAGTATTGGAGTACAGCCAAATGTGGATTTGGCGAAAGAAGCCGGCCTGCAAATAAGCACATCTTCTGGTGGAATTGTGGTAGATCGCCATATGCGAGTTAGAAATGATAGCGACATTCTGGCTTGCGGTGATTGTGCCATGAAGGTCTCGTATTTTAGCGGAATGCCGGTAAAGACCTGGCTGGCTTCGGTCGCTACTCACGAAGCGCGGCTTGCCGCCGCAAATTTATTCGAGACACGCTATCCGGGTTTAGGGACTATGGGGGTATTCTCTACCGAATTTGGCGACTTAGCCATTGGAGCAGCCGGCCTTATTGAGAGGCAGGCTTCACAAGACGGTTATCGTTTAGTAGTTGGAACGGCCAAAGCACCTAGCCGGCACCCAGGCGGTATGCCAGGGGCAGCGCCAACTACAGTCAAATTGATATTTTCTAAAGATGATGGCCTCCTCCTTGGAGGAGAAGTCTCTGGAGGCACAGGTGTTGGAGAATTAGTGAACGTTATCAGTGCATGCATTCAACACGGAATGACTGCTTACGAAGTATCACTATTCCAAATGGGAACACATCCGGCTCTTTGTGCTTCACCAATAGCCTACCAAGTGGTAAATGCAGCCGAAGAGGCGGTTATGAAACTTCAGTAGCCTTCAGGCGATCTCAAAATTATTATAATAACGAGTCTATATCAGAGGTGAGCAGTTGGCGGTAGTCCAACTCTACCATCTTAAATGTGAGAGTGCGGGGCGGAATTTGACTACGTCTGGATTCCCGGAACACCACTGACGTCCATCAGCCTGGGTAAATCTCGTTATTTCAAATGCCCTTCGCAAGTTACTGGTAACAAAGTAGTATATAGTTAAGTCACAACCTTGCATTTTGTTGAGCCAGACTACACGAAATAGCGGAATGTTCAGCCCTTAATCTCCTGATACAGCTTCAAACTCTCTTTAAACTTCACAATTGGGCGGATTATTCATCTTCGGCAATAATTGTCCTTAGCGTGCAGTAATGTCGTGGGACGAAACTTGTATGCTATGATATGCTTGAAGCTTGTAGCTGCTGGTAACCATGTCCAGATGAAAATCTTTGGGGGGTGATTGCAATTATGGTTACAAAACAACAAAAGACCGTTCCGTGCCAAATCTGCGGTAAACAAAAGAAACTTAGCGAGGTCAGACCTGCGGCATTGGTTTGTGAACCCGTGGTCGAGATAATTCGGAAAACGCATCCCGATTGGTCTTCTGATGGGTTCATTTGCATTTCTGACCTAAACCGCTTCAGGGAAGAGTATGTCAACTATGTTCTCACCAAAGGTAAGGGTGAAGTCTCAGTGCTAGAGGAGCAGGTCATAAAAAGCCTGAAAGAGCACGAGCTTTTATCTAGCAATATTAACGTCGAATTTGATCGTAAGCTAACCTACGGCGAACGTTTGGCGGACAGGGTAGCTGAACATGCCGGCAGTTGGCGTTTTATTAGCATCTTTATGGGTATGCTACTCTTATGGGTTGGCATAAACGCAGTAGTATTAGTTCATAGGCCTTTCGACCCATACCCGTTCATTCTCTTGAATTTAATCTTATCAT
>Ga0315537_1000661_pt1 | contig 27346 bp, 20 predicted proteins | sample SalMarSW160270MG_FD_203091 | JGI IMG/M metagenome (GOLD analysis project Ga0315537, IMG submission 203091) | Salt marsh sediment microbial communities from the Plum Island Ecosystem LTER, Massachusetts, United States - Salt Marsh Sediment SW1602-70 ...
TACGATCAAGCCGTTAAAGTTTTTTGATCGTTCCATATTCATCGGTCGCCACATGGATACCAGGGACTACAACGCCAATTGCCCAAAATTGAGGCTTCCGGTGAATTCACTCTTTGAGGGATATGTTCGCACAGATCTTGAAAGCCTTTTGGTTGACTATGTGCCCCGGCCGGGGTTTGATCATCTGAACAATTTTTTTGAAATGTTTTTCATGTGCTGCAACACCTTGGTAAACCATACGATTTCACTGCTCAGCAATTATGATACAGAAGATGAAAAACTAAATGATGTTCCGAAAATTATGCCCTATTATCCGGACTCTCTTAAAGAAGCCATGGAAGCCATGCGCAGAGTCATTGAAGGGGTTGGATGGGTGCCCTGGGGCGATGTTCGGGCCAATGTCATAGAGCCTCACCTGGGCTTCTCTCTTCGCAAGCTCGAAACCGATCTTCAGCCCGGAACGGGATTTGGACACGGAATAGTGGGAATCTTCGAAATACGAAAATAAAACAGTAACAGGATTAAACTCATGTGCGGAATTGCAGGAGTATGGGGTGACGCAGATGTGTCGCTGGTAAAAAAAATGATGTCGCTGGTGAGTCACAGGGGACCGGATGCAGAAGGCATGTTTGTCTCGTTAAATGGTCCGGGGGTTTTAGGACATCGACGGTTGAGCATCATGGATCCTGAGGGCGGCGACCAGCCCATTTACAATGAATCAAAAAATATGGCCGTCATCGCCAATGGAGAAATCTATAACTTTCCAGATTTACGTTCCGAACTTTCCAAACAGCATAAGTTTTGCACCACCAGCGACAGCGAGGCCATCGTCCATCTTTACGAAGACCATGGGGTGTCCATGGTCGAATATTTGGACGGCATGTACGCTTTTGTCGTCGCTGATGAAGGCAACTTTTACGCAGCTCGCGACCCCATCGGGATCAAACCGCTGTATCTGGGCCAAATAAACGGCTCTTTGATTTTCGCTTCCGAACTCAAAGCCTTTCCCTCTACCTGTGACACCGTTCGGGAATTTCCCCCCGGGGCCTTTTTCCATTCTGCCCGGGGATTTTCGACCTTTTACACGATTCCTGAGATTTTAAGCCGGAAAGCTCCAGTAAAAGATTACATTAAAAAAATCAGAGAAACCCTTGAAATAGCAGTGGTCAAACGTCTGATGAGTGATGTTCCTTTGGGAGCGTTCTTGTCGGGCGGTCTGGACAGCAGTATTATTGCTGCGCTGGCTAGAAAACATATGGATCAGCTCCACACGTTTTCGGTAGGGATTGAAGGTAGCAGAGACCTCGAAGCAGCCCGCCTGGTCTCCAACCACCTCGACACGATTCACCATGAATATATTCTCACCGAACAAGAGGTAAGAGAAAAGCTGCCGGAAATCATTTATTATCTTGAATCTTTTGATCAGGATTTGGTGCGAAGCGCTATCCCCTGCTATTTTACTTCCCGCCTGGCTGCTGATTATGTAAAAGTGATACTTACGGGTGAAGGCGCTGATGAGCTTTTCGGTGGATACAGCTACTATAAAGCAATAGAAGATAAGGAATTTTTGCATCACGAATTACGCCGGTCGGTAGCGTCATTACATAACATAAATCTTCAACGGGTCGATCGAATGACCATGGCTCATGCCATCGAGGGACGGGTGCCGTTTCTGGATCTCGCTATGATCCGATTGGGTCAGCTGATACCGCCCGAAATGAAGATTATGGGTTCGCCACCTATAGAAAAATGGATTTTAAGAAAAGCTTTCGAAGACCTTTTGCCCACAGAAATCACCTGGCGGACAAAAGAGCAGTTTGATGAAGGCAGCGGTACCGTAGACCTGCTGCAACGTATCTTAACCGATATAATAAATGAAACAGAAGCCGGGAAGCACAGTACCCGTTACCCAGAGGCGAAACTTCGATCTCGTGAAGAATGCCACTATCATCGACTCTTTTTGGATTCCTATGAAAATCCGGAAGCCGTGTTTTCAAATGTAGCCCGTTGGGCAGATCGTCCGGCGTTAATCACAAACTGCTAATACCTGAAATGTAATATGTTGATGATAAATTCGGGGTATAAAACTTGAAACAGAATTAAAATGTAGGAGATTGTATGAGTGGTTTGATTGTTGGTTTCGGTCGTCCGGATTCTTTAAAAATCAAGGAAATGTTTGACAAAATACGTTACCGCGGACCTTATCTTTCGGGAATTAGCATAAACAATAGAGCAATCATGGCCCAGAACTATCTGAGAGCCGACTGCCCTGAAGCGCATCCGGAAAACGATCCAGTGCCTGTCACCAATCCAGGGAATAAAAACAGTTCCATATGTTACGATGGCCAAATGGGCAACTCCAACGATCTGTGTAACAATAACGGGATCACGCACGGTCCTTTCAAAGAAGAACGGTTGATTCTCCACCTATTCAAAAAGTATGGTCATGAGATGTTCCAGTATTTGGACGATGCCATCTTCGCATTCGTGATTTCCGATGGAGAAAACCTATTTGCGGCCAGAGATCTTTTAGGCATCAAAACCCTTTTTTATGGAAGAAAGAATGGAACGCTGTATCTGTCTTCCGAACTTAAAGGTTTGATAGGAATCACCGACGATGTATATGAATTTCCACCGGGATATTACATGGACAGCACGGGTACGCTATTCCGGTTTGCCGAACTTCCGAAACGTCAGCCTGAAATTTTACATAGCGACCCCAACGAGATGGCGGAAACCATCAGAGACATTATCCAGCGCAGTTTCCAAAACCGTGTGAACTTTGAAGCGCCCACAGGAAGTCTTCTCAGTGGCGGAATAGACAGCAGTATTATTGCTTGGCTGGCCGGCAATGCCTTTCGGGATAAATTTGGAAATGATGATCGCTTGAAGACATTTGCCCTGGGCGTGGGAGAAAGTGAAGATATTACCTGTGCCCGCTTAATGGCCGACTATATCCGTTCCAACCACCATGAATTGATTGTAGACCTTGATCAAATTTTGGCGGTACTGCCCCAAGTCATTTGGAGCCTGGAATCCTTTGATCCATCTTTGGTGAGAAGCTCTGTATCGAATTATCTCATCTCTAAATATGCAAAAGAACAGGGAATAGAGGTCCTGCTTTCCGGAGAAGGCGGTGATGAAGTTTTTTGTGGGTATTTATATCTTAAAGACTTTCCGTCTGAAGAATTATTCGCACAACAAATGAAATGTATCGGCTTTTTACATAATAATGCGTCATTGCGCCTTGACCGAATGAATCTATGCAATTCCGTCCGGGTGGTTACCCCCTTGATATCGGGAGAACTGCTCAACTATGCCATGGCCATTCCCTCTGAATATAAGCAAAGACCGGACGGAGATCAAAAAATCGAGAAATGGATTTTCAGAAAAGCTTATGAAAAAGTGTTACCTAAAGAAATCGTCTGGCGGCTCAAACAGGAATTTTCTCAAGGGTCCGGGTCTGCTGATGTGCTTCCCAAATATTTTGAAGGGACAATTACAGATGAAGAGTTAAAAAAAGCTCAGGGCAGTTATCCGATGGTACGGAGCAAGGAAGAACTCTATTATTTTAAAATCTTCATAGAGCATTTTGGCACAGGAAAAGCAGTAGAAACGGTCGGTCAGTGGATTCGATTATAAAATCTGCTTCTCAGAAAATCTTTATTCCATCGATTTTCGATACTCCATTAGTCCAAACACAATCAACTATATATTTATATATTTTTTCCTTATGACGATTTCAGCTGCTTTTACTGAGGCAGGTATTATTTTTAAAACAATCCGGATTGTATTTGAGATGTGAAAGGGAGAACTACGAATGCTCATTGTGGGAGAAAAAATCAACACGAGCCGGAAGCGTATTGCTGAAGCGGTCGAAAAACGAGATGCTTTATTCATCGGTAAGGTTGCCCAAAGCCAGGCACAAGCAGGCGCCCATTATATTGACGTAAATGCCGGAACTTTTTTGGAAAAAGAGGCCGATTGCCTGTGCTGGCTGGTAGAAGCCGTCCAATCTACTGTAGATCTGCCGCTCTGCCTGGACAGCCCGAATCCGGATGCCCTAATCGCGGCCATAAAACATCACAACGGCGAGCCCATGATCAATTCTATTTCCTTAGAGAAAGATCGTTTTTCTGCTCTTCTTCCGGTGGTCGCCGGTCACCCGTGCTGTGTTGTTGCACTATGTATGGCTGAAACGTCAATGCCCGCTACTGTAGAAGAAAGAGTTCAAGTCGGATCAGAGCTTATACAAAAACTTACCGGCCAAGGAATTCCCATGGAAAAGATCTACGTGGACCCACTGGTGCAGCCGGTTTCAGTTGACACCCGTATGGGAAATGCCATATTAGAAGCCATCCGTAAACTCATGAACGATTTTCCGGGGGTGAATACCATCTGTGGTCTTTCCAATGTCTCCTTCGGCCTTCCGTCCCGCCGTCTCATCAATCGAAACTTTCTGGCGCTTTGTATGGCTTACGGCCTGTCTGCCGCCATTTTAGACCCCTGCGATACGGAACTGATGTCAACATTGCTTGCCATTGAGATGCTTCTCGGTCGAGATGAATATTGTGAAAACTTTATAGACGCATATCAAAATGGCCGGTTAACCATGGGATGAGACTTTGAGTAATTTTTCAATGCGTTTTGGAAATTAAAGACTTGGCCACTAACAATAAAATGCAACATGCTATCAAAAAAGGGAGATAATCATGAGCGACATTAAGGCATTAAATGAAGCAGTCATCAAGGGAGACATTCAGACAGCTTTATCGCTGACCCAAAACGCAGTGGATGCGGGCAAAAAGGCTCAAGATATTCTTGATCAAGGCCTCATTGCTGCTATGGATCGGGTTGGCGACAAGTTTGCAAAAGGAGAGATGTTTGTTCCGCAAATGTTGCGTTCTGCCAAAGCCATGCAAGAGTGTCTGAAGCTGATCAAACCACAGTTTCAGGAGGGAGATCTCACGTCCAAAGGAAAAGTGGTTATCGGTACCGTGAAGGGAGATTTGCATGATATCGGGAAAAACCTGGTTGCCATGATGATGGAGGGCGCAGGATTTACCATCACCGATCTGGGGGTTGATATTTCAGCGGATACGTTTGTACAAAAAGTGCAGGAGGTTGAACCCGATATACTGGCCATGTCGGCGTTACTGTCCACAACCATGCCGGGTATGCGAGAAACCATAGAGACACTCCGGAAAGCCGGGATCAAGGACAAAGTCATGGTGATGATTGGGGGGGCACCGGTTACGGCCAATTTTGCCAGTGATATCAGGGCGGATGCTTATGCACCCGATGCGGGATCTGCCGTAATCGAAGCGAAAAAGGTACTCGGCATTTCCTGAACTTTAAAACCCTGCAAACAAGGAGTAAACCATGAAACCTATGGAGATTCCCACATTTCAACCTCGGCTTAAGGTCTTAAACCGTGATCAGGCCCTGGCGATCCATGCTGCGGCCTTGGAGATTCTCGATAAAACGGGCTTTAAGATGGAACACCCCGGCGCCATGGAAATGCTTGCGGATGCCGGTTGCCGGATTTTAAACAATAATTGGTTGCGGATGCCGTCTTACCTTGTGGAAGAAGCTCTGAGATCTGCCCCGGCGCAAATAACGCTTTATGACCAGAAAGGGAACAAAACAATGCCTCTTGCCAATGGCAAGCCTTTTTATGGAACCGGTTCAGATGCTACGTTCACCTTGGATCTGGAAACCGGTGTGCGCCGGCGTGCGGTCAAACAAGACGTCGGAAACTTTGCCAGGCTGGTGGACGGGCTTGAGAACATGGCTTTTGCCATGTCAATGGGTAACCCCGAGGATGTGCCCATTGAAAATATTTATGTGTATGTTTTTGCCGAAATGGTTAAAAACAGCAACAAACCCATTGTATTCATCGCGGACAGCGGTAAGGACATCGCCAAAATATATGATATTGCATGTCAAGTGGCCGGAAGCGAAGCTGCTCTTCAAAGAAAACCCTTCATTCTGAATTATTCGGAGGCCATCAGCCCCTTACGTTTTCCTGAAAACGTCATGGAACGGCTGATGTTCTGCGCCGAAAAAAAGATTCCCGTCTGCTTTCCGTCCGGTTCCAACGCAGGCGGCGGTGCACCGGTCACCCTTGCTGGCGCCATGGCACTGGGAATCGCCGAGAATTTGGTGGGGCTCGTGGTTCACCAGTTGGTCGGTAAAGGATCGCCGTTTCTCTTCGGCCCCAACGTCAGCACCCTGGATATGAAGTCAAGCGTAGTTTCGTATGGTTGCCCGGAATGGAGTCTCACTCAGGCCGCACTTGCGGATATGCGTGATGAGATATACGGCCTGCCCGTATGGGCATTTGCCGGTGCTTCGGATGCAAAGGTCATGGATGCCCAGGCAGGAGCGGAAGCCATGTTTTCCATCATTACAGCCCTGTTGTCTCGTTCCAACCTGATCCACGATGTGGGTTTTCTGGAATACGGAAGCACATCTTGTCTTGAAATGGTCTGCATGGCCAACGAACTTATTTCCATGAGCAGGTTTTTCGCTGAGGGGATACCGGTTACCGACCAAACTCTGGCTTTCGAGGCCATAGAAAGGGTTGCCAGGGGCGAACCGGGTTCCATATTTCTCACGGACGATCACACCTTTGAAAATTTCATGCACTCTTTGTTTCTTCCCCGACTTCTGGATCGTTCTCGCTATGATTCCTGGAAAAATGCCGGGGCTATGGATTTTTATAAGCGCTGCAATGTGGAGGCAAAACGAATCCTGTCCGAACATCAGGTGGTTCCAAAACCGGATGAAGTGCTCAAGAAAATTAATGAGATTCTTCAAAATCTCTGATTTCAATGTATGGTATTTCTCTGTAATTCAGTAGGATCCGAGAGTTGAATTCATCATGGAAAAAAAATTTCCCTTCAGCAGTCTGTTTAGACCGGAAGATATCAAACAGATAGACCATGCGGGAAAAAGGATTTTGGAACGTGTGGGAATTAAAATACATTGCCGATTTTGTCTGGACATGTTGGAAAAATCGGGCGTCCGGATTGATAATAATGCTCAAATCGCTCGCTTTGAAACTGCCTGGCTGAACGAAACATTGGCACAGGCCCCCTCCCAATTTGTTCTTTATTCCCGTGACGGTGTCAACGATGTTCATATGGGAACAGGCCAGGTCAATTTTTCTAACGGCGGCAGGGTGTTTCGAATCCTTGATATGGGGACGGGAGGTTACCGGCTCACCATGCTCAGAGATGTGGCCAACACCGCTGCCCTGGTAAATCAGCTCGATAATATTCGTTTATATATCATATCCTGCCAGGCTCACGATATAGAACCACACTACTATCATTTGAATGATTTCTATTATGCCCTGAACCACACCACCAAACATGTAATGGGCGGCTGTGATAATTTGGAAGGCGTAAAGCAGATGTGGGAACTTGCCGGTTTTGTAGCAGGAGGAAAAGAAAACCTCAGACAAAAACCTTTTGTTTCCGTGATAACCAATCCCATAAGCCCCCTTACCTTTGGGTATGACACGTTGGATATTCTTAAGTTTTGCTGCAAAAACGGGATCCCTGTCACTTGTGCTCCGGCGCCCATTTCCGGCACCACTGCTCCGGCGACTCTGGCCGGCACCCTTTCCCAAATGCATGCAGAAGCTTTGGCCGGCGTCGCCATGGCTCAGGTGTATGCCCCGGGCGCCAGGGTGCTCTATGGTGCGGTACCCTCAACCATGGATCTGCGGAACATGGAATATACCATGGGGTCATTGGAAATGGCGTTGATGAACGCTGCTGCGGTTCAACTGGCAAAGCTTTATCATTTGCCCATTTACGCCTCGGCCGGAGTTACCGAGGCCAAAAGACCCGATATTCAGGCCGGCTGTGAAAAAAGTCTTTCCAATTTAATGGTGGCCATGAGCGGAGCGGATCTTATTCACCTGGCGGCAGGCATGCTGGATTCGGGCAATTCTATTTCTTATGAACAGTACGTTATTGATAATGAAATTATAGGCATGATTTACAGAATTCTATCCGGTATCCGGGTGAGCAGGGAAACGCTCGGTTCCGACGTAATTGAAGAAGTGGGCCCGGGCGGCAATTATGTCATGGCGGACCACACCGTCGAACATATGATGGAAGAATTTTTCTACCCCGATCTTGCCGTACGCTGCAATTTTGATATCTGGGAACAAAGGGGTCGGCCCAACATGTTGAGCCGGGCAAAAGAACGGGTTGAGAAAATTTTAGCCGAAAATATGGATGGGCGCTTAGACCCTGAGCTTATTGCTGAGATAAAAGTTCGTTTTCCGGGAATACAAAATATTTAAAAGTTAAAACATGATGATCTCGTAAAAACATGGATTACGGGGTAAAAAGGAGGCAAAAATTTGCTCAATAATACGTCTTATCGCTTGCGGAGTTTTCAGGCCTGCCCTTAAGTTACTTCGGCTGGAAGAAAAATATCCGCAATTGCGTGTAACTTTTTTGCCGTCTAATCTGCACCTGTATCCACATACGTTAAAAAAAAACCTGATCGGAGAAATTGTCTCCGCCCGGAAACGAAATGAACGGCCTTTATTGTTATATGGTTACTGTGTCCCAGGTATTGAAGAGATCTGTACCCAAAATTGCGCGCACAAGGTTTCCGGACTTCACTGTTATGAAATGCTTCTCGGAAACGATCTCTATGAACAGATCCTGGCAGAAACAGCCGGCACCTATTTTTTGGAAAAAGAGCTTATTGTCAACTTCAGGGAATACTGTCTCGAACCTCTGGAACTTTACGACAGTGACATTCGAAAGTCTTTTTTCAAGCACTATAAAAAACTGATGTATGTGAGACAGCCGTCTGATCCGGATTTAAAGGCCGCAGCCGGTAAACTGGCCGGATTTTTAAATCTGTCTCTGGAGATAATAGACGCCGATTATACGCATTTGGAAAAAAGACTCATTCATTTGATACACCCGGGTATTGCACAAGATCCATCAGATTTCCCCCGACCGGGTTCCGGGTAGGATCAGAACACATGAAAAAGCCGAAAAAAAATAAAAAACCCTCAAAAAAAAGACGCAGTTCTACCGGATTTTTGCCGATCAAAAAGCAAAAAAGTAAATATGTCATGTTAAATGTGCTTCCCGATGATCTGTGGCTCAAACTGCGTAAAGGAACGACCATATGGGAGGCCCTGAAAAAGACCGACGTGGCGCTGGAAAGTGATTGCGGGGGGCTGGGCAAATGCGGGAAATGTAAAATACGAGTCATTTCTTCGGTAAGACCCCCTGTTTCAGAAGAAAAAGAGCTTCTCGATCCGGAGGAGCTGAAAAACGGGGTTCGTCTTGCCTGTCGGGTCAAAATCAGAAAGGACCTTGTCATCCATACCGGGGAATCGGATGATGAGCCGATCCTCCACCAGATACTTAAAACCGGCCACAGACCCACGGTTGATATCGATCCCCTTATAAACAAACGACCGGTTGATCTGCCGCCTGAATCCGGCCATGAGGGATTGTCCGATCTGGACCGCGTCAAAGCCGGCATGGGCCCGGAATACAGCGGCCTGAAAGCATCCCTTCACTGTCTCCGTTTTTTGACCGAAATGTTAAAAAAAACGGAAAACCAGGGAACGGCCGTACTTCACGAAAACTATTTGATGGCATGGCAACATCGGAAACAAGCCGGACGGGTTTTCGGACTTGTTTTTGATCTGGGAACCAGCACGTTGGTCGGCAAACTCGTAAATCTTCTGAATGGAAGTGAAGTGGCAGCAATCTCCAGGCTCAATAGCCAAAGTAAATACGGATCAAACGTGATTAGTCGTCTGCAGTACATCAAGGAAAATCGAAACGGGTTGCGCACGCTTACCAACATTATCGTCGAAGATTTGAACTCGATTACCCAGCGCCTTTTAGAAGTGGAAGGGCTTTCTCCAGACGATATTTTTATTGCCGTTGCCGCCGGAAACACGACCATGCAGCACATTTTTCTGAATTTGAACCCCCTGGGAATCGCGGGTGCGCCCTTTTCTCCTGTTTTAACCGATGGATTGATCCTTAGTGCAAAAGATGCCGGCCTAAAACTGCATCCGGAAGCCAGATTGTATGTAATGCCCACCAAATCCGGCTATATCGGCGGCGACATGATTAGCACCATCCTCGCATCCTCGGCTGCGGAACAGGATGATAAAATTATTCTCGGTCTTGACCTTGGCACCAATGGAGAAATTTTCTTGGGTAACCGGCAAAATCTATTGACATGCTCTGCAGCGGCCGGCCCGGCCCTGGAAGGTGCACAAATATCCCAGGGAATGATCGCCAAAAGCGGTGCTATTGAAGGCGTCCGTTTTGATGAAGTAGGGCTTCGCTATCAGGTGATCAGTAACATTTTACCAAAGGGAATTTGCGGAAGCGGGCTGGTAGATTTGGTTGCCGTGCTTCTGCATCGCGGCATTATCGATTCCCAAGGATTGATCTTGCAGCCAGGGGAAGATGCCGATGATTATCTGAGTTCGAGGGTCGTCACCAAATCAGGGGTGCAAGACTTTCTTGTGGCTTCCAAAGAAGAAAGCTCTGGCAACAAACCGATATATCTCACCCAAAAAGACGTACGCGAACTTCAGCTGGCAAAGGGCGCCGTGGCAGCCGGTATCCAGACGCTTATGGACAAAATGGGTGTAGGGATTCATGATCTGGACCAGATTTATCTGGCGGGTGCACTGGGTAATTTCGTTAACCCTTACAGTGCCATGCGAATCGGTCTGCTTCCCACGGTTGATCCGGACAAGATCAAGTCACTTGGCAACGCTGCCAGCAAGGGCGCCGTGATGGTCCTTTTATCCAGGCCTCACTGGCAAAAGGCCAATGAACTGTCTAAATCCATCGAACATGTTGAGCTGTCCACCCATCTTGACTTCAACCGGTATTTTGTCGATAATCTGGATTTCCCTGATACAAATCTATGGTAGACCGGCGGATACTCCTAACACCCGGATCGGAGACAAACCGTTCTCCCACCTTTTCGAATATCTCTGACCTCTATGCCATGGGCAAGCAAAAAGACCGTTTATGGATGGACACTGGTTAGCAGTCTTGCAGCATTTCCGCCGCAAATAGAATCGATCTCATCTTGTGACAACTCGGTTTTTTCGAGTTCCTTGAAATATCTTGCAGGCTTTAACAGGGGAAAGTCACTGCCAAAAAGAATCTTGTCCAGGCCGGCAATCTCTTTCGCGTACCGATATATCCGGGGATCATAAAGAAACGGAGATGCGGCCGTATCAAAATATACATTTTCAAGGCGTTCTTTTACATCCTTTTTTAAAAGATTGAAAAAGAAAATTCCGCCGCCCCAGTGAGCCAGAACGATTTTGTTTCCCGGAAATTTCTTGATAAGATCGTAAATCTGTTTCAGGGTATTCGGCGTTTTGCCCGGATAGATGTGTCCCACCGGTTCATTGGTATGGATCAAAAAAGGCAAGTCCCTGTCCCGACAGATTTCCATGAGTGGGGACAACTTATCCAGTGCGGTGTCATCAATTCCGGATTCATAGAAAGCGATTTCTCCAATCCCCGACAGCCCGCCTTCTATACAACGCTCAGTTTCCGGAACAGCTTCCCTATGAGACGGATCAAAGCAGCACAAACCGATAAGCCGATCGGGGTGTCTGGCCACGACTTCCATGATGTAGTCGTTTTGTGCCTGGAATGTTTCCTTTGTTTTCCATGGAAAACCAAACACAACCGATTTATCGACACCCTGGTCATCCATTGAAGCAACGATTTCTGTTGCACCCACAAGTTTTGATCCGGGTGAACTGTATAACAGCTTGAATGCAGATTCATTGGGAAAATATTTTTGTCTGTTTTCACGTATGGCTTTGGGAAAAATATGCGTATGAAAATCGATGATCATTGATATCCAACTTTATTTTGGATGATTTGAGACAATAAGAATAACTTAACGCCTAAAAAACTCTACAGATTCTCGAAATTACAAATCTTTTAATGGCAAGCTGTTTATGCCATGGGCTTGGAATGCTGGAATATGGGATAAGAGCGGAAATAAACCATTTTAATTGTAGAAAACTCCTTCAAACCCATTATTCCATTACTCCATCATTCCATTATTCCAATTGGGGCGAGGCCCCTAAATTCTGATACTTTTTCCAATACCGGACGGGACGATTTCGGTTAAATATCATATTCTATGTTTTTATCAACTGAAATGTGTTTAATAACACCAATTAAGGGTCTAAAAATTAACGGGATCTACGACTTGTCTTCGGCTATTACTTATGCTAATAAATCAAAAAAGCGAGTCGGTGCATGCTGTTACTTGATATGCTGACCGATTGAAAGGAGCAGAATATGAAAATCGAGATTAAAAAACCAACAAATAAGGATCTTGAAACGAGAGATATTTTATCCTGGCCCGTATGGGAAAAAGAAATTTCTCGATTCGACTGGCATTATGACAGTACTGAGGAATGCTATCTATTGGAAGGCAATGTTATTGTTGAAACAGAAGAAGGCGACAAGGTGAAATTCGGAAAGGGAGATTTTGTTACATTCCCAAAAGGGTTATCCTGTATCTGGGATATTAAGGCACCGGTAAAAAAGCACTACAACTTTAAATAAAACCCAAATAGAATTTTAAAATCCTGCAGCAGGTAACCATCAGGTGAGATACTATGCTTTCAGTATCAGATATGCGACATATACTGCATAGCAGACCAGAAGAATCACACCATCTTTGCGTGTTATCGTGCAATTCTTTTTCATCATCAGCCACGGCAGAAAACCGACGAATATCATCACCAGGTAATCAACGAGCAGACCGCTTTGAATAAAGCCGCCCGGAATAGGAATAGGTCTGATCAAAGAGGCCGCTCCGAGCACGCTCAGTATGTTGAAAACATTGCTCCCCACAAGGTTGCCGATGCTGATATCCATCTCTTTCCTCAATGCGGCAACAACAGAAGTGGCAAGCTCCGGAAGCGAAGTTCCCACTGCGACAACGGTCAGGCCGATGAACTTTTCACTGACGTTGAATATTTTCATGATAGCGACAGCGGAATCTATAAGAAGTTCCGCACCCACGACCACACCGATAATTCCCGCCGTGATACATACAACCTGACGGCTTCTGGAAGTCACATATTCGATTTCTTCCACGGCATGTGCGAAAGCAACACTATCGCTTTTTAAGTCACGTCGGGATTCTTTTACGGCGATATAATAATTAAAGCACGTATATAAGATAATTCCACCGAAAAGCGACGCACCTTCTATCCTTCCGATTTTTGAGTCAAAAGAGATCAGCAAAAGATATATGGATACGCCGAGCATGATCGGAATGTCCCGGCGGTACACCGACCGGTTGCTCGTTGTCGGATGTATTACTGCTGCCAAACCCAGAACAAGGGCAATGTTACAAATGTTACTCCCCACGACATTTCCTACGGCGATCATGCTTTTATCTTTAATCGAAGATACAACACTGATAAACAGTTCAGGTGCCGAAGTCCCGAATGCAACCACAGTTAAACCGATAACAAGCGGTGTCAAACCGAGATTGCGAGCCAGGCTCGAAGATCCTTTTACCAGCCAGTTGGCACCATAATAGAGCATCAACAGACCCATAACAAAATAGACCAGATTAAGTATCATACACAAAAGCTCCGGAGAATTTAACGTCTCGGAAATTCTACAACTTCCTGAAAATACAGGTTTATCAATGGCAACCTGTTTGTGCCGTCAAAATGGAATAATGGAATGCTGGAATATGGGGAGTAATGGTGGAAATAAACCATTTTAATTGTAAAAAGCTCCTTCAAAACCATCATTCCATTATTCCATCATTCCATTATTCCAGTTGGGCCTGCCCGCTCGTGCCTCGCAGTGGCAGGCGGGACGAAGCCCTAAGTTCTTTAATGTCTTATTCGTATCAAACTTACTTAATAAATGTAACCCGTTGAATCAAATAAATTGTTCATTTTATTTTGGTTGCTGTCAAATGAAGTGCTTAATAAACTTCCCGGAAATGTAACATCTCAATAAATTATGGAATAGTGGCCGGAGTTAGGAAAAATGGTTGCATATAAGCTTCGAGTTAGGGTAAAATTTTTAACACTTTAAATTGCGGTTTGGGAGGATCCGTATTGCACTATGAGGGAAATATAATCCGGCCGCCCAGCGAAGCCAACAGCATTCTGCTGCAGATAACCGTAGGGTGTTCCCGGAACAAGTGCACATTCTGTGGTGCATACCAGGGGGAACGGTTCCGTATAAAACCGGATTCCATTATCATGGAGGATATCGCTTTTGCGGCAAACTTCTGCAAACGCCAGCGCCGTGTATTTCTTTGCGATGGAGATGCGTTAATCGTTCCTCAGAAAAGGTTGCTGAACATCCTTTCCGAAATTGAAAAGCATCTTCCCCGGATAACAAGGGTTGGCGTATATGCAAATGCCAAAAGCTTGAAAATGAAAACTTTTGATGAACTTAAAGCTTTGAAAGCCCATGGCCTGGGTATCATCTACCTGGGTCTCGAAACCGGAGACGATGTTACATTAAATAAAATCAGAAAGGGCGCAACATCAGAACAAATGATCCAAATGGGGAAAAAAGCACGGGCGGCAGGTATCAAGCTCTCCATTACCGTACTGTTAGGCATTGCCGGCAAAAAACGCTCGAAAATTCACGCCCGCGAAACCGGCCGGGTACTTTCAGCCATAGATCCCGAATATATCGGCGCACTGAGCCTTATGCTCATCCCCGGTACGCCGCTTTATCAGGATAACGTGTCCGGAGATTTTACACTTCTTGAACCTAATGAAATGTTGTATGAACTGAAAAACATGATTGCCGCTACGGAACTTTCCAAGGGGCTTTTCCATGCAAATCACGCGTCAAATTACCTGCCCATCAAGGCATGCCTGCCAAAGGACAAAGCCATGACGCTGAGTCTTATTGACGAGGCTTTATCAGGTAACATAGCGTTGAAACCGGAATATTTGAGAGCATTTTAACCCGACATTTGCGTGAAGAATTAAAAAAATTTGTATCCATTTAGCCCGTTGAAAAAAATATCGCATTAAGATAATTACCACCACGGGGAGGAATCACCGGAATGATTTTTGGGCTCGTTGTTGATGAAACTGAAATGATACAACAATTAAAAAAAAGGAGAAACCAATCATGAATCAAGGCTTGTCTGAAAGCCGGGCGAAAATCGATGAGATTTGTATCAATACTATTCGCACCCTTTCCATGGATGCTGTTCAAAAGGCTAACTCCGGACATCCCGGTGCGCCAATGGGTCTTGCTCCTGCAGGCTATGTCTTATGGACTCGTGTGATGAAACATAATCCCAAAAATCCTGGATGGCTCGACAGGGACCGATTTGTGCTTTCAGGCGGACATGCCTCAATGCTCCTTTACAGCCTGCTTCATCTTTCGGGTTATGATGTAACTCTTGATGATATAAAAAAATTTCGTCAGTGGGGCAGTAAGACGCCGGGACATCCTGAATTCGGTCATACTCCCGGAGTGGAAACCACAACCGGTCCTCTGGGTCAAGGCTTTGCTAATGCCGTGGGTATGGCTATGGCAGAACGCCACCTTGCGGCCCGATTTAACCGTAAAGGATATGAAATTGTCGACCATTTCACATATATGATGTGCGGAGACGGAGACATGATGGAAGGGATATCTTCTGAAGCCGCATCCCTTGCCGGACATCTGGGCCTTGGCAGACTCATTTGCATTTACGATGACAATAAAATCTCAATTGAAGGGAGTACCGAAATAACGTTTACGGAAGACGTTGCCCTGCGTTTTAAGGCCTATAACTGGCATATTCTGAAAGTTGATGATGGGAATGATATCCATGCAATTTTCAATGCCCTCCAGAAAGCCAAAGCCGAGACCGAACGTCCGTCACTCATTGTCCTGCGAACCCATATTGCTTTTGGAAGCCCCAATAAACAGGATACCGCCGATGCCCACGGCGCACCGCTTGGCGAAGAAGAAGTCCGCCTGACAAAAAAAGTCCTGGGTGTTCCTGAAGAACCCTCTTTTTTCATACCGGAGCAGGCGCTGAATAGATTCAGAAAATGCATCCAAGCAGGAAAACAAGCCGAAGCCCGGTGGCAGGAAAACTATCAGGTGTACAGCAAAGAATATCCTGATCTGGTAAAACAATGGGTTGATGCCATGAGCGGTTTTTTAACACCCGGATGGGATGACAAGATTCCTGAATTTTCCGTTGCCGATGCTCCCATTGCAACCCGTGCAGCATCCGGTAAGGTTCTGAATGCCATTGCAGATAAAATCCCCACACTTATCGGCGGTTCTGCGGATCTGGCCCCTTCCAACAAGACATATATGGACACTTCCCGTGAATTTCAAAACCATGCATACGAGGGACGCAATATCCGTTTCGGTGTCCGGGAACATGCCATGGGAGGAATAATGTCCGGTATGTTCCTGCACCATGGCCTGAGGCCGTATGGTGGAACATTCCTTGTTTTTGCCGACTATATGAGGCCGGCAATTCGCGCGGCCAGCCTTATGAACCTGCCGATCATATATGTTTTTACTCATGACAGTATTGCGGTCGGCGAAGACGGCCCGACTCACCAGCCCGTTGAACAGCTCGCCAGCCTGAGGGCAATTCCAGGCCTTACGGTTATCCGCCCTGCGGATGCTTCTGAAACCGCCCAGGCATGGCGTTATGCCGTAAAAAATACAAGAGGTCCGGTCGCTCTGATTCTAAGTCGCCAGAAACTTCCGGTATTAAACCCAGACACTATAGAAAACGGTCTGACAGACGGAGCGTATATCCTGGTGGATTGCGAGGGCAAACCTGATATTATCCTGATTGCCACAGGTTCGGAAGTGCATATCGCCCTTGAAGCCCGAAAGCGTCTTGCTCTGGAAAATATTGCCGCCCGGGTTGTAAGCATGCCAAGCTGGGAGCTTTTTGAAAAAATCCCTCAGGAATACAAAGACCGTGTGCTGTTGCCGGATGTAACCGTACGTCTTGCCATAGAAGCCGGTTCCCCCATGGGATGGGAACACTATGTTGGAAACAGGGGCGCCATCATCGGAATGAACGGATTTGGTGCTTCCGCACCGGGTGGAACCGTAATGAAACAGTTTGGCTTTACACCTGAAAACATTGTTCAAAAAGCAATGGCGCTTTTGAAAAAATAGTCTGTTTTTTTAAAAGGCACAACGTGGGGTGGTGAAAATCGCCGTGTATACAGATGGAATTTTAATCCCATTTTTGTTCCATATCTTAAGGTTTCAGGTTTCAGGAATGATGAACAGAGGCGCTGGCACCTGAAACCTGACACCAAGCATACGGGAAGGAATAAATATGGAATATTTTTTAAAGCCATATTATAGGCAATTTTAATCACCCCAGGCAAAACTTATAAGGAAAAATTGAATTATGGATGACAAGTTAACACCCGAAATTGAGCAGTTGAAGAAAGATTATTTGCAGATGGAACAACTTAGACAAGATGAAAAAACGTGTCTTTTAAAGGTCATTAATGCCTTGGGTACTGTGATGGCTATGCATGAGGAGTTCTCAGGAGAATACCAGAACGTAAAAAAAATGGTTAACACGGACCGGGCGTTACCTGTTGACCTGATTGAAAATGAGGTTGATAAGTTAAAAAGCAAGATCTTTGCAGAAGAGACTAAAAAAGGGCTTGATGAGGGAAATCTGAGTCATCTGAATGAATTAAAAGATCGTTTGCTCAAGTCATGCAGAATTGTAAAAAAAATAATGATTGTTCTTCTCGATGATTTTTACCCGGTAACCGACGAACTGAAAACACAAGCAGAGTCTATTAATGTTAAATGCCATAAGGAAATGGCACAAATGGAGTTAGAGAATGCCGCCACCTCGTTTTTAAGTTTTATTACAGGGCTGAAAGGTAAGATATCGGAAGATTTCAAATATATTAACAATACTTTTATTATGCTCCTGGGACATGTTAAAGAACTGGAAAAGACATTGACGAGAGAGCTGGGTTCAGATGAAAAGATAAAAGAGATCGAGAGGTTTGAAATAAAGGTCAACAATCAAGTGGGTTCAATAGCCGACTCGTTTAATATTCATACAACCATCGATGAAATAAAGGGTGCTGTTATTGAAAAGCTGACGAAAATAAAGCAGCTTATGTCGAAAAGAAAAGAAGAAGAGATCCGAAAAGCAAGAAAAGCCCAGGAAAATATCGAGAAACTTAAAAAGAAGATTGCAAAAGTAAAAAAAGACGCCCTTATTCTGTCCAAAAAGGCGGAACATTTCCAATCGGCGGCCACAAAAGACGGGCTCACGGGTCTATACAACCGCAGTGCTTTCGATATGAAGATAAAAAATTCTCTAACGGTGTATAACAAAGAGAACAAGCCGTTATCGTTGGTACTTTTTGATGTAGATAAATTTAAATGGATCAATGATACGTTAGGTCATGTTGCCGGAGATAAAGTCTTGAAAAAAGTGGCCCAGTGCCTGAAGGAAACTTTTCGAAAAGATGATTTCATTGCAAGGTATGGAGGAGATGAGTTTGCTGTTGTCATTGCAGGTTTAAATGAGGAAATGTCTCAAGAGAAAATTTTGAAATTTAGAGAAAACTTCAGAAAAAAACGGTTTTTTTCCAGCAATACCGGAGACATAAACGTAACTGTAAGCGCCGGTGTTACAATGGCCATGGAAGGAGATAGCCCCGAAGATTTTATACATAGAGCTGATACAAGAATGTATAAAGTCAAAAAGGAGAAATCCTAACGTCTTAAACGGTCGAAAAATACAGATCTATCTCTGTTTTATGTCATTACATAGGGTATACATTATATTTAGTGCCTGAACGAAAACTGTCTTTTCCGCCAATATCTGCGTCAGACTCAAATTTTAATCCTCGAAATACTACCAGTATTCCTGTGGTTAAAATTTTCGTCTTCCTTGATCTTAACGAAAAATCCTAGTTTTCGTTCGGGCACTATTTACCCTAACGTTGCATAAACAACACATCAAATTATACGTTAAACGCCTTGAAACAAATAATAAAACATTTCAAGGGGAAAAAGGCAGGCTTCAGAAATGATCCTGCCTTATTTATTTGCCCAACAACTGTCTTTTTGCTATTATAAAATTGTGATAGTCAAAATGATGATGAACTCGTAAAAATTCCGATTTAGACGGTTTCGTAAAAAGTTCAAATTCAAGGCGTGCAAATTTTGTAATCATGAGGCGTACTGATCGTACGTTGAATGATTGCGAAATGCAGCACAACGCAGAAGTTGGACTTTTTACGAAACCGTCAATGATGAATTCATCAATTTTGAAACCATAGATGGAGATGGATCATGGATCAAGCCGTCAAAGAGGCGATCTATCGAGCAGTTGAAAAAGAGCCCTTTGCACGGGCGTTGAAAATGGAACTTGTCGAGTTGGAACTTGGGTATTCCGTGGTGGAGATGATCTATAATCCACAAGCCATGGATAATATTTACCAAAGAGCCCACGGCGGAGTCATTTTTGGCTTGATCGACGAAGCATTTGAGGCGGCCGGTCAGACAGAGGGGACAGTGGCTGTGGCTTTAAACGTAAGCGTAACCTATGTGTCCAGCCCCAAACCGGGAAAGCTTTTGCGAGCCGAAGCCCGTCAAGTCAGCCGGACTAAGAAGACCGCCGGTTATGATATCAAGGTAACGGACAAGGATGGACAGTTGATCGCGACATGCCAGGCTCTGGCGTATCGTACCGGAAAGCCCATACCTTTTCTTTGACGCTTTTGTAAAAAGTCCGTTTTGTTCGCTCCGGGATCAAAAACCTTTTTACGAGTTTATTTTCCATGGAGGTTCAGGAGATAAAACTAAAATGCAAATTGCAGAAAACGCACTAAAAATATTACAAAAAAGATATTTTGCCAAAGGGGAAACCTGGGAAAAATTGTGTGACCGGGTTGCGCACAAAGTGGCAGGTGCCGAAGAAAATCCAGAAGACCGTGCAAAATGGGAGAAAGAATATAAAAAGATTATGATGGATCTGGATTTTTTACCCAACAGCCCCACTTTGAGAAATTTTGGCAGAAATCAAGGGTGCGGAAGCGCATGCTTTGTCCTTCCCATGGAAGACAGTAGACGAAGTATTTTTAAAACACTTTCTGACGCCGTGGATGTGCAGGCGCACGGAGGTGGAACCGGTATGAGTTTTTCAAATCTTCGTCCCAAAGGAGACCGGATTGCCTCAACCGGTGGAAAGGCTTCAGGCCCCCTCTCTTTCATAGAAATCTTCGATTTCACCATCGGAGATATCATAAAACAAGGAGGCACCCGGGATGGAGCCAATATGGGGATCCTTAGGGTTGATCATCCTGATATTGAGAGTTTCTTAACCGCCAAGATTCTGGAGGGAGAGCTGAAGAATTTCAATTTGTCTGTGGGCATCACAGATGCTTTTATGAAAGATGTTGAGAATGACAGGGAGTATGATCTGGTTTTTAATGACACAATTTATAAAACCCTTTCTGCAAGGGAGATTTGGGAAACAATTGTTGACGGCGCCTGGAGAAACGGAGAGCCGGGTATCGTCTTTTTTGATAACATTAACAGAAACAATCCGCTAAGTCCAATGGGTGAAATTGAGGCCACAAACCCGTGCGGAGAGCAGCCGCTGTTGCCTTACAGCTCTTGTAATCTTGGATCCATAAATCTTTCTCGGATGGTCAGTGGTGATTGGGTAAAAGGAAAAGCAAAAATTGATTGGGAAAAACTGCGTAAAACCGCCCGGATCGGCGTACGTTTTCTCGATTCGGTAATCACTGTAAATAATTATCCCATTGTGGAAATCGAAAAAATGACCCTAAAAACCAGACAGATCGGCCTGGGGATCATGGGCTTTGCCGACATGTGCATCAAGCTTCACATTCGATACGGATCCGATGAGTCTGTGAATCTGGCCAAAGAAATAATGACCTTTATCTACAATATTGCCAATGAAACTTCCATTGGATTGGGCAATGAAAAAGGTGCGGCGCCGGTTTATGATGAATATGAGTTTTCCATTCCCAAAAGACGCAATGGCACGCTTACAACCGTTGCCCCTACCGGTACAATTTCACTGATTGCGAACTGTTCATCGGGGTGTGAACCGAATTTTGCATTTAACTATACCAAGGAGTGTCTGGAGGGAGAAAAGCTTAACATGGTTCCTGATGTGGTTCGGGAATGGTATGAAAAAAAGGGAACCGAATCCTTGCCTGATTTTTTTGTCACGACCAATGATGTTTCCGTTGAAGAGCACATTATGATACAGGCTGCATTTCAGGACAACGGCGTTGACTCAAGCGTTTCAAAAACGATCAATGCACCATACAACACCGATAAATCCGAAATTTCCCAAGCCTTTTTCAAAGCATGGAAAATGGGATGCAAAGGGATCACATTTTACCGGGACGGTTCCCGCGATGTCCAAGCTTTGTATACAAAAAAGGAAAAACAAGAACCTGAAAAAGCAGCTAAATTAGATAGAGGAGAACTCAAACATCGTCCCAGGGCGACCACCGGACCGAGTCTGAAAATGAAAACTGCCTGCGGAAAACTTTATGTGGATCCTCATTTTGACAAAGACGGAGTGGTTGAAGTTTTCATCAGAACCGTAGGTGGTGGCTGTGCGGCGAACACCAAGGCGCTGGGTGTGCTTTTGTCTTACTGTCTCCGGGCCGGTGTATCTACTGAAAAGATAATACGCTCCATGAAATCTATCCATTGTCCTGCCTGTACAAAGGCAATTTCCGCAGGAAAAGATGTGGAAGTAAACAGTTGTGCGGCCGGAATGGGCAAAGCACTTGAGGTTGCCATAGAGAATGCGGACTTGTACCGTAAAGTTGCAAAACGGATTCAAGATGCAGACATTCATTTTAACGAGCATCATACGCCAAAAATCAAAGATAGTTGCTGCCCGGATTGCGGTGCACCGGTTCATCGGGCCGAAGGTTGTATGGTTTGCTCCAGCATGGAGTGTGGGTGGACCCGGTGCTAGCGGGATTTTTTTTCGTCAAACCCACACCAGGTTGTAATGTTTTCTACGGGTTCGCGATGACTTACCAGTTTATTGGCAGGGAAATCCCGATTGGGATAACCCATGGCAATAGAAATTATCGTTCGCTTTGATTCCGGTATGCCTGCAAGTTTGTGCAACACCTCGGGATACGTTATACCCTGATTGGCAATGCAGGTGCCCAGACCATAGCTCAGTGCAGCCAGGCAGATGGTCTGCGTTACCGCACCGATATCGAATAATGGCCTGGGGGAGTGCAGCGATTGATCCACCGAGATAATGATAACCGCCGGTGCATTAAAATATCGGAACCCTCGCTCCATCCATCGGTCCCGTTTCTCCTTATCATTTCTGGGTATCTCCATGAGCTGAAAAATCTGTTTGGCAATTTCAATCTGACGCCGTCGATAGACGCTTCCCGGAGGCCACCCCTTACTGTGAAGGTCGGGATGGGATGGCGCCCCGGCATTAAGCTTTTCAATATTGGCCTGTCTGATATTATCAAGAACATCCCCTGCGATAATGGTAAATTCCCATGGCTGGCTATTCTCTGCTGAAGGGGCACGGGAGGCTATTTCCAGGATTTGGCTCAAAATGGTTTTCGACACCGGGTCGGGCTTAAAGTCTCTGATACTCTTTCGCATTCTGATGGCTTCTATGATATTCACAATTCTGCTCCTTATTTAGTGTCCATCCAGAAATGAGGATTTTTGTTCAAGATCAAGGCATGTGAAAAAAATAACCACCCCGGTACGATCTGCCGGCCCTGTCCATGTATTTTCACGGGGACCAACGGGGCAGGCCGGCATATATTTAATATTCCGAGAATTTATTCGCCACCGAACTTAGGCGAATTAATTTTTTAAACATAATAAGTTTTAACCTTTTCCGTTGACAGGAAAGCGACTTTTGCTTAAAGTGAATCGTATTCAGAATATACACTTGCCTTATTTTTATTTCAATTTTTAATTTTATAGAGAGGTGCCTTAAAATGACGAATAAATGGGTATATCTTTTCGGTGAGGTTGAAGAAGCAGAAGATCATGTGGGTGGTGATTGGGAAAACGTGAGGGGATTGTTAGGCGGCAAAGGAGCCAATTTAGCGGAAATGGTACGTATTGATATACCGGTTCCCCCCGGCTTTACCATAACTACCGAGGCTTGCAATGCCTATTTGGCGGCGGGCGGCACCTTTCCAGAGGGGCTGAGGGGTCAGATAGAGAAGGCCATGCACACTGTCGAAGCTGCCACCGGTAAGAAATTCGGCGACCCAAAGAATCCATTATTGATTTCATGCCGCAGCGGCGGCAAGTTCTCCATGCCGGGCATGATGGATACGGTGCTCAACATCGGTCTTAATGACGAAACCGCCGAGGGCATGGTCGAATTGACCGGCGATGAACGGTTTGTGTACGATTCTTATCGCCGTTTGGTGCAGATGTTCGGCAGTGTTGTAATGGGTGCTCCGGATGAGGCTTTTGAGGAAGTCATTACCCAAGCCCGGCGTAAAGCAGGTGTAAAAACCGATACGGAGTTGACGGCCGATGCCTGGAAGGACGTAACTAAAAAATTTAGATCGATTTTCAGACGATATGCAAACCGCGATTTTCCAACCGGTCCAGATGAGCAACTCCTTTTGGCCACGGAAGCGGTTTTCAAGAGCTGGAACGGCAAGCGGGCGGTTGATTATCGCAATGCTGCCGGTATTGCACATAATTTGGGCACGGCGGTCAGTATCCAGACCATGGTTTTTGGCAACATGGGCAATGACAGCGCAACCGGTGTGGCCTTGACGCGCAACGGCACCACCGGAGAAAATCACATAGAAGGCGATTATCTTACCAATGCACAGGGTGAGGACGTGGTTGCCGGTATACGACTGACGGATGACATTTCAAAACTCAAAGAGGAGATGCCCACGGCCTATGACCAATTCGACCAGATTACCAGGAAGCTGGAGAAGCACTATCGTGATATGCAAGATGTTGAGTTTACCATTGAAAAGAGCAAGCTGTGGATGCTGCAGACGCGCGACGGCAAGCGTACGGCCCAGGCCGCTGTTCGTATAGCGGTTGATATGGTGGAAGAAGGTTTGATTACTCGCGAGGAAGCGGTTATGCGTGTTTCTCCGGAGCAGGTTGACTTTTTCCTGCACCCGCAGTTTGATCGGGAAGCCATCAAAAAGGCCAAAGCGACCGGCGAAATGCTGGCGACCGGCCTTAATGTTTCGCCGGGAGCAGCTTATGGCGTGGTTGCCCTTGACGCTGATATCGCTGAAGCATGGGCCAAGAAAGAAGGCAAAGACGTCATCATGGTACGTCCTGAAACCCGTCCGGACGACGTACACGGCATGCTGGCTGCCCAGGGGATTCTTACCAGCCGGGGGGGTCGAACCAGCCATGCAGCTTTGGTTGCCCGGCAGTTCGGCAAGCCTGCCGTAGTGGGGGTTTCGGAACTTGAAATAGATATGGCCCATCGCCAGATGAGCGTGAACGGTCGAATTATCAAAGAAGGTGACTGGATCTCCATTGACGGCACCATGGGCGAAGTTTACATGGGCAAGCTCAAGACCAAAGTGCCTGACATTAAAGATCCGTGGCTGATGAAAATACTCTCCTGGGCGGATGAGTTTCGTCAGTTGGGCGTCTGGGCCAACGCCGATTATCCGGCTGACGCTCAGCGCGCACGGGATTACGGCGCAGAGGGGATCGGCCTGTGCCGCACAGAGCACATGTTTTTTGAGGCCGAGCGACTCCCCTTTGTACAGAAGATGATCATGACGGATTTGCCGAGTGAACGGCGCGAGGCGCTCGAGGCGCTACTCCCCTTTCAGCGCGAAGACTTTGCCGGTCTTTTCCGCGTGATGGACGGTCTGCCGGTCATCATTCGCCTGATCGATCCGCCGTTGCACGAATTTTTACCCAACCATGTGGACCTGATGCGAGATTTGACCGACTGTAAGATTCGTCTGAAAGAAGCCGGCACTCTTGAGGAAATCAACAAGCTGTTGGCTCAAATCACCAAAGAAGAACAAATTCTCAAGCGGGTCGAAAGTCTGCATGAATCCAATCCCATGCTGGGCCTGCGCGGTGTTCGCCTGGGGATTCACATTCCGGAACTGACCTCCATGCAAGTTCGTGCCATCTTTGAAGCCGCATGCATGGTGGCCAAAGAGGGCATCGACGTGCACCCTGAGGTGATGATCCCCCTGACCTGCCATGTGAACGAGCTAAAAGTTCAGCGAAAGGCCCTTGAGGCCGAGGCCAAAAAGGTTATGAAAGAACAGGGCATCGAGCCGGATTACAAGTTCGGAACCATGATCGAAATACCCCGCGCCGCCCTTACCTGCGACCAGATCGCCGAATATGCCGCCTTTATATCTTTTGGAACCAATGATCTGACCCAGACCACCTTCGGGATATCCAGAGACGATGCCGAAGCCGGGTTTTTGATTGAATACATGGAAAAAGAAATCTTGCCGGAGAATCCTTTTGCGGTTATCGACCGGGACGGCGTGGGCCTGCTTATGAAAATGGCGGTTGAAAAAGGTCGGGCCGTAAGACCCGACCTGGAATGCGGTATTTGTGGCGAACACGGAGGTGATCCCGAATCCATTCAGTTATGCCATGAGTTGGGGTTAACGTATGTTTCGTGCTCCCCGTTTCGAATACCTGTCGCACGTCTTGCTGCCGCGCATGCAGCACTGCGTGACAAAAAAACTTAATCCAGATTTTAGGTTTAAGGAGGAAGTGTACCATGGCACTTTTTCTGGTTCAGCACGGCAAGAGTTTGCCCAAGGATCAAGATCCGAAAAAGGGTCTTTCACAAGAGGGTGTCGCTGAAACAAAGCGCATCGCAGAAGTGGCCAAAGCATACGACGTTCTTGTGTCAGGCATAACTCACAGCGGTAAAACCAGGGCTCGCCAGACCGCTGAGATCTTTGAATCTATCCTAAAACCTGAAGAAGGGATACAAGAAAGCAGCGGGCTGAATCCTATAGATGATGTCACCGCTTTTGCCGATAAATTAGACAGCACGGCAAATCAGATGCTTGTCGGTCACCTGCCTTTTATGGAAAGGATGACGTCATATCTAATAACAGGATCCATCGAAAAGCCGGTCTTTAAATTCCAAAACAGCGGCATCGTATGCCTGGACAAATACCCGACCACCTCTTTCTGGGTAATCAAATGGACCCTTATGCCCAATATCGGGTAATACCGAACTTAGGGGCTTCGCCCCAATTGGAATAATGGAATGATGGAGTAATGGAATGATGGGTTTGAAGGAGTTTTTTACAATTAAAATGGTTTATTTCCGCCATTACTTCCAATATTCCAGCATTCCATTTTGATGACACAAACAGGTCGCCATTAATAAACCTGTATTTTCGAAAAGTTGTAGAAATTCCGAGACGTAATTATAAGGCCGATCTCGATTTCTCGACATATTTTCGTATGCCGTTTACTATACCCTCGCACAAATGATCCTGATAACTTGCACTGCGCAATCGTTTGCATTCCCTGGGATTGCTGATAAACGACGTTTCTATCAATATGGCGGGCATCCGTGCACCGAGAAGCACATAAAAAGGCGCCTTTTTAACCCCTCTGTTTTTGATATGAGTGTATCTTGGTGTTAAATAATTATACGAAGAATCCTGTATATAACTTGCCAGGAGGCTGGATTCATCAATTTTCGTATTTTGCATAATATCTGTTAAAATGCTTTGCAGATCACTGATGTTCTTTGTTGAAGTGGCATTTTCACGGGCGGCATAAGTTATCTCTGAATTATCTGTGGCCAGATTCAGGACATAGGTTTCAATTCCGTATGTGCTTTGATTTGCGGAATCATTGGTATGTACGGATATAAAAAGGTCTGCATTTTTTGTGTTTGCTATTGCAGTGCGTTCTTCAAGTGTAAGATAGGCGTCGCTATTCCGGGTCATGAGAACCTCGTATGGAAGTTTTTCCCGGATTTTTTTGGCAAGCCGTCCGGCAATTTGAAGTGCAATATCTTTTTCATACTCTTTTTTTAAATAGCCGGAAGATCCAAAATCGTGTCCTCCGTGGCCCGGATCAATAACGATCAGTGGCCGTTCACGTTATGGTTGTTTTGCTAATACCCCTTTTATAGGCTTTTTGCCGGTAGTTGCAGTTGCTTTGTTTTGAGATCTTACGGTAGACCCGGCAACCATAGAATCCCCTGACAGATCCAGGACCACTCTGAACGGATGCTTGAGTGACTCTTTTTGACTTTCTGTTTTTTGATG
>Ga0315537_1000667_pt1 | contig 27194 bp, 23 predicted proteins | sample SalMarSW160270MG_FD_203091 | JGI IMG/M metagenome (GOLD analysis project Ga0315537, IMG submission 203091) | Salt marsh sediment microbial communities from the Plum Island Ecosystem LTER, Massachusetts, United States - Salt Marsh Sediment SW1602-70 ...
CCTGCATTTTTGGCCTTCGCTGGTTCCGAATGTGCGCAAAATTATTTATGTAATAAAGAACGGCGGCATAGACAAAGTTTACGGCTATGGCTCTCCATTGGCATTTTGTAATGATTCTGTGTTCGAGCTGATTTTTTTGGTGCCGTTGACTTTTGCATTTATATTCGGTTTGTTAGAGATTAAAAATTATCGCAAGGCAGCAAAGAACAAGGAAATTCAGGCCGTCTAAAAAGCCTCCGGAAAAGAAAGGAGAGTTCTTATGGAAATTTCGATTTTAAAAAGCTTCTTTTTGTGGTGCTCCATTATTAACGGCGGGATGCTGCTTATCTCGTCCCTGATGCTCGTTTGCGCCCGCGGCTGGGTGTATGCAATACACAGCAAGCTGTTCGGGATTTCCAGAGATGCATTCAATATTATGATTTACTGCTTCATCGGGCTGTATAAGATGTTCTGGCTGACGTTTAACGTCGTTCCCTACGTTGCGCTGGTGATAGCGGGATGAGGGAAGACCCACGACTGAGGACGGACGACAGAAGGCGGCGGGTTTATTGGCTGATGTTGAAGAAGCCTGGGCCGCGGATTTCGACCTTTCTGACTTCCCCGGTTGTCAGGTCATACTCGATTCCGTCAAACATTATTCCGTTAAAGTAGGCGGGCATTGAGTCGCTGCCTTTTGCCCAGACTACGTCGCGCTGGTCGTCGTAGAGCATTTCACTGGCTTCAAAGAACTTGTCCCTGTCCTGAAAACTGATGCCGTCCTTTGCATGGAGCGTCCAGAGCCTGTACCGGCCCGCCTCGGTTTCCACCATGTCGGCCTCGATGTGGCCGGCTGTCATAGCAACCTGTTCGGGCAACTCATCGGTGATTGGGAAATAATCGATGTAGATTCGCTGCCGGGCGTTTTCGGCAATGATGCGTTCGGTCCGGAGGTAATACCGCAGCAGCTCGAAATTTCGCACAATGGCATAGCAGGGTTTCTGCATACTGAATCGGCCGACGTCTCTTCGAGGCTGAGGTATTTTAGAATTGTCCGCTTTGATAACTCCCGGTCCGGTCGCTACAAACATCTGCTCGCGGGCGTCGTACTCGAATCGCGGGCACTTCAATTCTATACCACCGAGTAATTTGTCGCCGTCGCGCTTAACACTCGAAAGCCTGCAGTTGGCGCCGTCTTCACTGACGGCGGTGATTCGCCCAACGTCAGCAAGGGCGCGTTTAGCGGACAGCTCCTCGTCCTCCAAATCGACAATAAGTTTCGGAGCAGCGAGGATATACTCCTGCATTATATCCAGCTCGGAGCGGAGTATACGACAAACACAGTCACCTTCGAAGGTTATCCGGTTGGATTTAGGCGAGAACCTGGCCATTTTATTGGAAGTAACGACGAGCGGCAGAGCCGATTGTTCCTCGGTCGGGTCTATAACATCCTTTATATACAGCGTCAGCCTGGAATAACCCGGCGCGACAGCATCGGAGGTAGCGAGGCTGTAGTCTATTTTCTCGGCGGCGAAAGTGGTACGGCCCGGCTCATCTTCAACCGCCTGGTCCGCCGAGGCGCCGCCGTACGTGTCGAGAAAACCGTCGATTTTTTTCAGGGTATCCAAAGAATCGGTCGGCACCACGGCAATTCCATTATCGCAACTGACGGCCACTTCGATAAGGTCCTGCGGCTGGGGCTGGTCCGGCTGAGGCGACGCCTGGGAAGAATCCGCCGAATCATCGCCGCTTTGTGATTTTCGGTCCGACTTTTTGTCGGACCATATTATATCGCTGATACTGATTTGGTCGGCGGCGATAAACTGTTGGCCGGCGTCTATCACTACGTTTCCGCCGAATACACACCTGTAACTTTCAACTTTCTTCGCTTTGTCGGTCTCGGCGCGGCCGTTAGAGGCGGAAGTATCCGGCTGAGAGTCGGCCTGGGCCAACGAGTAACCTTTGCGGACCTTGAACTGCAAATGTTCCAGTTTTTCGATGCGCAGCAGGGCCAACTGCTTATTCTGGTCGTCGTAAATCATTTCCAGTCCCCTGCCCTGCATCTGGGCATCTTCGGAAACGAACGTTACAGGGCCGGAGGTGAAGAACTGACTTTTACTGCTGATAAAGGTCAGGTCGTCGAGATAGATGAAACCTTCAGCGACGTCGCTTCCCGGAGTGGGAACAATATGAGCAACGACATTGCCGATCAGTGTTGCATCGGTTGGATTGGGCGGGCTGACATCCGATTCGAGTACGACATAACCGGTTGCGGCTGTGATGTAACATGTCAGTTCGGGCCTGAAGATATTCATGTAGGGTCTTTCTATCTCCCACTGATTGCCTTCCTCATGCAGAAGGCTCTCGAAGCCAAATTCCCGCTCAATCCGTTTCGTTTTCGGGTTTAACGTGCTGAACCTGGCCGTTTTCAGTTTACCGATACTGACCGGCCCGACCTGTGTGGTATCGTCGGTCAATTGGGCCTGGTTGACATCGACGGCGGCCTGCGGCCCACGGTCTATTTGAATCCTGGGTGTCCTAAGCAATTGGTTGTACAACAGATAAACCACAAGAACAGCGACCACTGATATAAATGCGACTCTGAATTTGCGTCGATTATACTGCATGGTAAATCCACCGGGTCCTACTTTGCGATGTTTGGCAGGTTCCCCAAGCGCGTCTTTTTGCGTTCGGGGGCCCTTTGGCAAAATGTGAACCCAACCTCATTCACTGCTGCGGTAAGTATCTATCCATAAGCTGCTGCCACTTACCGCTTTTTTTCAATATATATTCGATTACTTCGCGTACGGCACCGCTTCCACCGGGCCTGGTCGTTACATAGTCGGCGTGCGATTTAACTTCATCGGGGGCGTTGGCTACGGCCGCGCCAAATCCGACAAATCTAATGGCCGGCAAATCCGGCAGGTCATCACCGACATAAGCAACATTCCGGGCCGACAGGTTTTCGCGGTCCAGAATTTCTTTCAGTTTCGGCAGCTTATCGTAACAGTCAGTAAAGCAATAGTCCACACCAAGTTGCCGGGCCCTTTGGTTTGTCGGCTCGGAGGGCCTGCCGCTGAGGAAAGCCACCTTTAACCCGGCCCGTCGCCACATTCTCAGGCCATGCCCGTCCAGCGTATTGAAGAGCTTGCTTTCAGTACCGTCGTCGTGCAGAACCAGGCTGCCGTCAGTCAATACGCCGTCAACATCAAGGGCCAGCATCTTTATGGCCGAAAGGTCTGTTTTTTTAACGGCAGTCATTAACAAAACACCCCTGAAATCACCCTACCACCTTTATCGTCAAAATATCCTGAACATCTATAAGTCCGACCGGCCGGTTGTTGGCGTCAACTACCGGTAGCTCGTCAATTCGGAATTTATGAAAGATTGCAGTGGCCTCTGCGGCAAGTGCGTCGGCCCTGATTCTCTTGCATTCGGCGGTCATAACATCGGCGGTATTTCGTTCCAAGGCCGAAGGGCCCTGCCGGGCCAGAAGGCGGCGTAAATCGGCGTCTGTAATAATGCCGCTCAGCTTGCCTTTGTCGTCAACTATCATCACGGCGCCGTGGCGTTTGATGTCTTTTGTTTTGTCCAGCATTTGTTGAACCGTATTGGTTGTCCGGACAATGGCCAGTTCTTCTCCCGGCCTGAACATCATCGACTGCTCGACCGTCATCAGGCCTGCTCCGAGCGAGCCGCCCGGATGAAATCGCACATAGTCCTCGACACCGAAGCCGCGAGCCTTCATCAGCGTCAGAGCCAGGGCATCACCCAAGGCCAGCATACAGGTTGTCGAGACGCTTGGCGCGACACCCAACGGACAGGCTTCGGACTGTTTGCCCATGCAGAGCACGACATCGCTGTATTTGGCAAGTGTGGAGTCGCCTTCGCCGGTTATGGCGATGAGTTTTATCTGTCGCTGCTTTACAAGGTTTATCAAGCGGATAATTTCGTCGGTTTGGCCGCCATAGCTGAGAACCAGGACGATGTCATTGCGGCGTAGTCTGCCGAGGTCACCGTGTACAGCTTCAGCAGGGTGCAGAAAATGGCTTGGTGTTCCGGTCGAGGCCAGCGTTGCACTTATTTTCTGAGCGATTATGCCGGCCTTGCCGATGCCGCTGACTATAACGGAGCCGCTGCAACTGTAGAGCATCTCAAGCGCCCTGACGAACGAGTCGTCCACAATGCCGGCCATAGCCTTGACCGCGTCGGCTTCGGAATTGATGACCTGCCGGGCATATTCGATGTCGAAATTCACCGGACCCGAATCACTCATCGGCAACCTCATGGTTTGGTGATTGATAAGTTTAGAGGTCTCAAAGCGCTATCACACTGCCTCGTTCGTTGTAACAGACAAATTCATGCTTATCACTTGTATAGCTTGGCTCGGCATGTATTACAAACTTCTTTTCACTGGCCTGTTCAATTTGTGCTATTGCCGCTCGTTTTTCGTTTTGCAGAAACTCAGCGACCTGGACGGAGACGAGCAGCTCGATACGACTGATTTGTTTTTTAGATGCGGCCAGGTTCAACAGTCTGATGACTTCAATTGCGACAGACTCATGGCTTTTGACAAAGCCGCTGCCGGCGCATTGCGGACAGGCCAGATAAGTACTCGACTGCAGGGAGGGTCGCATTCTCTGCCGGGTCATTTCAACAACACCGAATCTGCTGATTTTCAGAATCCTTGACCTGGCGCGGTCGGCCTTGACGGCGTTCCTGAAGGTTTTTTCGACGGCACGGCGGTGTTTTTCACTTCGCATGTCTATGAAATCACATATTATCAATCCGCCGAGGTCACGAAGTCGCAACTGGCGGGCAATTTCCTCGGCTGCCTGCAGATTCGTTTTATACGCGGTCTCTTCGGCACTGTGCTGCTTGCGGAATTTTCCGCTGTTAACGTCAATGGCCACCAGGGCTTCGGTCTGCTCAACGACAATTGACCCGCCGTCTTTGAGAGGAACGGTGCGAGACTGGATTTTGGTAATCTCATCCTCAATTCCGTATTTGTGAAAAAGGGGCACCTTCTCACTATAAAAGAGAGCCCTCTTTTTGAACCTCGGCATAGCTATCGAGAAGAAATCTTTTATTTTTCTGGCAACAGGCTCCGAATCACAAATAACTCTGTCAATCTTGCTGGTAAACGTATCCCGCAGGGTACGAATTACAAGGTCGGACTCACGATAAAGCTCCCGAGGCGCTTTTTCCTGCCTGATTCGCTTTTCGATTACCACCCACAATCGCCGCAGGTATCGCAGGTCATTTTGTATATCGCGCTTGGAGCAGCCCTGGCCGGCCGTTCGGATAATAAAACCGTGACCTTTGGGCGGATTGCACTGGTCGAGCAGCTCTCGCAGGCGTTTGCGTTCGTCCTCATCCTCAATCTTGTGAGAGACGCCGTGCTTTCGCATCCAGGGCATCATCACCAGGTACTTACCGGGCAGTGAGACGTATGTCGTAAGGGTCGGTCCCTTGGTGTTAATACCCTCTTTTGTAACCTGGACGACCAGCTCAGAGCCTTTTCTGAGACACTTCTGGATAGGCATCCGGTCTCTAAGAGCCTTTCTCCTTCCGATGACCTCGGTGCTTTCGGGGTCGGACTGGCCGAAGTGGCGCGGATGCAGGTCGCTTATATGCAGGAAACCGTTTCTGCCGATACCGAAGTCAATAAATACGGCCTGGATGCCGGATTCAATATTCACCACCTTACCTTTGTATATGTTTCCGACGTGGCTGCCGAGACTTGCCCGCTGCATGTACAGCTCTTCGAGCGAGCCGTTCTCCACCACCGCAACGCGACATTCTTCGCTTTCAGCCACATTGATAAGCATTTCTCTGGCCATACCGTCGCCTTATTCTAAACTGTATCGCTGATTTATTTGAAACCACGAATCCCGGCGCGCCGGGACAAAATTGAAATTTACTTCACCGCATTGCCCGTGAACTCTGTAGCTATTATTAATTCTGCACATTCGACACAGAACCCCACAATACCTTAGTTCTTGTTACCGGTCCATCAAGAGCGCCTGCATCAAGCCCCAATAAGCCAAGAATCTCATCCACTTTTATCGACCCTTTCGGGCTGAATCCGACACTGATAATCACCCTGGCGCCCTGAACCTCGACAGATTCCAGAAAACATCTAACGTCAACTGTTTTGGCTTTGGCCTTGGTATCAGATGTGCGCTGCAGCTCGAGACTGTCATTTGCCAATAACTGGGAAGCTCGATATTTAAATTGCTCGCCGCAGTGCTGCTGATTTACCGGAAATTCGTATATTGCCGTGCCTTTTTGAAAAGATACTCGCCGCAGGGCCGGTTCTGCACTGAGCAGCTCGATGCCGTCAGGCATCTGGTCATTAAGTTTGTCTTTGAGGTTTTCAGCATCCAACATTCGCTGGGGGCAATTTAGCTGAAGACAGCACGTCTCATCTTCGCAGGCAAGTCCTACGCTTTTAGGCAGGGGTAAGGATATTCTGGCCCGCGGGTTATACCCGCTGGTGTAAGCAACATCAAGACCCGCCCGGGCACAGGCTCGCCGAAATATTTTTAAAGTCTCGGCGTGAGACAGGAACCGCGCATTTGCGAATACCTTGAATTTCATCACAAACAGGATGGGCTTGTCACAAATATCTATAAACAGCCTCCTTAGCAATCGACAAGTTCTTAAAAGGCCTCGGGAAGTACTTCCCGCGCTGCATTGCGCAGATAGGTCGAAATCTGCCGTTCTGAATTCATGCTCAGCACCTTCCTTGCAACAGCATTGCAATCTTCCACCGTCACCGAGCGGATAATCTGTTTAATTTCAGGAATCATGGGTGGCGCCAGAGAAAGTTTACGCACGCCCAGACCAATCATCAACATTATGTGTTCGGGCTCAGAGGCGACCTCACCGCAGACGCTCAGGTCTATCTGTTCCTTGTGAGCATCCTGGATTACCGTTCGTATCAGTCTGAGCACGGCCGGGTCCACCGGCGAATAGAGGGTCGAGACCATCTCGTTGCCCCGGTCCACCGCAAGGGTGTACTGGGTAAGGTCGTTGGTGCCGATGCTGAAGAAATCGACATCCCTCGCCAGCGTCGCAGATGTCAGGGCCGCCGACGGCGTTTCAACCATGATGCCGACGTCAATATCCCGATTATAAGAAATAGATTCGTCATCGAGGTCCTCCATGACGTCACGAAGAATCAGCTTAGTCTGCATCAGCTCCTGGATATTACTTATCAGTGGAAACATAATCTTTACATCACCGAGCGTCGAGGCCCTGAGAATCGCCCGCAACTGAGTTTTGAACATTGTAAGATTTCGCAGGCAGAAGCGAATTGAGCGCAGTCCCAAAAACGGATTTGGTTCCCGAACGAAACGTTTGTCCTGTGTGTATTTATCGGCGCCGAGGTCCATCGTCCTAATAATCACCGGCCGATCTTTTAAAACGTTAATCGTCTCGGCATACGCCTCGTAATGGTCCTGTTCGGTGGGCTCCTGCTCGGAGCCGAGGTACAAAAACTCCGTTCTGTAAAGTCCGATTCCTTCACCGCCCTTTTCGAGTACAAGTTGGGCCTCGTCCGGAAATTCGATATTACCAAGCAGCGTGATACGTACTCCATCGCGGGTAACAGCGGGCTTTTCCCGAATCGCGTCGAGCCTCTGCTCCATCTGGAGAAACTCTTGCAGATACGTTTCGTACTCCGCTATGGTATCCTGGTCGGGTTCGGCTATGACAATACCGCGATTACCGTCAATAATAACCGTATTACCGCCGCCGACGGCTTCGGTAAAATCCTCAAGGCCGACGACTGCGGGAATACCGAGACTCCTGGCTACGATAGCAGCATGACCGGTTCTGCCCCCGGCGTCGGAGGCAATGCCTTTAACGAAGTCCCGGTTGAAGCCGGCCGTCTGGGTAGGGCTGATCTGCCGTGCGACGACGATTACCTCTTCAGTCAGATGTTCGATGTCCTCGCGTTTGCCGCCGAGAAGCTGTCGGAGCAATCGTCTCTCGATATCATAGATATCAGCGGCCCGCTCACTGATATATGCATCTTTGACGCGGGTAAAATGCGAGGTGATTTCACGAAGCGTAGTTGAAACCGCGAATTCAGCCGTGACGGACTCGGCGTGAATCATGTCGGTAATACGCTTGCGCAGACTTCTATCGCGAAGAAACCGCAGGTGGACCGCAAAAATATCCTTGATGTTGCGTTGTTCAGCCTCTTCCTGTTGAGACTCCAGGGCCGCGAGCTCTTTAATTGCAGAGCGGAACGCATTACGAGCCCGCTGGATTTCCATCATCCGCTGCGACGGTTTTATCGAACGCCGCGGGATACGATAGTCCTCAGCATCTATAACAAGGCATTTGCCGATGCTGATGCCCGGCGATACCGCTATACCCTTTTTTATTTCCATAACAGGCTCTCAGGGTTCCCAAGCGCATATCGGGCGTTTGGGGCCTTCTTACAATAGCGCCGCAATTTTATTTCTTCTCCCCGGGGGCGGGCTCATCAAACTTTTTAACTTCAACCAGCTCACGTAATGCGTCTATCGCCTCTTTGGCGTCCGGGCCCTCGGCCCTTACTTTAAGCTTTGTCCCGCACGTCGCGGCTAACATACTCATCTGCATTATACTCTTTCCGTCAACACTGGTCTGGTCATTGCTTACGACAATTTCAGACTCGAATTTGCTTGCGAGGTCAACAAACTGCATAGCCGGCCGCATATGCAGGCCGTCGGCGTTCTTTATCTGGATTTCTAATTCAAAAACGACCTGGTCCAATGTCTGGTCCTCAGGCTGCATTTATGCTTTGGTTCCCGACAAAAGTTATACTCGGTCGCCATCTGCTACAATGACGGATTTTCGTCAGCTTCACGAAGCAAATCTTCAACTTCAGCAGACGTAGCAGCCTGCCGAAGGAAACTACGGAATTTTTCGTTCAGTAAATGTCCGAACATACATTCCATCGCTTTTAAGTGATTTTCCGGATTATCCGTCGGGCTGATTAGCAGTATTACCGAATAAACCGGCTGTTTATCCAGGGCTTTGAAGTCTATACCCCGCCTGCTAAGCCCGACTACCGCGACGGGCCTGCTCACTGCATCGTGTTTGACATGAGGCACAGCCACCGCTTTGCCCATACCAGTGCTCGCCTCATTTTCTCTGCGTATAATAGCTCGTTTTACCTTATCTTTATCATTCTTGCCAAGCCGCCCAGCTTTATGCAAAGCTCCCACAAGTTCGGCTATAACGGCATCGCGGTCGGCAGCCTGTAGTTCAGAAACAGTAGCCTCAAAACAGACAAAATCAGCTAACTTCATTCCACTTTCCCCGGTAAAATCATCACGGTGCGGACACGGACCGACATTTCGAGCGTATAGTTTCATTTTACGCTTACTGTGGGGGCCCAATGTGTTTGTTATCCCGCTGTTTTTCTTTCTTTCTCCTGAGCTGTCTTTCGAGCTTATGCACCGCCACATCAATACAGGCGTAAGCATCTTCGCCCGATTCGGTGACAACAAACACATTACTATGCCCGCCTCGTGCAATTATCTCGACGCTTATCTTGCCGCCGTCGTTTCCGTCAATAATGACCTCTACCTGATTGATACTACTGTAGAACCTCGGCAACTTCGAGGTCTTATCCTGTGCATGGGCCCTGAGTGCCTCGGTTATTTCAACGTGCTTACCCGTGATGTTGAAAATCAAAATGAATCTCCTTAAACCTGCTGTGTCCAACGAACCACTTTTCTAACCAGCCGACGAATCCGAATCTTCGGCCTGGTCACCGCGGACATCCAGCTGCTCATCGGCGTTGTTGCTTTCTGCAGGAAGTTCCGCCCTGTATTTTTCCAGGTCTTCCAGCTTTGTCGCCGGCGTTATAACTCCGGCACTTATCGTGAACCTCATCGCCTCTTCGATAGTTATATCCAGCTCTACGGTTTCCTCTTTAGGCACCATTATTACAAAACCGGTGAACGGTGTAGGCGAAGTGGGTATCAGAACCGTGAGAAAATCTTTCTTAAAATTATTGACCAATCGCGGCAGCCCTTCGCCTGTCACCATTCCTATCGACCAGATATCTTTGCGTGGATACTGCACACCGACAACCCTCAAAAACAACTGCTCCTTTTTGTTCCGCACCAGCAGGAAGTCCGTAATCTGCTTGATGTACGGATATACGCGCCGCAGGAACGGTGCGTTCATAATAAGTTTCTCAATGTATCTCCACAGGCTTCGTCCGACAACGCTGGCAAGTATCATCCCAACGATACAAACTACAATCAGCGCTATGATGAACCCGGCGACCGAGCCCCAGCCATCGACCCAGAATCCGGCCCAGACCTGCCTGACGGCCTCATTGTCCCAATCCAGGCCTTTGAGCTTCATCGTCAGCCAGACAAGCCCCCAATTGATATGGACACTGATATTGTCCTGGATGAAATTATATCCCCAGATGAATATCCATATAGTCAGAATGGTCGGCAGCAGTACCGCCAGACCACGCAGAAAGTAGCTCTTGAAATGACCTGTCAGGTGCATATCTCTAACAACATTCCTTTGCTGCTATTGGTTGCAAAAACGCTGATTTTGGCTCACAATCGCTGTTTCATCGCGAAAGATAAGCCCCAAAAATCGCTAATAATAAACTAACCCGGACCCCCGTCGTAGTCAATAGAAAACTCCTTTGGCAAATGTGCTCCAGACAAATGTATAACAACTCCGGGAAGGGAGCCGAAGAGCCATAAAGCACGGTGGACCAAAGCGAGCGCCTGTGCCTGGTCCCTATCGACCGACACACCGACAAAAAGCAAAATCAAAACCCCCTCCCAGATACCCAACCCCCCTACGCTGATAGGCAGAGCTCCAATCATCCAGGCCAGCGGGAAAAATACAAAATAGTACTTTGCCGGACACTGAATGCCCAAATCCCTGCCAACCAGCCACATCCCAATGATAATTGCACTTTGACAAAGAAAAGTCAAAACAAGCGCGAAAACAAGTGCGATTTTATGTCTGTAATAGACGACCATCGCCTTATGAACTCTGCCGATAAGGACCCGGCCTTTATCCCAAAAAAACTTAAAAGCCTTAACCAGTAAAGCCCTTGTCCTGCTGTTGAGAGCAATGCCGCCCAATAACGCAGCTATAACAAGCACAACCAAGGCCAGTACCGGCCAATACTTAGCCAGTTTATCTAACAGGTCAAATTTCAAAGACAATTGCTGCCTGGCCTGCTGTCCTTCAACCGGTATCAACCAATAACATACAGCAGCCATCAAGACCATGCCGCTTATACCAATAAACCTGTCCACGAAGACACTGAGCGCTGCTTCAAGTTTTTTGTCGGTGTGGGTGGTGACATACCATGCCCGCAGCAAATCACCGCCTACCGCACTGGGCAGACAGTTGTTGTAAAAAATCCCTAAAAAGTGCAATCGCAGGGCAGCCCAAAAACCAATATGAACAGACTGAACCCTAAGTAATAACTTCCAGCGCGAGACAAATATAACCTGATTAGCCAGCCAAAGAACTACTGCCGCAGCAATTACCACCGGAGCAATACCTTTGAGCAGGTTGAAAGTGTCTGCAATGCCGGGGCCTTGCTTTTGCGGTTTAAATGCCCAATACAAAGCTGCCCCGGCTATCGCGAAACGCAATAAGTAAGAGATATATTTGAATTTTTTCGATTTAGCCAACTGTTGCAGCCTAAGACAAAAATACTTGTTTTTGCGGATAATACCGGTTAAATTGCCTCTTAGCAACGAAAATTAAGGCCCAAGTAGGGAGACAATCAGGTGCCGTTAGACAAAAAGATAATTGAAGAAGGTGATGATTTCACACCGAGATTCGACGCCAATGGGCTGATTACAGCTATAGCCCAGGATGCAAAGACTAACGAAATCCTGATGGTCGCTTATATGAACCAAGAGGCGCTTAAACAGACTATCGAAACGGGCCTGGCAACATATTACAGCCGGTCGCGCAAGAAGCTGTGGACCAAGGGTGAGCAGTCCGGCCATATTCAGAAGGTCGAGCAGATACTTGTTGACTGCGACCAGGACTGCCTGGTTCTCAAGGTCACCGTTGATGCCGGCCAGTGTCACGTCGGCTACCAATCCTGCTTTTACCGGGCTATAAAAGGAGACGACCCCAAACAACTGGAGTTTATCGCCGAAAAGGCCTTCGACCCCAAGAAAACATACGGTGACAAAAATCGATTTTAGGCTATGACTCATAACCCTCCTTTTCAAAAAGAGTTATAGCAGCTTTCTGGAAAATTACCCATTTAGCAACAGAATTTGTCCCGAAATTACCTTGACTTTTTTCCATTAAAGGTTTAATTATCCCGTCAGGAAGGAACATAAATGGTGAGGGTGAGTCCGCAGAATTTTTTGTACGCCCTTATTTTGTCACCATCCTGAAACGGGAAAATAGCTTAAACACACTTAATCTTATTGAATAAGGAGAACCTGTTATGGAAAGAAAGAAACCTGGGTTATTATTGCTTTTTGTAGTTTTATTGTTGTTTTGCACCATAGGTGCAGCATTCGGTGACTGGGACGAGGGCGACTCGAACAAGATGCACTACCCACAACTGCCGAAACAAGGCGGCTGGGATGTAGCTCTGTTTTCAGGAGGGTCGATATGGCTGGCCGACGACTGGCAGTGTTCGCGAACCGGCCCGGTAAGCGATATTCACTTCTGGGTCTCATGGGAGGATAATGATGTCCAGCCAATCAGCGGTTTCGCAGTCCGCATCTGGTCGGACGACCCGTGTGGACCAAGCGGCTCGTCAGAGCCGAATCAGTTGCTGTGGGAGCAAGATTTCTACGCCGGTGACTTCACGGTCCGCGATATGAACGATGATTTACAGGGGTGGTTTGACCCTTACCATTCCGAATGGAACCAGAATGACCATACCAAGTGGGCCCAGGTCAACATCACCGACATCAACAATCCATTCATTCAGCAGGAAGGCAAAGTCTATTGGCTGATGATTGACATGGGGGGCCCTGGAAATATAGGCTGGAAGGAGTCGGGCAGCCCACATTTCCGCGATGACGCGGTCTACTCCGACGGCCTCAACTGGCACGAGTTGCGTGACCCACTGACGCAGGAATCGCTGGACCTTGCATTTGTGATTGACGGGCCGAACTTCGCCAAACCATTAGCACCACATACGAAATGGTCTCAGCCGCCTGTTGAAATCGACCCGAACTTATATGAGCCGAGGTATTGCGGCTGGGATGAAATGTCCTTGCTGATGTATCCGCCGTCCCCACACGCAACATGGACAATCGTTGCAGATGACTTCCGCTGCCTCGGAAATATGCCGGTAACGAGCATCCACTGGTGGGGCTCCCATATCGGCTGGGACGGAAATGAACCACCACAATCGCCATCATCAGGGACCGAAGAATGGCGTATTCGATTCTGGAGTAATGCTACTGCCGATTCGAACGTCTCGTACAGCCGGCCGAAGAAGATGCTCTGGGAAATCAAGGTCCCGGAACAGAGGGTCCAAGTCCAAAAGGCCGGCATCGACAATTCCCCAAGGTCCCAGGACTCCGACGAGACGTGCTTCCAGTACTATGTTGATTTGGAGCCTAATGAGGTCTTTTGGCAAAATGATTTCAATGACAAAACTCAGGATGACATCTTCTGGATTAGTATAGAGGCTCTCGACTTCAATTCGATTAACTCGTACCATTGGGGCTGGAAGACGCGACCGTGGCACTGGATGGACGACGCTGTAACACTGGTTATCGATGTGAACACAATAGTAGGAACGACTGTTGACCCGTGTACCAACCAAATCACACCGATTAAATACCAGGGAGAAAGTTTCGACGCATCGTTTGAGCTTGATACCGACCCGAACTACATCAAGTGGGAGCAGCTCTATACAGGTATCCGCGACTGGTCGCACTATGAAGATGAGCCATCGATGGCCACAATACCGAAAAAGTGGGAACAACTGCCTGACCCCTGCTGGTCGGGTCTGCACTGTCACGACTCAAGCAGCGATGGTTACCACTCATGGATTACCTTAGCAGACGACTGGCGATGTGAGGGCGGTCAGGTAACGGACCTGCACTGGTGGGGCAGCTATGAAGACCGTGGAAGCGGTATCGACCACTTCCATCTCAGCATCCACGAACCTAATGAACCGAACTCCTGCCTGCCCGGACCGGAAGTCTGGGGAGTCAATGTTCCGTTTAGTTCGCTTACCGAAATCAATACCGGGATGGTGCAAAATACCGGACAGACAGTGTATCTTTATGAGTATGACCTGGATACCCCATTCGCACAGGTTGAAAACCAGTACTACTGGTTCGATATCACGGCCTATTCTGTAGACCCCTGTAACCCTGCCCTATGGTATTGGCAGGAAAATGCGCGGCATTTCACACCTATTCTCTGCCCGGCAGTTTCGGGCGGAGGGCCGGACAAAGACTGGGTTCCGCTCGACTGGCCGTTTTACGGTTACAGCGATATGGCATTTGTGATTACCTCGGAGGCAAACGAGCCTAATCTTGTTGCTGACGACTGGCGCTGCTTAAAGAGGACGCCTGTTACTGCTGTTGTCTGGTGGGGCTCCTATATTGACTACGGGTATGAGGCAACAGGTCCATTTATGCCTTTGCCCATTCCCCCTGAGAGGTTCAAGCTGACTATCTGGACCGATGTACCTGACCCCAACCTGAATGACCCGAACACTTACAGCCATCCGGGACATGAGATTTGGTCATTTGACGCCAACGAGTACGATGAGGTGCTTGTGGGATACGACAAGTATCCACATGGAGAGCCGAATGAGCCGGTGTTCAGGTACTCGGTAAGGCTGCCGCAGGAGAATTGGTTCCATCAGCTGGACTACAACGAGGTCTTCTGGCTCAGCGTACAAGCTATATACGACCAGAACACCCCGAATTATACGTGGGGCTGGACGAATCATCAGCACGTATTCAACGACGATGCAGTATCGGGCCGTTATGACGATGCCAACGAAGTATGGCTCTGGGAGGAACTGGAGGACCAGACCGGCGCCAGTGAAGATATGTCGTTTATGCTGTTCACCGACCCGAATGAATGCTCTACGTGCGCAAACTACAACCTCGATGCAATAATCAACTTCCTCGATTATGCTGAGTTTGCAAACGAATGGTACTGGAGCGGCCCGGCCGGCGGGTATAACAACGGCGATTTGGACTGCGACGGCGACGTTGACCTCAACGACCTGGACATCTTCTGTCAGCAATGGTTAAAGTACTGTCCGTAAGCACAGCATTTTTTAACACTTCAGGGCTGTGGGTTCATTGCCCACAGCCTTGTTTTTTTGTGCACAGAAGGGTCTTCAACCCCCAAAAACATACAATAACAAAAAGTAAGACAATTTTTAATTTGTAACTCTTTTCTTTGAAAACGGTTACGGCGGCCTCCAGAAAAATCGCCTATTTGCCACAGGGATTAGCCCAAAAACAGCTTGACTTGTCCGTGATAACGGTCTAAACTACTGTCTTCGGAAGGCATACTAATACTGAGGAAGGTTCCATGGAGCTTTTTGCATGCTCTGGTTATGTCACTACCTTGAAAACAAAAGAGGCCTTAAGCACACTTAATCTCATTAAATAAGGAGGACATGTTATGGAAAGAAAGAAACTGAAGTTGTTGTTGCTTTTCGTAGTTTTGATGTTCTTTTGCGCTGGAGGTGTAGTACAGGGCGACGATGACGGACCGCAGCAAAGTACAACCGGTCCTGTACCTTCACTATCGGTAATAGCAGAAGACATGCTCACAATACTGGAGGGACCCGTGCAGGGTGGAGCACTGCACACAATTACAGGTGTACCTGACTATTCCTGGCGTCATGGCTGTGGCCCCACGGCAGTTGGTATGGTAGTAGGCTATTACGATACACATGGATATGACGACCTGATTCCCGGTGACGCCAATACTCAAACTGCCGCTGTTAACCAGGCGATGGCCTCCGGCGGAACATTGGGCAGTCCAAATCCCCCCGGTTCCGAACAACACTATGAGGATTACGCCAGACCAGAAGACAGCAAGCCAACTCTGCTTACCGATGATTACATCACGGCAGGTCGAACTCCACACATCGATGACAGCGTTGCCGACTATATGGACACATCTAAGAGCACACGCGGCAACTACTACGGCTGGAGCTGGTCCAGTGATGTTTGCCCTGCGTTTACGGGTTATGTGAATCAACAAAACTCAACCTATGCCCCGGCCTGTACGGAATATCAATGGTCCACACTTACTTGGTCGGTGCTGACTAATGAAATTGACAACGGCCGTCCTATGGTCTTCCTTGTTGACAGTGACGGAGATGGAAGCAGCGACCACTTCGTGACCATAGTTGGATATGATGACGGCACACCAAAAAGGTACGGCTGCCATGATACCTGGGCGCCTACGGGCGTCAGGTGGGAACAATTCCGCGGTATGAGTTCATCTTATTCCTGGGGTATTTGGGGCGGATGGACTTTCTCGCTGGCAGGCTGGAATCCGACACAGATAATCAAATGGGAGCAACCGCCTGACGAGACCAGTAACGGGATAGATATCCGCTGTGACCGTTCCGACGGAATCAATCGTACGCTGGCGGACGACTTCGAATGCACTACAACCGGTCCTATTACCAAGGTCACTTTCTGGGGCTCGTGGCAAGGCGATAATAAAGGACAAATTCAGACGATACATCTGAGCATTCATAGTAATAATCCGATGGGGCCCTATGGCTGGTCAGAACCGAACGTGCTGCTTTGGGAAAAGGATTTCGCTATCGCTGATTTCAATGAAACGCTTTATAAGTATGACGAGCCGGAATCCTTCTGGGACCCGACAACGGGTACGCCGATTAGTCTATATGAGCATTATCAGATATGGCAGTACGATATAACAATTGACTCAGCCGATGCATTCGTACAGCAAGGCGACCCGAACAATCCGGTCACTTACTGGCTTGACGCCTGGGTTGACCTTGTTCCTGATGCCCAAAATCCCCAGTTTGGCTGGAAAACCTCGCTTATGCACTGGGAAGACGATGCAGTTTTCTGGGACAGCAGTCTGCCGGGTTGGCGGGAACTGAGATATCCACCGGAACACTCGCTTTACCCGGATTCTATTGACTTGTCATTCAGGATTGTTACAGGTGTAGAAGAAGAACCCAATGAGCCGGCAATCAAGTGGATTCAGCATCCTGACTTGAGCGACACCGGTATTGATGTAGATGCGACATATGATACTTCAGGCTTTTCGTCGTGGGGTCCTCAGATTCTTGCCGATGATTTCCTCTGCACTACGACCGGCGCGATTACAGATATTCACGTCTGGGGTTCGTGGTATCACGACTACCTGCCGGGTAACGGCCCGAACAGTGTGGATTTCACGCTGAGCATTCACGAGGACATTCCCGTCGGCGACCCCTGTAATCCTAACGATTACAGCATCCCCGGGAGGTTATTATGGGTGCGTGAATTCGCGGCTGGTGACTATGCGGCTGCTATAGAAGCACAGGATATAACGGAAGGCTACTATGTGCCGTGCGTACCTTATTATGAGAATAATGCCGACTGGACGTGCTACAGGTACGATTTCCTTATCGACCCGTGCGACGCTTTCATTCAGCAGGGCGACCCGTGCGAACCGGTCGTATACTGGCTGGACGTTCAGGCTAAAGTGTACGCCGAGTTTGACCAACGGTTTGGCTGGAAGACGTCGCTTGAGCACTGGAATGATGATGCCGTCTGGGCTGCAGGCGACGAGACGAGCCACGGTCCATGGCAGGAACTGCGTTATCCACCTGAACATCCGCTTTACCCGGATTCTATTGACCTGGCATTTGCAATTACGACTGAAGCAGAAGAGCCTAATCAGCCGAGCGGCAAGCCGTTGATGGCGCATACGAAATGGTCTCAGCCTCCTGTTGAGATTGACCCGACTTCTGCTATACCGACCTACTGCGGCTGGGACCAGGAATCCTACAAGACCTATCAGCAAACTTACTGGACGATTGTGGCAGATGATTTCCGGTGCCTCGGCAATATGCCAGTAACCAGCATCCACTGGTGGGGTTCTTTCTTCGACTGGGAATGGTGGGCGCATGGAACACTACCACCGGTCTTACCTGACGCTTGGCGGATTGGGTTCTGGAGCAATAAACGCGCAAACGGACCACCTCACTATCTGCCGTACAGTTATCCGGATGTGCTGCTGCACAGTATTACGATACCGGCGTACCGGGTGAACTTCAACGAGGTCGGCTACGATGAATATTATGGGTACTATCCTCAGGACATCTGCTACCAGTACAATGTTGACCTGGAGCCTAACGAAGTATTCTGGCAGGGTGATTACAATGACGTGACGGAGGACAACATCTACTGGCTCAGTATCGTCGCCGTCTATCAGACTGATCTTTACCCGGACCATCCGTGGGGCTGGAAGACTCGGCCGTGGCACTGGATGGACGACGCCGTAACGTTCCAAACGATTGTAGAGCCCAACACCGGTTTTGTTACCGACCCCTTTAGCATCACACCAATCACAGACCCTGTTTGGATAGAAAGCGTTGATGTCTCATTTGAGCTTGACACGGACCCGAACTACATCAAGTGGGAGCAGCTCTATACAGGTATCCGCAACTGGTCGCACTACGAAGATGTCGACTCTACCCGCGACCTAATAGGTAATGACCGTTTTGCTGCCGACGACTGGCGCTGCTTAAAGAGGACGCCTGTGACTGCTGTTGTCTGGTGGGGTTCATATATCGGTTATGGGTTTGAGGCATGCAGTTACCCCCCATTTATGCCTCTGCCAATCCGGCCTAACAGGTTCGAACTGAGAATCTGGACCGATGTGCCTGACCCCAACCTGAATGACCCGAACACTTACAGCCACCCGGGGCATGAGATTTGGTCGTTCGACACCGACGAGTATGACGAGGTTCTCGTGGGGTATGATAAGAAACCGCATGGAGAACCGAATGAGCCGGTCTTCAGGTACTCGGTAAGTCTACCCGAGGATGAATGGTTCCGTCAGCCTGACTATAACGAAGTCTTCTGGCTCAGCGTACAGGCTATATACGACCAGAACATCCCGAATTATACGTGGGGCTGGACGAATCATCAGCACGTATTCAACGACGACGCAGTATCAGGCCGTTATGACGATGCCAACGAAGTATGGCTCTGGGAGGAATTGAAGGACCAGACGGGCGCCAGTGAAGATATGTCGTTTATGCTGTTCACCGACCCGAATGAATGTTCAACATGCGCTAATTACAACCTCGACGGAACAGTCAACTTCTTCGATTACGCGGAATTTGCAAATGAGTGGTACTGGAGCGGTCCGGCCGGCGGTTACAACAATGGCGACCTGAACTGCGACGGCACCGTTGACCTCTATGACCTGGACATCTTCTGCCAGCAATGGCTGCAGTATTGTCCGTAAAGACAACGCGTTTTGACGTTCCAAGGCTGTGGGCTTTTTGCTCACAGCCTTATTTTTTTGTGCATAAAAAGTCTTTTTTCATATACTAAGATGCTCCGGTGGTTAGTCGTATAGGCGCCTAATCGATTGACAGGCCCCTTTCGAGAAAAGGCCGATGCTTGAAGATACGCTGCTAAGAGTCAGATTTAATCGCGGTCGAAAAGACGTGCTGCCGCGAATATACGAAAAGTATAAGCACGACCTTGTGACCTTAGCGGCAGCCCTTTTACAGGATAAATCGAGGGCCGAAGACGCCGTTCACGACGTGTTCGTCTCGCTGCTCGAACCGCACAGACAACTGAAAATCAGCCGGACACTAAAAGGTTACCTGGCAACGGCGGTCGCCAACAAGGCAAGGACTAAAAATAAAACAGAAGCGAATCGTCAGGTCGTTTCTACTGAGAACGCGGGACCTTTACGAGACGGTTCGTCCGGTCCGGATTGCCAGGCTGTCTTCGGTGAGCAGAAACGTCATCTTGTAAAAGCCCTTGCACAGTTACCTTATGAGCAACGCGAGGCAATCCTGCTCCGAATATATTCAGGCCTGAAGTTCAAGACAATTGCTAAAGCACAGAATGTTTTGATTAACACCGTCCAGGGCAGGTACCGCTATGGACTTGAGAAACTGCGGTCAATACTTGATGGAGAACTGGAATGAAACCAGCAGACAATAATATAGGAAAGCAGATAAAAGACCTGCGAGCGCAGGCGAGCGCCGAACTCGACGAAAAGCTGCATCACAGATTCCAACAGGCGCTTGAAAAACAAAAGACTATCCCGGTTGAGCATCAGCCGATTCAACGGACCGCAACCCTACATAGCAGAATAATCAAACTCGCGGCGGCTGCGGCAGTGGTTGTAGCGGTATGCTGGCTTACCGCCAGACAGAAAGAAGTACCCCAACAGCCGGGAACTAATAAAGCGGCGGCTGCAACAATATTTGAAACACCTGCTGAACTGGTGAGCGTCATCTCGCTTAATATGGCTTTTCGAGACGGCGGCCTGGAGGCGGTGGAAGAGCAGTTTGAAAAGGCAGAAAAAAAGGTAAAGAGCGGACTAACGGAAAATATAACAGCCAATAAACTGATGCATGAATTACAAGAATATTAAGAAAGGGAAATATTATGAAGGCTTCGAACAATCACAAGCTGATATTAGTAACGATTGCGTTTCTTCTAACCGTGATTTTCGCTTATTCTTATCCGCCTGACAATGCTGCGGTGCTTTACTACAAGGCCGCGACGCTTTATGAAGCAGACGGAAAAATGTCGAATATGCTGAGTGACTTGCGCAGCGGACGTATTGAACCTAATGAGACAATAAGAAATTATATTAATGAAAACCGCTTCGTAATCGAAACGGTGCTCGACGCCGCCGAGCTAAAGAACTGCGACTGGGGGATTGATTATTCCCGGGGTATGGAAGCTAAACTTCCTCCGCTGGCAAGCTTCAGAAATATAGCTTTTTTAATTGCAGCCGATGCAAAAATCCTTGCCGAAGACGGTGACTACAAGACCGCGATGAATCGCTGTATGAGTCTCTGCAAAATGGCGCGTCATACAAACGACCGCGTTTTTGTAAACTACCTGGTCGGTATTGCAATTCAGGGCATGGCAAATGGCTGCATTACTCAAATAATGGCAGATATGCCGCAGGATATGGAAACTCTCGCCTGGCTGAAAAACCGGCTGATAGAAATCGACAGCATACCCTTTTCAGTTAAGCCTGCACTTTTAGGCGAGCGTGAAATCGTGTTGACTACTGTTACTGCTGAAAACAAAGCTGATTTAGTAAGTATGTGCGAGAATGATGAGTCCCTAAAGGAAATAATAATTAATGCCGACGATGCCTTGATTGAGCGTAATAGAAAGCACTTCAATGATTTCTACGACGAAATCATCGATATCTTTGACATGCCCTATCAGCAGGGACAGGCCGCGATGACTGATTTATTCGACGAGCTGTACAAAGACCCGAACAATTCCGACACAATCTTAACGAGGGTCCTTATGCCTGCCGTTGGGCAGATATATTCACTGGCAACGCGTATCCGGACGCACGACAACGCAATCAGGGCGGCGATTGAACTATATATGATAAAAGCCAAAACGGGCAAGTTGCCCGATAGTCTGCCTGAGGGGCTGCCGGGTGATTTGTTCAGCGGTAAGGATTTCGAATATCAGATAACCAACGATGGATTCATTCTCCGCTGCCCGGGTAAAGACCTGACCAGAAATGAAGTGTACGAATATGAATTCAAGGTAAAAAAATAATCTGCGAATATAACCAAAACAATCGGCCGGGGTTTTTGCCCGGCTTTTTTTATACCCAAATTCATTACTTTGGTGTGTAATAAGCGGACGACGTTGTTCAAGCCGGCTCACTTAAATGAAGATATTAGAAGACAGACTGCTGATTCGAAGGTTCAAAGCGGGCGATTCAGTCGCCATTCAGCGGATATACGAGAAATACCGGTGCGACCTGCTCAAACTGGCGGTCGTGATTATTAACGACCACAACAGCGCCGAGGACGTCGTTCATGACGTGTTTGTGAACTTTGCAAAGTCTATAGGCCGAATCCAGCCTCGCGGTAATTTGAAAGGCTATCTGGCTACGAGCGTGGTTAATCAAATCCGCAATCTAAGACGAAATGCAGCCAGAAGGCCAACATCAGAGCTTAAGGATAATGACTGCGTCGTATCCGGCTTACCGAGACCGGAGCAGTGGGCAATATTAAGCGAACAACTGAAGCTCCTGAGCCGGGCTATGGCGCAGTTGCCGGATGAGCAGCGCGAAGTGGTAGCTCTGAGAATGGAAGGCAATATGGCTTTCAAAAAAATAGCTGAGATTCAGGCTGTATCGGCCAATACAATCAAGGGCCGTTATCGGTATGGAATCGACAGACTGCGGTCAATATTGAACGGAAAGGTTTAACTATGAGGCCCGCAGAAAATATAAAACGCATTTTCAAAAACGCGTCGGTCGGCACAAATCCAAAAGCCGACGATGAGATACTTAAGAAACTTATTCAGACCCACAGACAGGCTGCTAATGAAAAACACGTCAGGTCTGAACTCAATACGTGGAGAATAATCATGCAAAGCAAAATAACTAAACTGGCGACTGCCGCGGTGATAGCTATAGCGGCGGTGCTGGGAATAACTTTCTTGGGCCAGTCGGTACCGGCGGCATACGCACTCGAGCAGACCATCCAGGCTAATCACAGCGTCAGGTTTCTACACATAAAGGAATTCGTGCCGGACCAGGACGAACCGAAGGAATTCTGGGTACAATGCGATGAATTCGGCAACATCACAAACGCACGGATGCATTTCCCGGAATGGTCGTCTCCCGAAGACGGAGCCAAGGTAACCTTATGGCAGAACGACAAGGTACAAGTCTATTTCAAGCGCAAGAACATCCATTTCATTGCTAACGAGCAGAAGGTCGCACAAATGATGCTTGGTCTTATACTGCAAGCCGACCCGAGATTCGCCGTAGAACAACTGCGCGAACTCGAGGCCAAAGGCGAAATGAAAATCTCCATTGAAACCCCGACTGACAAGGCCGAACCAACAGTCATAACAGCAACACATACACAGCGACCACAGAAGCTAATCCTCTTTGTCGACCAGGCTACAAAACTCGTCACCGTATTAGAGACTTACGGACAGACAAAACAAGGTTATGAGCTTATCAGCACTCAGGAGTATTATGACTACAACATTCCCATAGATGAAAAGATTTTCACTTTCGAAGGTGAACTGCCCGAAGATGTGGTCAAGATTGACCAGACGACTCAGGAGGTAGGTCTGGTTCAGGGAAACATGACTGATGAGGAGATTGCCGTCGAAGTTGCAAGGCAGTTCTTCGAGGCCCTTATCGCGGAGGACTACGCCAAGGCCGGACAACTTCTCGAAGGCACACCCGCTGACTATATGAAAAAGATTTTCGGCCCAATGAAGTTCCTGCGAGTAATCTCGGTCGGCCCTGTCGAACCGCACCCAAACCCGGCCACCCGCGGAGTTGTTGTTCCGGTCACGGTTGAGTTCGAAAAAGAAGGCCAGTTAATAGAACATACGTTCGAACAACTCGGAGTTCGTCAGGTTTACAATCAGCCGGGACGCTGGACGATTTTCGGCGGAATCTAAAGTAATCCAAGTCCACTACCCAAGGCCGGCGTTAAACCGGCCTTTTTTGTCTGCCGAAAAAAACCGCACAATTTCCAAAAAATACTGTAAAACTACTTGCAGGTTTCAAACAAATGTTTTATACTTTTGTTTGAAATGAACGTTTAGGAGTCAATTATGGCCCTCAAAAATACGGATCTTCAGGCTAAAAACGCTGATTTAGGCGGCAGCGTGCCGGACCGGCTGCTTGACGCGGCTGAGAGGCTGTTCTGCGAGCGCGGCTTTGATGGTACAAGCGTCAGGGATTTGACTAACGAGGCCGGCTGTAACGTAGCCGCTGTAAACTACCATTTTGGCAACAAGGAGAACCTATACAAGCAGATGTTCAAGAGGCATCTCGAACGAGTTTTTAGCTTTCATAAACAAAATATCAAGAAGGTAATGAGCGCAGAGGACCCGACAGTCGAAAAACTCATCGAATCGCTTGTGAGGCCTACGCTCGAACAGTCGGCTCAAGAACAGGGTCAAATGCCCATGCTTAAGCTGAGCATTCGCGAGAGCCTGAACCCTCAATTCAAAAAGGAAGTTGTGGCACTGGAAACAATAAAGGAATTTCTCGTCGAAATCCAAAAGGCTCTTTTGATTCTCTTTCCGCAACTTGATGCGGGAAAAGCGATGCTTTGTGTTTACTCGCTGGAAGGTCTGGTTATACACCCGATGCTGTTCAGTGATTTCTACTACGAGATAACTCCTGGGCTTAAGATTGAAGAACTGATACAACATATAGTCAAATTTGCGGCCGAGGGAATCCGCAGAGTCGCACAGGAAAGATGATGATTTAATGGGTAGATGCATAAATGAGCAGGCGTCTGAAAACAACATGTTACCGACTCGTGTTTGCTTTGTTGTCGGCGTTAGCCGGATGTACCACCAGCGAAGAGTTTTATCAGGATGTTAGTTTGTCAAGAGATGTTGCGTATCGCCAGTGGAAAAACCAAAGGGAAAGGCAGCAGCGGTCTCAAACACAAATAAGCGGCAAATTAAGTCTGAATGATTGTCTAAAGCTGACCCTGGCAAACAATAAGACCTTGCAGAATGTCGTTCAGGAGCGTGAAGTTGCCCGTGGAAATGAGATGGTGTCAAATTCAGCGATTCTGCCTTCAGTCGATGTTACAGCCGATTATACGCGGCTCGATGAGGTTCCGTCAGTTGCGGGTTTTACGATTGGCGATATTGATAACTACTCGGCAAATCTGAGGGTTACTCAGCCGGTTTTTGCAGGCGGGGCCATAGTTGCGACGATAAATGCCGGCAAAATATTTTCTTTGCTGACCGACCAGGCGGTTCGTGCGGCAACTCAGGATGTGGCTTACTCGGCCCAGCACGCCTATTATGACGTCCTGCTCAGCCAACACCTATATCAAATAAGTGCCGACGCGGTTCGTTCAGCGCAGGCTCATCTGGACGATGTGAAACGAAAACGTCAATCCGGTGTGGCTTCTGATTTCGATGTTCTTCGCGCCGAGGTGGAACTGTCGAATTTCAAAGCGGATTTGATACAGAATAAAAACGCCATCAACATATCAAAGACACAACTGCTCAAAATAATGGGCATTTCACAGGACAGTAATTTTGTTTTGTCGGACAGTCTAAACTATGTGCCCCTGAAGATGTCTATGGAGCAGGCGGTTGAGGCCGCCTATCGTAATCGGCCTGATTTGTATGAACGACAGTTTGATATAAAATATCAGGAGCAACTTCTGAGGATTGCGAAAAGCCAATACTGGCCGACGGTCAGCGGTTATTTGGATAATAGCTGGTCAAAACCGGACCCGCACGACAGCAGAGCGATTGACTGGGGACATGCCTGGCAGGGCGGAGTCATAGCGACGCTGCCCTTATTCGACGGTTTTTCACGGGAAGGAGAAGTCATCCAGCAAAAAGCAAGGCTCAGGCAATCGCAGATAAATTTGATAGACGCAGAAGAAACAACCTTGTTTGAACTGACCAAAGCATCGCTGAGTATACAGGATGCGGAGGAGTTTGTTCAGTCACAGAGGTTGAATCTTGACAGGGCCAAAGAGGGCAGCCGGCTCGCCCAGGTCGGTTATCGGGAAGGCATAAATACTCAGGTTGAAGTAATCGATGCCGAGTCGGCGCTGACTAAGGCGAAGTCATTGTATTACCAGGCTGTTTACTCGCATATAATTGGCAAGCTCGATTTACAAAAAGCAATGGGAGTTTTAAGCCCCCTTGGAAATAGTTCGACTGTAAAAACCGGTACTGACTCGGATAAAACTGTTGTTCCGCAGACGAACTTGATTGAAGCAGTCACTGTCGATAGTAACACCCCGGGAGAGTCCAAATGAAAATAAAATTCAAACATCCAAAACATATCGCAATCGTTGTGGTCATAGTTCTTGTTGTTTTCATTATCGCTATCCGGTCACGGCGGACAAGCACCGCCGATGAACAGGCCGACAAAGCCGTTCAGGTTGTCGCAGAAGCCGTCGGCAAAGCAAGACTTGAAGAAAAGATTCCGGTTACAGGAAGCTTTGAGCCTTTAATAAGCGTTGAGATAACACCTGAAATTTCGGGGCAGTTGAATCAATTGCGGCTGGCAAGTGGAACGCCGGTGGACGTTGGGGTGGCTGTCAAAGAAGGCGAGGTTATCGCGATAATAAACCACGACATTTATCTGGCACAATCAGCCGAATGCAAAGCTGCTGTTGAGGCCGGCAAGGTTGCTCTTGCCGATGCCAAGCGTGAAAAGAATCGAATGGTTAAATTATTTGAAGCCGGCTCAGCAACGGAGCAGGCCAGAGATAAGGCTGTAACCGCCGCCGAGCTGGCCTCGGCGCAGCTCAAACAGGCACAGGCGGCCCTGAAGATGGCAAAGGTCAACGTTGACAGGGCAACTATAAAAGCGCCGCTCAGCGGTATTATCGCTAAAAAGTACGTTGACGAAGGTAATATGGTCGGACCGTCTGCACCGCTTGTGAGAATTGTCCAAATAGACACCCTGAAGGTTATAGGTGGTGTAAGTGAGCGATATCTACCGCAGTTAATAGCGGGAAAAACTCCCGTGCAAATCAAAACCGATGCTTATCCAAAAGATAACTTTGCAGGTACGGTTTACAAAGTTCCTGTTGCTGTTGACCCGGTGACTCGAACGGGCGAAGTAGAAATACGTGTGCCAAATGAGGGCGGAAAATTGAAGCCCGGGATGTTTGCGAGGATGACGATGGTCATAAGCCAAAGGGAGTGTGTTGTAGTGCCGGATTCGGCTTTGATAAGAGAATACGATAACGAATATGTATTTGTTGCCAGCGGTGGTAAGGCTTACCGCCGTCAGTTGAAACTGGGGTTGTCTGAGGGGCAACTTTATGAAGTTCTGGATGGACTGTCGGAGGGTGATATGATTATTACTCACGGCCAAAATCAACTGAAGGATGGGCAGATGATTGAAGTCGTTCAGGGGGCCGGAAAATGAATCTTCCAGAAATATCCGTCAGAAATCCCGTTACCACGTTTATGATGTTTCTCGGCGTTATAATGGTTGGGGGATTATGCCTG